>Ga0208300_100692_pt1 | contig 20818 bp, 18 predicted proteins | sample 23_taG_FD_184096 | JGI IMG/M metagenome (GOLD analysis project Ga0208300, IMG submission 184096) | Marine viral communities from Cariaco Basin, Caribbean Sea - 23_WHOI_OMZ (SPAdes) (version 2) | ecosystem: Environmental > Aquatic > Marine > Oceanic | place: Caribbean Sea: Cariaco Basin... | reverse complement strand
GATGGCAGTGGCGGTGTTGGAGACCCACATGCTGATGAAGCCGGTTGCCAGCATGAAGCCGGCGATCTGTTGCTTGGGTTTCTGGCCGACGACGTTCAGAATGCGCAGCGCAATTCGCCGATGCAGATTCCAGCGTTGCATGGCGATGCCCAGTAAAAAGCCGCCCAGGAACAGGAAGATCGTCGGATTGGCATAACTGGCGGCGGTGCTTTTGAGGTCGGCAATGCCGAGGGCGGGCGCCAGCGGGATGGGGAGTAGCGAGGTGGCCGGGATCGGAATGGCCTCGGTGGCCCACCAAGTCGCCAGTAGCAGGGCGAGCCCGACGCAGTGCCAGGCAGCGGGTTCCATGCCGGCGGGTGCTGGCATGACTTGCGTCACGATGACCCAGATGGGGCCGAGAATGAGGCCGATTCGAGCGGCTATCGAGGGTGCGCTTGGCGCTTGATCTGAGGTTTCCGTCACGTGACGTCCTTTTTCGAGAGGCTTGAACCCTTTCTATTCTACTTAAGACGTAGAGCGTCCTGAGAGGACCGCGACTTAGCCTTTGGTCTAATATGGGGCCATGGGCGGGATACTTGCCCTCTGAACGCGCTCATGCGCGACGGCTTGTTTATCGAATTCGCCATTGAATTTCCCAGTAAAGAGCAGGTCCATGACGACATCTCTGCATTCACTCATCGCGCCTCTCGTGTCGCTGTCCCGTGAAGCCGGGGCAGCGATCGAGGCGATCGGACGAGACGCCTTCGATACCCAGCGCAAGGCGGATGACAGCCCGGTAACGGCTGCTGACCTGGCGGCTCATCAGGTCATCGTTCAGGGTTTGCCATCGATCGGCTGTCGCGATTGGCCAATTCTGTCCGAGGAGTCGGCCTCGATTCCCTGGTCGGAGCGCCGGAACTGGTCCACTTACTGGTTGGTCGATCCGCTGGACGGCACCAAAGAATTCATTCGGGGTTCCGATCAATACACCGTCAATGTGGCATTGATCGACCGGAACCAACCCGTGCTGGGCGTCGTCGAGAAGCCCCGTACTGGCGAGGTCTGGATCGGTGAGCCGGCTCGGGGAGCCTGGTATCAGGCTGGTGTCGATGAGCCCTGGCAAACCTTGCAGGTTCGCGATTCCCTGCCGTTGCGTCTGGTGGTCAGCCGTTTTCATCGCGGCGCGAGCACCCGTCGCCTGATCGAGTCACTGCCCGATGTCGAAGTCGAGGAGTTGGGAAGTTCGCTCAAGTGTTGTCGCGTGGCCGAAGGGCTTGCGGATCTCTACCCCCGGTTCGGCCCTACCAGCGAGTGGGATACCGCCGCGGCCCAAGCCGTCGTCGAAGGGGCCGGCGGTCATCTCGTGGACTGCGAAGCGTGGGAACCGCTGCGCTACAACACTCAGGACAGCTTGCTGAACCCGGCCTTCGTGGCATGCGCTTCCCTGGACGGAGCCTGGCGACCTTTCTGGGCATGCTGAGCCCGCGCCAGCCCGAGGTCGAGAAACACGCCAGTCGAGATCGAGAAAGTAGGTGTGCCCCGTGGATGCTGTTACCCTGCGGGTTGCGCCGAAATGGCAACAGCTCCTGGCTATCTATACATCCTCTACATCACCAGAAGGCGGCTTCTCTTTCATGTCGTTGTCTCTTGCGGCGGGGCTTTCCGTCCTCGCCATCCTGATTATTGTTTCTCTCGCTGCTTATGCCTGGCGCCTGTGGCGTGAGGTCGAGCGGCGAAAGGCGTTTCGGGCCGCTGAAATTGCTCGCGCCAATCAAAATTGTATCGATAGCTTGAGTGCTCTGTCGCAGGCCATGGTCGAGCGCCAGGTGGATATGGTGGAAGGGGCGTTACGTTGCAAGGTGCTGCTCGATATCATCGATAACCGCCTGGTGGAGCGGGATGCGTGGCGAGTGCTTGGCGAGGTGCAGTCCGAGGCGGAATCGCTGCATACGCACCAGGCGCGTCGTGAGCTGTCGCCGCGCGAACGCCACCGCGAGGATCTCGTTCGTGAGGAGATCGCTCAGCGACACGACGGCAGGCTCCACCTCGCAGCGATCGAGCTTCAGGCCTTTTGCCTGGATTGGGCCCAGACCACCAGTGCCAGCTCCAGCGCCCATGTCAGCTCCAGGAAGTAACACGAGCATCCTTTCATTGAAGAAGAGAGAAGGGGCTGAGAGGTTCTGGTGTCGTTCGCCGGGTGGAAGAAAGGGCAAGGCTTGTCTGGCTAAAGGATAGGGTCAGGAACGCGAAGTTTTTGCTAATCCCCTTTGCCAATCTTGGAAATGGTGCTAAAAAAGAACAGTGTTTCCCGACACGGGTTTGCATCTCGGGCTGGAATCGATAATGCTGTTGTGGAGCTGCAAAGAAAAGGGACAATGGGAACATTGACCACTGCTCAAGTCGACGCGCATGGCGGTCGCCGAGAGATTTCTTTGTCGTTGGGGAAGGAACATCTTTCTCTTGACGAATTCGGCTTCTATACTCGAAGCCGCTGGGTAACGCCCGTTACGACTAGCGCTGTGTTAAGAAGGAGTCTTACATGAAAAAATCAACGACTGGCTTGCTACTGGGTTCTGCTCTGGTAGTCGGTCTTTCTGGCTGTGCCAGTTCCGGTATGGAATCCACTGGCAGCTCGTCCGATCAGGCTTGGTATCAGTCTCCGTTCGTCTGCGGCATTGCCGGCGGTCTGATCGGTGGTGGTGTCGGTTACGCTACTAGCGGCGATTCCGATGAAGACACTGGTGCCGCGATTGGTGGTGTTGCTGGCGCGACTGCCGGCGCGCTGCTGTGTGCCGACTACTCTTCGGACGTCATGGACAGCGATGGCGACGGCGTGCCCGACGATCGCGACCAGTGCCCGAACACGCCGGCTGGCGTAGCGGTTGATGCCGTTGGCTGCCCGCTCGACACCGACGGTGACGGCGTGCCGGACTACATGGACCAGTGCCCGGGAACGCCGGCCGGTGTTGAAGTCAACGCCCAGGGCTGCCCGCTGGATTCCGACGGTGACGGCGTGCCGGACTATCAGGACCAGTGCCCGGATACCCCGGCTGGTGCCGAAGTCAACTCCTTGGGCTGCGTGGAAGATCTCGTCCTGCGTGACGTCAACTTTGAGTTCGACTCCGCTCAGCTGACGGCCAACGCCGAAGCTATCCTGGATGGCGTATCCGAGAAGCTGATGACCAACGACCAGCTGCGCATCCGTCTTGAAGGCCACACCGACTCCGTCGGTCCTGCTGCCTACAATAAGGAACTGTCCCAGCGTCGTGCCGATTCCGTGAAATCCTACCTGGTCAACAAGGGTTTCTCCGCGGATAACATCACCACTATCGGTTACGGTGAAGAGCAGCCGGTTGCCAGCAACGATACCGCTGAAGGCCGTGCTCAGAACCGTCGCGTCGAACTGGGTGAGTGGGAATAAGCTTTATCCCGACACGCTGTTCACGTGATCATGAGGGCGCCTTCGGGCGCCCTCATTGTTTGTGGCCTTGGAACGTCTTTTAGACTTGCTTGCCATCGGCCACGAGTCGCTGCCCATGGATGGCAAAGTGCCTTTCTCGCTGCTAGTCTACTTCCCCCACGATCACCGATAGAGATCGTAAGGTCGTATCTCATGCGCATCCGCTGGCCTGCCCGTATGCAGACCTGCCGCGAAGGAGATGTTCCTGCCTATTAATCGAGTTCATGTGATCCTTGGTGTGGACCACCACTGAACGTAAGGATGTTTTCATGCCCATTGTGACGCTGCCTGATGGCAGTCAGAGAAGCTTTGAAGAGCCTATTACCGTCATGCAACTGGCCGAGTCCATCGGACCCGGGCTCGCCAAGGCGTGTGTTGCCGGCAAGATAGACGGCATTGAAGTCGACGCAGCCGACATCATCGATCATGACGCCGAAGTGGCTATCTTGACCGCCCGCGATGAGGAAGGGGTGGCCATCATTCGCCATTCCTGTGCTCATTTGCTGGGACACGCGATCAAGCAGTTGTACCCGAACGCCAAGATGGCGATCGGCCCGGTCATCGATGATGGCTTCTACTACGACGTCGACTTCGGAGAATCCATTTCTTCGGAAGATCTGGAAGCCATCGAAGCGCGAATGAAATCGTTGATCGACCAGGAGTACGACGTCGTTCGCGAGTACGTCGATCAGGCAAAGGCGCTCTCGACATTTGCGTCGAGGGAAGAGCCATACAAGCGCGAGATCGTCGAAGGTATTCCTGAAGGAGAGGCGATTCGTCTCTACCATCACCAGGAATACATCGATATGTGCCGCGGGCCTCACGTACCCAATACACGGCACCTCAAGGCATTCAAGCTGACCAAGCTGGCTGGAGCCTACTGGCGTGGTGATGCGTCGAAGCCCATGTTGACGCGAATCTACGGCACGGCGTGGGCTGACAAGAAGTCCCTCAAGGCATATCTGCTGCGCCTCGAGGAAGCCGAGAAGCGTGATCACCGTAAATTAGCACGGCGATTCGACTTCTTCCACATGCAGGAAGAAGCGCCCGGCATGGTGTTCTGGCATCCCCGTGGCTGGACGCTATGGCAGATTGTCGAGCAGTACATGCGTGACGTGTACAAGCGCAGCGGGTATCAGGAGATCAAGTGCCCGCAGATCATGGATGTGTCGCTCTGGAAAAAATCCGGGCATTGGGACAATTACGCGGAGAACATGTTCTTCACCGAGTCGGAAAAGCGTGAATATGCGCTGAAACCGATGAATTGCCCGGGCCACGTCCAGGTCTTCAATTCCGGGTTGCGCAGCTACCGTGAGTTGCCGATTCGCTATGGGGAGTTCGGTGGCTGTCATCGCAACGAGCCTTCGGGCGCGTTACACGGTATCATGCGCGTCCGGGCGTTCACGCAGGATGACGGTCACGTCTTCTGTACCGAAGGGCAGATAGAGCCCGAGGTGACGGCGTTCCACCGGCAGGCGCTACAGGTTTACGGTGATTTCGGTTTCGAGGACATCGCCGTGAAGATCGCGCTGCGGCCTGAAAAGCGTCTCGGCAGCGACGAAACGTGGGATCGCGCTGAAGGTGCTCTAAGAGCTGCACTGGGTAACTGCGATGTTCAGTGGCAGGAGCTGCCGGGTGAAGGGGCGTTCTACGGTCCCAAGATCGAGTACCACATGAAGGACTGCCTGGGGCGGGAGTGGCAGGTCGGTACCATGCAGGTCGATTTCATGATGCCCAGTCGTCTGGGGGCGCAGTACGTCGCCGAGGACGGATCCCGCCAGACGCCCGTGATGTTGCATCGGGCGATCGTGGGGTCGATGGAGCGTTTCATCGGCATCCTGATCGAACATTACGCCGGGGCCTTGCCTTTATGGCTCTCTCCGGTCCAAGCTGTAGTGCTCAATATCACGGATGCTCAGCGTGATTATGCCGAAAATCTCTCCAAAAGCTTGCGTGAAGCGGGTTTCCGGGTCGAGTCGGACTTGAGGAATGAGAAAATCGGCTTTAAAATTCGCGAGCATACGCTGCAGAAGATTCCTTATCTGCTGGTTGTCGGCGATAAGGAAGTCGAATCGGGTGCCGTTGCAGTGCGTACTCGATCCGGCGAGGATCTGGGTTCCCTGTCCGTCGATGATCTGAAAGGACATCTTCAACAGGCCGACCAACCGGGTCAGCACTGAGCAGCAACGTTAATCGCCAGATGGAGATCTAACGATCAAGCGTAATAATCAGCGCGGGCGCCCTCAGGAAAAGCGCGCGCCCATAAACGACCGTATTCGTGCAGACGAAGTTCGCCTTATCGATGCCGAGGGTGAACAGGTGGGAGTCGTTCCCATGCAGGAGGCGCTCGAACGCGCCGAGGAAGCCGGTATGGATCTCGTCCAGATTTCCAATGCCGATCCTATCGTCTGTAAAATCATGGACTACGGCAAGTTCCTCTTCGAGCAGAAAAAGCAGAAGTCTGCTCAGAAGAAGAAAACCAAACAGATCCAGGTCAAGGAAGTGAAATTCCGTCCTGGCACGGACGAGGGCGATTATCAGGTGAAGTTGAAAAACCTGATTCGTTTCCTCGAAGGTGGCGACAAGGGTAAGGTCACCCTGCGCTTCCGTGGTCGTGAAATGGCACACCAGGACATCGGTCGCCGACTGATGGAACGGATTGCCGCCGACCTGGAGGAGCTGGCTGCTGTCGAGTCCTTCCCCAAGATGGAAGGCCGTCAGATGATCATGATTCTTGCGCCCAAGAAGAAGTGATCCGCGGGCAAGTCGAACGGGAAACGACGAGCGTCATCGCTCGTCGTTTTCGGCCTCGGGTTTTCTAAAAAAGAGCGGAGTGGAGTTTTCCCATGCCGAAAATCAAGAGTAACAGTGGCGCTGCCAAGCGCTTCAAGAAGACTGGTAACGGCTTCAAGCACAAGCAGTCTTTTCGTAGTCACATCCTGACCAAAAAGTCTACCAAGCGTAAGCGTCAGTTGCGCGGGATGAAGCAGGTACACGCTGCCGACAAGCAGCTCGTTACCCGCATGCTGCCCAACCTGTAACACTTGGTCGTCAGTTTTTAACGTCAGGAGAGTACTATGTCTCGCGTCAAGCGTGGTGTCGTCGCACGTCGTCGTCACAAGAAGATCATGAAGCAGGCCAAGGGTTACTATGGTGCGCGTTCGCGTGTTTTCCGCGTAGCCAAGCAGGCCGTCATCAAAGCCGGTCAGTATGCCTATCGTGACCGCCGCCAGCGTAAGCGCCAGTTCCGCGCTCTGTGGATCACGCGTATCAACGCGGCAGCTCGTGTCAATGGCATGTCCTACAGCCGTTTCGTGGCAGGTCTGAAAAAGGCCGGTATTGAAATCGACCGTAAGGTGCTGGCTGATCTGGCCGTTCACGAGAAAGCGACGTTCGCCGCAATCGTCGAGAAAGCCAAAGCTGCATAACAGGTCATTTTGCCCTGCGAGGGCGATGAGTCATGTGACCTATCCAGGGGAAGAGCAGCTGCTCTTCCCCTGTTTTTTTATACTGCATCGCCGCGTCGTTCGTGACCGACGGCGCTGCGTAACGAACGATAAGCGGAGCTCGACGGATGGATCATCTTCCTGCCCTGGTCAACGAGGCGAAAGCGGCCATTGCCGCGGCCGAAGACGCCCAGGCTCTCGACCAGGTGCGTGTGCGTTTTCTGGGCAAGAAAGGCGAGATTACAGCGTTGCTCAAGGGGCTGGGGCAATTATCACCCGAAGAGCGACCGGCTGCCGGTGAACGCATCAACGAAGCCAAGCAGGCGTTGCAGCAGGAGCTCGAGCATCGCAAGCAGGTGATCGAACAAGCCGCCATGCAGGCTCGGCTCGAGGCGGAGCGCATCGATGTCACCCTGCCGGGACGGGGCGAAGCCAATGGTGGCCTGCACCCCGTGACCAAGACGCTGGAGCGTATCGAATCCCTGTTTCAACACATTGGCTTCGAGGTCGCCGTCGGTCCGGAAATCGAGGACGATTTTCATAATTTCGAAGCGCTGAACATTCCCGCGCATCATCCTGCGCGCGGCATGGCAGATACTTTCTATTTCGACGCCACCCGTCTTTTGCGGACGCACACCTCGCCGGTGCAGGTGCGTACCATGCAGTCGCAGGAGCCCCCTATTCGCATCGTCTGCCCGGGGCGGGTCTATCGCAGTGATTCCGACCTGACCCACACGCCGATGTTCCATCAGGTCGAGGGTCTGCTGGTCGACGAAGGCGTCAGTTTTGCCGACCTGAAGGGGACGATCGCCGACTTCCTGCAGGCGTTCTTCGAGCGAGACGATCTGGAGGTGCGCTTCCGGCCATCCTATTTTCCGTTCACCGAGCCCTCGGCCGAGGTCGATATTCAGTGCGTGATGTGCCAAGGCGATGGCTGTCGTGTCTGCTCACATAGCGGATGGCTCGAGGTGATGGGATGCGGGATGGTTCATCCGGCGGTATTTCGCCATTCGGGCGTCGATGCCGAGCGTTATACCGGTTTTGCCTTCGGCATGGGGGCGGAGCGGCTGGCCATGCTGCGCTACGGGGTGAATGACCTGCGGCTGTTTTTTGACAACGATCTGCGTTTCCTGAGTCAGTTCAACTGAATCCGTCGCCCAGTCAAGGAGTATCAAGATGAAGTTTTCCGAAGCGTGGCTGCGCGAATGGGTTTCACCGGCGCTCGATACGCAGGCCCTGGCAGACGCCATTACCATGGCGGGCCTGGAAGTCGATGCCGTCGAGCCGGTTGGTGCGGTTTTTCAGGGCGTGGTCGTAGCCGAGGTCGTCGCCAAATCCCAGCATCCCGATGCGGACAAGCTCAATGTCTGCCAGGTCGAAGATGGTTCCGGGGAACCGGTTCAGGTCGTCTGCGGTGCGCCTAACGTCGATATTGGCCAGAAGGTGCCTTTCGCGCGCGTCGGTGCAGTGCTCCCCGAGAATTTCAAGATCAAGAAAGCCAAGCTGCGTGGCGTCGAATCTCGCGGGATGATCTGTTCTGCTTCCGAACTCGGTCTGGAAGAAGGGCGTTCGGAGGGAATTTATGTCCTGCCGCAAGACGCACCTGTCGGTGAGGATTTCCGGGCCTGGTTGCAGCTGGATGACTACACCATCGAGGTGGATCTGACCCCCAATCGCGGCGACTGCCTCAGCCTGCGGGGCATGGCGCGGGAAGTCGGTTGCGCGACCGGAACAGAGGTCGTCGAACCGAGCATCGCCCCGGTCGAGGCGGGCCATGATGCGCAGTTCCCGGTCGCCGTGAGTGACGAAGAGCGGTGCCCGCGCTACCTGGGCCGCATCATCCGTGATGTCGACGTCACGGTAAGTACGCCACTGTGGATGCAGGAGCGCCTGCGTCGTAGCGGGATTCGCAGCATCGATCCGGCGGTCGATGTGACCAACTACGTCATGCTCGAGCTGGGGCAGCCCATGCATGCCTTCGATCTCGATGCCCTGAAGGGCGGAATTGAGGTACGCCGGGCAAATGCCGACGAGCGTCTCACGCTGCTGGATGGTCAGGAAGTGGTGCTGAACGAGGATACGCTCGTCATCGCCGACCAGGATCGTGCGTTGGCCATCGCGGGTGTGATGGGAGGCGAGGCGACCGGGGTGACCGGCGAGACGCGTAATCTGTTTTTGGAAGCCGCTTACTTTTCACCGCTCGCGGTGGCGGGCAAGGCGCGCAATTTCGGGTTGCATACGGATGCCTCGCACCGTTTCGAGCGCGGCGTGGATCCCGAGATCACTCGTTCGGCCATGGAGCGGGCCACCGAGCTGCTGATCGCCATCGTTGGAGGTTCCCCGGGACCCATTACCGAGGTAACACAGCCGGCGCATCTGCCTCGGCGTCCGGATGTCGAGCTTCGTCGCGAGCGGCTGTCCGCTTGCCTGGGCGTCCGTCTGTCCGACGAGGAGATTCATCGCATCTTTCAGTCGCTGGGAATGGCCAGCACGGCGGCGGATCAGAGCTGGCACGTGCAGATCCCGAGCTGGCGTTTCGATGTCTCCATCGAAGAGGACTTGATCGAAGAAGTCGCTCGCATTCACGGTTACAACCGGCTGCCGGTACGTCGCCCGCAGGCGCGTCTCGGCCTGACGACAGACGACGAAGCGTCTCTGCCGTTGCGACATCTGCGCCGCCACATGGTGTCTCGCGGCTATCAGGAGGCCGTCACCTACAGCTTCGTATCGCCGGATCTCCAGGCGTTGATTACGCCGGACGCAGTCTCGCCGGCGCTGGCCAACCCGATCTCCAGCGACATGTCGGTGATGCGGTATAGTCTGTTTCCGGGGTTACTCAAGGCGCTAATGCATAACCTCAACCGTCAGCAGCACCGCGTGCGGCTGTTCGAGGCTGGACTGGTATTCCAGGGCGAGCTGGACGAACTGGTCCAGACGCCGATGTTCGGTGGCCTGATTTGCGGTTCCCGAGACGTGGAAGGTTGGTCCGCCCATCGTGACACGGTCGATTTCTACGATCTGAAGGGCGATCTGGAAAGCTTGATCGCGTTGGGTGGACAGGCCGATGAGTGGACTTTCGTCGCCGCAACGCATCCTGCATTACATCCGGGGCGTTCCGCACAGCTCTGTCGTGATGGCAAGGTCGTCGGCTGGTTGGGGGCCTTGCACCCCGGCATCCGTGCCCAGCTCGATATCAAGCCCGAGGTTTACGTCTTCGAAGTGGAGCAAGCAGCGCTGGTCCAGGGATCGATACCGAAATTCAAGCCGCTGTCCCGGTATCCGGAGGTGCGTCGGGATCTGGCATTCGTGGTCAAGGAAGAGGTCGAGATCGCCCCGTTGATCGATGCCATTCGAAGTCGGGCCGGCGACTGGCTGACACAGTGGCAGCTATTCGATGTGTACCGCGGCAAAGGGGTGGACGATGGTGACAAGAGCGTGGCCCTGGGCTTGACCTGGCAGCATCCTTCGCGCACTCTCAATGATGAAGAAATCAATCAGTTAATCGCAGACGTGGTGGAAGTCGCGCAAGTGCGCTTCGGTGCCAAGCTGCGGAGTTGATCTGTCATCCTGCGCGAAGGGAGCGATCATGGGAGCGCTGACGAAAGCTGAGCTTGCGGAGCATCTTCATGCCGAACTGGGTTTTTCCAAGCGGGAGGCCAAGTACATGGTGGAGACGTTCTTCGAGGAAATTCGCGGCTGTCTGCGCGAGAACGAGCAGGTGAAGCTGTCCGGCTTCGGCAATTTCGATCTGCGGGACAAGCGGGAGCGGCCCGGACGTAACCCCAAGACGGGCGAGGAGATTCCGATCTCCGCCCGACGAGTCGTTACCTTCCGCCCTGGACAGAAGCTCAAGGCCAGGGTGGAAAGCTTCGACGGCGAGCTGCAAGAAGACTGAGCCGAGCCCGTGATCCATCGACCGCCTGCCAGCGCAAGCTGGCAGGCGGTCGCGTTTGAGGCCACGCGGCGTGAGGCCGAAGGGCGAGCTGTGCTAAGCTCCCGCGCAAATCCATTGCTGACCGAGTGTTATGCCCAAGCTGAAGATTTTCGTCGGCACCGTCTATGGTGGTGCGCTGGATGTCGCGGAACAGGTTTCGCCGTTGTTCGAGCAGGCGGGTTACGAGGTGTCCGTGATCGAGCAACCGAGTCTGAGCGACTTGACCGAGGACATGCCGGACCTGGCGTTGTTCTGCGTCTCCACCACGGGGAGCGGCGATTTCCCTGGTGACTTTGTCCCTTTCGTGCATGAACTGAAGTCGCAACCGCCGAGTCTCGTTGCTCTGCGTTACGGTCTGATCGCCTTGGGAGACAGCTCTTACGGCGATACCTTCTGTGGTTCCGGGAGAGCGCTTGACGAGCTGCTTGCCGATCTGGGCGGGCAGCGTCTTGGCGAACGTCTCGAAATCGATGCCATGGAAACGTTCATGGCCGACGACGCTGCCGTGCCCTGGGTGGAGACATGGATCGAAGACGAAGGTCTCGCGACGTGAAGGAGCCGCAATCATTGGCTGCTGCGCGAACGTTGACCGCCACGCGCTGGAGTACGCTGCTGGGCTTGTGGCTGGTCATGCTGGTATCGCTGCCACGTTACTGGTTGCAGCACGATATGACGCGTCTGGCCTTGCTCGCGATTCTGATGATTGCGATCGCCGTGGCATTGGTTGCGTTCTGGCGATTGATGGCTTCAGCACAGCGGGAGCGTTGTCCCGCCGCGATCAAGCATCTGGGCGGATGTCTGTGGATCGGCTGCCTGTTGATTGGCGCCTGGCACTGGATTGACGCCGCGGCCGATCACTGGTCCGTGATTCTGTCGCAAGGTACGGCGCTGGGCCTGCTGCTGCACGTGGTCAGCCGGGTCTGGCGGCGGCGTCATTGAAAATCCAGTGCGTCCAATGCCAAGTTCGTCTGCTTGGTATATGCGTAAAGCCCAACAGGCGTTCTTGCTCTGGACTTCTCGATCAACGAAGACGGCGGGCCAATTGGTCCGCCGTTTTTGTCTCCAAGGTCTACGATATTCCACGTTCGGAACGTCGCGATTTGCGTCGGCGGCTCAGAGAATTGTTGCGCTTAGCCAAGGGTATAGCACGGCACGTATTCGCTACCGGGCAGCTTCATGCGGCCCTGGGCGACGAATGACGTCAACAATGCATCCAGACGGGACATGAGTTCAGGCTCTGCATGCAGTCGGAAGGGGCCGCGGGCCGCGATGGCGCGGATGCCGGGTTCCTTGACGTTGCCGGCGACGATTCCCGAGAACGCACGACGCAGATTGGCTGCCAGCAGGTGGTTGGGCTGGTCATGGTGAAGCGCCAGCGCTGCCATGGCCTCGTGAGTCGGTTCGAAGGGCTCCTGGAATCCGCGCTCGATATTCAGCCGCCAGTTGAAGTAGAACGCATCATTCTGCTCGCGACGAAATTCGGCAACCTCCTGAATGCCGTCGCGCATCAGGCGAGACACCGTGATCGGATCGTCGATCACGATACGATAGTACCGGCCCACGTCTTCGCCCAAGGTGTAGCGCAGGAATTCATCGATACGCTGGAAATAGGCCTGTGCGCTTTCCGGGCCGGTAAAGATGACCGGGAACGGGATATCGCGGTTCTTCGGGTGCATCAGAATACCGAGCAGATAGAGGATCTCCTCCGCCGTGCCGACACCGCCCGGGAATACCACGATGCCGTGGCCGATGCGCACGAAGGCTTCGAGACGCTTCTCGATGTCCGGCATGATGACCAGTTCATTGACGATCGGGTTGGGCGACTCGGCGGCGATGATGCCGGGTTCGGATATCCCCAGATATCGGCTGTCCTTGCGACGCTGCTTGGCGTGGGCGAGGTTGGCGCCCTTCATCGGGCCTTTCATTGCCCCCGGGCCGCAGCCGGTGCAGATGTCCAGGCCGCGCAGGCCCATGTGATAGCCCACAGCCTTGGTGTAGTCATACTCTTCGCGGGTAATCGAGTGCCCGCCCCAGCACACCACCATGCTCGGTTCCTGCGCCGTGCGCAGGGTGCTGGCGTTGCGCAGGATGTGGAAGACGGCGTTGGTCGACCCCTCGTTGGTTTCCAGGTCGAACTTGGGGTTGTTCTGGATCTCGTTGTAGACGTAGACGATGTCTCTCAGTACCGCGGAAAGCTGTTCCCGCACGCCACGAATCATGCGTCCGTCGACGAACGCGCAGGCCGGGGCATTGGAGAGCTTGAGTCGGATGCCGCGATCCTGCTGCAGAACCTCGATATCGAAATCCTGATAGGCTTCCATCACCGCCAGGCCATCGTCGGTGGGGGTGTCGCAATTGAGAATCGCCAGTGCACAGCGTCTGACCAGATCGTGAAGGCCGCTCGTCGACGTGTCTCGCAGTCGATTGACCTCGGATTGAGACAGCACCTCGAGACTACCCTCGGGGGAAACGATGGTTGATAGCGTCTCAGGCATGGACGGCATCCTCATGGAAGTAGATATCGGTCATTCAAAGATCGGCGCGTTCGGCGGCGGTCTGCCAGAGAGAGGCGATCTGCTCTTGGTCGGCATCGCTCATGTTGTCCTGGGCGAACGTGCTCTCCAGCCACTGCCAGTAGGTCGCATCGAAATCTTCGGCCTCGACTTCGGCCGGATCGTATTCGGCCATTTCCTGTACCAGGCCGATTTGCGGAATCATGTAGCCTAGGGCGAAAAGCTCGCTGTCATCGGCATTTTCTTCCATCACGAGTAGCGTTTGCTGCACGGCCTTGGCGCGCTGCGCAAAGGGATCAGACATAGGGTTCTTCAATCCTGAGTGAGAGCTTGCCAATGCTAACATGAGCGGCTGGTCGCCGCAGTGGGGCTGGTTATGTCGGGAGCGGCTGCCAAGCACTGCTACGCGCCGATGGCCATGATCGGGCAATGTTTGAGGTGCCTAACAGGTGCGATTTCTCCTATAAATTGGTATAATTAGAAAGTTTATATCTGACAACGAGGCGTTATCGAAATGCGGTCTGCGGCGCATTCCGGGTCGAAGCGCTTTCAACTGCCGTACAGCTTGAGTGGTTCGAATTCCGATGTTCAACGCCCAGTATTTCCGTACTTACATGATGCTCGTCGAGACGGGTAGCTTTACCCAGACCGCGCGCAAACTCGACATGACCCAGCCAGGCGTCAGCCAGCACGTGCGCAAGCTCGAGGAGTATCTTGGCCGCTCCCTGCTCAATCGTCACGGCCGCCGTTTCTCGTTGACCGATCCCGGCCGTCGGGCCTATGACTATGCGGTCAAGCTATTTGCCGAGCACGAACATTTCCGTCATTCGCTGGATGACGACTCTCCGGACAGCGGCGAGTGTCGCATCGCCTCGCCGGGTAGTGTCGGGTTGATGTTCTATCCGTTCCTGTTGGGTTATCAGCAGATGCATCCTGGGCTGACGGTCAACTACAGTTTTGCGTTCAACCATGAAATTGCGCATGACGTGGTGGCGGGGCGCTACGACGTTGGCATCGTCACCGAAATCAGCAAGCAGCCCGATCTAACCTTCGAGGCATGGCATCAGGAACCCCTGTGTCTGGTGGTGCCGGCGGATTTCACGGGAACCACCCTCAGCGAGCTACTGGCGCTGGGGTTCGTCAATTACAACGACGGCAATACCAATGCCAGTCTCCTGCTGCGGAGCAACTTCGGCAGCGAATTTCGCAGCATGAGCCATTTCCCGCGCCAGGGTTTCACCAACGAGGTGGGCCAAGTGCTGGATGCGGTGGCCCGCGGGCTGGGATTCACTGTGGTTTCCCGGCCTGTACTGGAAACCTCGCCATGGCAGCGTCAGGTCAAGGAGATGACATTGTCGCAGCCGGTCTACGAGACACTGCACCTGGTATCGCGGACGGATGTCGAGCTGCCCAAACGCTATCGCCAGCTGCTGGAGTCGTTTCGCCAGCAGCGTCTCAATGCTCTCTATGGCTACAGCGAGCTTCCCACGCTGGAAACGACGGAAAGCGAGGAAGCCCGATAGCCCGCGATGCGCTTACTCGGTGCGTCGTCTACCGGATACTCGTTGGAATCGAGAACGGCCGCTCATCGAGCGGCCGTTCTGGTTTTTGCTAATGCAGCACCAACCTATGACGCATCGCGGTAGGCATCGATCGGCGGGCAGCTGCAGATCAGGTTGCGGTCGCCGAAGACGTTGTCGACACGATTGACGGCCGGCCAGTACTTGGCATCGCGCACGGCTTCCGTGGGGAAGACCGCCCGCTCGCGGGAGTAGGGGCGTTCCCAGCTCTCCTCGGTGATATCCGCCATGGTATGGGGCGCCATCACCAGCGGGTTCGAATCCTTCGGCCATTCGCCGGACTCGACTCGCGCGATCTCTTCACGGATAGCGATCATGGCATCGCAGAAGCGATCGAGCTCGTAGCGGGATTCGGATTCGGTCGGCTCGACCATCAGTGTCCCGGCAACCGGGAATGACATCGTCGGGGCGTGGAAGCCGTAGTCCATCAGGCGCTTGGCGATATCCTCTTCGCTGATACCCGACGTCGCCTTGAGCGGACGCATGTCGAGAATGCACTCGTGAGCGACCGTGCCATTGGCGGCCTGGTAGAGCACCGGATAGTGCGGCGCCAGCCGCTTGGCGATGTAGTTGGCATTGAGGATGGCCAACTCGGTCGCTTCGCGCAGGCCACGAGCGCCCATCATCTTGATGTACGCCCAGGAGATCGGCAGGATCGAAGCGCTGCCGAAGGCGGCAGCCGAGACGGCGCCCGAGTCCTTTTCGATGCCCTCCTGCGGGGTCACGACGTGATTGGGCAAATGGGGAGCCAGATGCCCCTTGACGCCGATCGGACCCATGCCCGGGCCGCCGCCGCCATGCGGAATGCAGAACGTCTTGTGCAGATTGAGGTGCGAGACGTCGCCGCCGTAGTCCCCGGGGCGACACAGGCCGACCTGGGCGTTCATGTTGGCGCCGTCGATGTAGACCTGGCCGCCGTTGTCGTGAATGAGCTGACAGGCCTGGCGGATATTCTCCTCGAACACGCCATGGGTCGAGGGATAGGTCAGCATGATCGCGGAGAGATTGTCGCGGTGCCGGGTAGCCTTGGCCTCGAGATCGGCCATGTCGATGTTGCCGTCCCGATCGCATTCGACGACGACGACTTTCATCTGCGCCATCGCGGCAGAAGCGGGGTTGGTGCCATGCGCCGAGCTGGGGATCAGGCAGATATCGCGATGACCCTCGCCGACAGCAGCCTGGTAGCGGCGAATGGCGACCAGCCCGGCGTACTCGCCCTGGGCGCCGGAGTTCGGCTGCATCGAGATGCTGTCGTAGCCGGTGATCTCGATCAGGAAATCGCTGAGCTCGGTGATCATCTGACGGTAGCCGGACGTCTGTTCGCTGGGCGCGAACGGATGAATGTTGGCGAATTCCGGCCAGGTGATCGGAATCATTTCGCTGGTGGCGTTCAGCTTCATGGTGCATGAACCCAGCGGGATCATCGCGTGCGTGAGCGACAGGTCGCGATTTTCCAGCCGCTTGAGATAGCGCAGCATTTCGGTCTCGCTGCGGAAACGCTGGAAATTGGGATGCTGGAGAAACTCGCTGTCGCGACGGTAGGCGGTCGGAATCCCGCTGGCGCCGCGATCGACGGCCTCCCGGTCGAGTTCGCTCACTGACAAGCCATGCTCTTCGCCAATCAGCACGTCGAACAGCACCGCCAGATCGGCGGCGGTGGTGGTTTCGTTGAGACTCACGCCGACCTCGCCGTCGGCGGGGTAACGAAGATTGATCTCGTGGGTCAGGGCGCGCCCCTGAATGCGATGGCTGTCCACGCCGGTCAATGTCAGGGTATCGAACCAGCTGTCGTGCTTGAGGGCGATGCCATGGCGTTCGAGGCCCGACGCCAGCAGCGTCGTCAGGCGATGGATGCGGCCGGCGATGGTGCGGAGACCCTCGGCACCGTGGTAGACGGCGTAGAAGCCCGCAATGTTCGCCAGCAGCGCCTGCGCGGTACAGATGTTGGACGTGGCCTTTTCGCGGCGGATATGCTGCTCGCGTGTCTGCATCGCCATGCGCAGCGCCGGGCGTCCACGGCTATCCTTGGAGACACCGATGACGCGGCCCGGCAGCGAACGCTTGAGCGCCTCGCTGGTTGCGAAGAAGGCTGCATGTGGGCCGCCATAGCCCATGGGGACGCCGAAGCGCTGGGAGTTGCCCAGTACGATATCGACGCCCATGGCGCCTGGCTCCTTGAGCATGACCAGGCTCATCAGATCCGCCGCTACGCAAGTCATGATCTGACGCGAGCGCGCCTCGGCAACGATGCCTTCGATGTCACCGATATCGCCGTCGACGCCCGGATATTGCAGCAGGGCGCCGAACACGTCTTCTTCGGCGAGTTGGGCTGCCGGCGCCACGACCAGCTCGAAGCCAAGATAGGCCGCTCGCGTACGCAGGACGTCCAGGGTCTGCGGAAGCACGTTGTCCGCCACGAAAAAGCGCTGGCTCTTGTGCTTCTTGTTCGCGCGCCGACACAGCGCCATCGCCTCGGCAGCTGCCGTCGCTTCATCAAGCAGCGAGGCGTTGGCGATGGCCATGCCGGTCAGGTCCATCACCATCTGCTGGAAATTGAGAAGCCCCTCGAGACGCCCCTGGGCAATTTCCGGCTGGTACGGGGTATAGGCGGTATACCAGCCCGGGTTCTCCAGCACGTTGCGCTGAATCACCGCCGGCAGGTGCGTCGGATAGTAGCCCTGGCCGATATAATTCTTGAACACCTTGTTCTGCCGTGCCAGCCCCCGCAGGTAGTCCAGCGCCTCCGCCTCTCCGCGCGGGCCATCCAGAGCCAGATCGCCTTCGAGACGAATTCCCTTGGGAATAGCGCGGTCGATCAGCGTCTTCAGCGATGGCATATCGAGCGTCTTGAGCATTTCGCTGATATCGCCGGGCGCAGGGCCATTGTGGCGCTGAAGGAAGTCGGCGTGATTGGTCAGGTCGGTTAACGGTCGAGTCTCGGTGGGCATGATCTATCCGGGGAGGTTGGCAGGGAGAGGGAGTCGACCGTTCGATGGTGCACCACCGAACGGTCATGGCTTGAGGACGCGGGGGGAACCGATCAGCCGTCTTGATCTTCCTCGGCGGCGACCAGTTCAGAGTAGGCCTCGGCCGACATCAGCGATTCCAGATCGCCCTGATCCGCCAATTGCAGCTTGAGTATCCACCCTTCACCGTAAGGGGAGTCGTTGACGGTCTCGGGGCTGTCCTCCAGCGCCTCGTTGACCTCGACGATTTCACCCGCCAGCGGCGAGTAGAGGTCGGAGGCGGCCTTGACCGACTCGATGACGCCGAATTCGTCGCCCGCATCCAGTTCGCGGCCAGCTTCCGGCAATTCGACGAAGACCACGTCACCCAGTGCCTCCTGAGCGTGATCGGTAATGCCGACGGTCACCGTGCCGTCGCCGTTGTCCAGCACCCATTCGTGGCTGTCGGTATAGAGCAGGTTGTTGGGGATTTCGCTCATGAGAGTTTCCTATACGAAACAAATTTCGAGTCGGGTGATTTTGGTGGGCATTATGCATCAATGTGACGTCGATTGGCATAGTCCCACCTGCTTCCCGCTCAATTGAACAGGAATCGCGTTACTAGATTGAGCCCAGATCCGGGAAACGTCCAGTCCTGGAATGGTGTTTCCCGCCTCTTGCGGCGTGGTGGCGACCTCGTGACGAGGGCGCTTGGCCGGGCGCCGGTGACAGCAAGGGCATCGAGGGATGGCATCTGCATTTTTGGCGACTTGGCGCTTCCCGTCGAGATCGGGGTAACGTGTTTCTTATTGGAAACAGAAAGGGCTTTTCGCTAAGGTAGCCAAGGACACGCTGAGGCCCATGGCAAAGAGGAATGAAGGCTTTGGGATCATTGTGGATGCGTAGTGGAATCCTCTATCGTTGCCACGTTTTGGCCATCAATGAGCGTTCATGGCTATCCCGGCACGCTCTGGCCTGTTTGACAGCGACAACAACCCAATAAATGGAGTTCGACGTGGATCAACTCACTACGATATTCAGCGCCATCAACGGCGTGGTCTGGGGCCCGTTGATGCTGATCCTGCTGTTCGGGGTCGGTATCTACTTGCAACTGGGGCTCAAGTTGATGCCCATTCGCAAGCTTGGGCTCGGTTTCAGCTTGCTGTGGGGTGGCCGCCGCAGCGATGCCGACAGTCGTGACGATGGCGAGATATCACCGTTCAACGCGCTGATGACGGCTCTTTCAGCCACGATAGGAACGGGAAACATCGCCGGTGTGGCCACGGCCATTGCGCTCGGTGGCCCCGGGGCGGTGTTCTGGATGTGGCTGACCGCGCTGGTCGGGATGGCAACGAAGTTTGCCGAAGCCGTGCTGGCGGTGCGGTATCGGCAGACCGATTCCCGGGGCGATCATGTCGGTGGGCCGATGTATTACATTCGTAACGGGCTGGGCAAGCGCTGGGCGTGGCTGGGCGGAATGTTCGCCTTCTTCGGCGCCGTGGCGGCTTTCGGTATCGGCAATACCGTGCAGGCCAACTCCGTGGCGGACGCGTTGACGACGTCCTTCGGCGTGCCTGCCTGGTTGACCGGGGTCATCATCATGGCGCTTGCCGGCGCGGTCATTCTGGGCGGCATCAAACGTATATCCAGCGTTGCCGGCAAGCTGGTGCCATTGATGGCCGTGGCTTACTTCGCAGCCGGTGTCGTCGTGCTGATCATCAATGCCGATCAGATCGGTAGCGCCCTGGGCACGATCTTCGCGCACGCATTTCAGCCCATCGCCGCCAGCGGCGGTTTCGCCGGTGCTGCGGTCGCTGCCGCCATTCGCTTCGGTGTGGCGCGAGGGATCTTCTCCAACGAGGCAGGCCTGGGCAGTGCGCCGATCGCGCATGCGGCCGCGCAGACGCGTAACCCGGTCCGTCAGGGGTTGATCGCCATGCTGGGGACGTTCATCGATACGCTGGTCGTGTGCACCATGACCGCGCTGGTCATTCTGACTTCGGCCCACTGGCTGGATGGCGAAAGCGGCGCGGCATTGACCTCGCTGTCGTTCGATAGCGCGCTGCCGGGTATCGGTCAGCATATCGTCGCCATCGCGCTGTCGATATTCGCCTTCACGACGATCCTGGGCTGGTCGTTCTACGGCGAGAAGTGTTTTCAGTACCTGTTCGGCGACCGGGCGATTCTGCTCTATCGGATTCTGTTCGTGCTGGCGGTGCCGGTCGGCGCCATGGCAAAGCTGGATTTCATCTGGCTGGTGGCGGACACCTTCAATGCGATGATGGCGATCCCGAACCTGATCGCTCTGGCGCTGTTGTCCCCGGTCGTATTCAAGCTGACTCGCGATCACTTCGCCGGCAAGACCGTTCTGCCGGGAGAGGCGCTGGAAGACCGTGATCGATAAGCAAGAACTTTCTCTCTGCGCTTAACTGGAGACTTCGATGTCTACTATGAAACAGACCCCGCTGTTCGCCCTGCATCAGGAGCTCGGTGGCAAGATGGTGCCGTTCGCCGGCTACAGCATGCCCGTACAGTACCCACTGGGCGTCAAGAAAGAGCACGAGCACACGCGTCGGGCCTGTGGTCTGTTCGACGTCTCTCACATGGGCCAGGTAAAAGTGACCGGGCCTTCACCCGCCGCGGCGATGGAAACCCTGGTGACTGCCGATGTCGTGGGGCTGGCCGAAGGCGGGCAGCGCTACGCCCTGTTCACCAACAGCGAAGGCGGCATTCTGGACGACCTGATGATCGTCAATCATGGCGATTCGCTGTACGTGGTCGTCAACGCGGCGTGCAAGGATCAGGACGTTGCGCTGATGCGCACCGGCCTCGGTGCCGGCCATGATGTGGAGGTTCTGGATCGGGGCTTGCTGGCCGTGCAAGGCCCGCAGGCTCGAGACGTCATGCAGCGTCTCTGTCCGGCTGCCTGTGATCTGGTGTTCATGCAGCATGGCCGTTTCG
>Ga0208300_100689_pt1 | contig 20890 bp, 18 predicted proteins | sample 23_taG_FD_184096 | JGI IMG/M metagenome (GOLD analysis project Ga0208300, IMG submission 184096) | Marine viral communities from Cariaco Basin, Caribbean Sea - 23_WHOI_OMZ (SPAdes) (version 2) | ecosystem: Environmental > Aquatic > Marine > Oceanic | place: Caribbean Sea: Cariaco Basin... | reverse complement strand
TAAGTGCTCAGAAGATGAAACCAAAGAAGATTGTATTCTTCTTTAGTTCTTTTAAAATTTATTGTTAATAAACTATTGTCTTTTTAAAATTCACCTTTCGTTTAAGCTATCTCTTATAGGATGGCTTTTTATTTTGATTTATGTCCTAATTTTAAATTTTTATCTATTTTATAAATAGTTCCCTTGGGAAGTTGCAAAATGTTTCAACTCCTGTATCTGTAATATAGATACTTTCTGTTATCTCCATTCCCCAATCCTCTTGCCAGATACCTGGCATAAAGTGAAAGGTCATACCTGGTTCTAAAACTGTATGGTCACTACTTCTTAAACTACAAGTTCTTTCTCCCCAGTCAGGAGGATAACTCACCCCAATTGGATATCCGTATCTTGCATCATTTCTGTCAATTCCATATTTTTTCATTACACTTTCAGCTGCATTTGCTATGTCGCAAGTTCTATTACCAGGCTTTGCTTGTTCTAGTCCTGCTTCAATAGCTTCAACTAAAGCTTTTTCTGCATTTAAAAACTTCTCTTCAGGTTTCCCCATAAAAATAGTTCTTGACATTGGGCAATGGTATCTTTTATAACATCCTGAAATCTCAAAATATGTTGCTTCTTTTCTTTTAAAAGGTCTTTCATCCCATGTAATATGTGAAGCAGAAGCATCTGCTCCAGATGGAAGTAATGGAACTATAGATGGATAATCTCCACCATATCCATCAACCCCTTCAATTGCTGTTTCATAAATTTGTGAAACAACATGACTTTTTGGGATACCAACTCTTACTACATCTAAAACTCTTTGGTGTATTTTTTGAGTAATTCTCCCAGCAATCTTCATATACTCAATCTCTTTTTTAGATTTAACTCCTCTTGCCCAGTTTACAAGGTTGTTTGCATTCATAAAGTTTGCATTTGGTAAAGTCGCAATCAATCTAAAGTGAGCTTCAGCTGAATAATAATAGTTATCTCTTTCTGTAGCTATAATACATTTGTTCCACCCTTTTTTATTAAATATATTTTCTCCTATCCAAGTCATAGGGTGTTCATCTAGATTTTGCACATATTTTTCAGGATAACCATAAAGATTCTCCTCTTTCATAAAGCATTTAATAAGTGCTGCATTTCTATCCATAAGTCTTCCAAACCAGATAGGTTCCTCTTCATCAAGGGAGATAATAACCCCTTGATGAACATAAAAAGACCAACCATCATATCCTGTTAACCAATTCATATTTCCTGGATCTGTTGCAATCAATACATCAATACGTCTTTGTTGCATTAAAGATTTAACTTTTCTAACCCTTTGGATATACTCTTTTTTTGTAAATGGCAACTTAGCTCTCATGTTTTATCCTTAATTATTTCACTGGACCTACCCAAACTTGTTGAGTATTTACAAACATTCTTATTCCATGAGGCCCTAACTCTTTTCCTAGTCCTGATTTTTTAACACCACCACTTGGAAGTCTTGGGTCTGATTTTACAATTCCATTAATTGAAACTTGTCCTGTTACAATTCTTCCTGCAAGTTTTTTTGCCTTTTCAACATCTCCTGTCCAGATTGAACCACCAAGACCATAATCTGTTGCGTTTGCAATAGTTATAGCCTCTTCAACATTTTTTACTTTTATTACAGAAGCTATTGGTCCAAAGGTTTCTTGACAAGATACAACCATTCCAGGTTCAACATCTGCTAAAACTGTTACAGGGAAGAAGAAACCTTTCATATCATCAAGTCTTTCTCCACCTAAAACTAGTCTTGCACCAGCTGCTATTGATTTATCAACTTGCTCATGCATCTCTTCAACTAACTCTTTTCTTGCTATTGGTCCTATAGTTGTTGTTTCATCTTTAGGATCTCCAAGTTTTAGTTTTTCAAATCTCTCTTTTAAAAGTGAGATAAACTCTTCATAGATTGGTTCTTCTACTATTATTCTTTTTGCTGCAATACAAGATTGTCCTGCATTTATATAACGAGATAAAACAACCACATCAGCAGCATGTTCTAAATCTTTTGTATCAGCTAAAATAATAGCAGGGTCACTTCCCCCAAGCTCTAATACAACTGGTTTTATCTCACTTCCAGCAATTGCACCAACAGCAGAACCAGCTTTTGAAGAACCAGTTAAAGATACCCCCATCACATGTGGATGTCTAATAACATCTTCTAAAAGTTGGTGTCCAACCATAAGGTTTTGTACAACATTTTCTGGAAAACCTGCTTTTTGAAACGCTTCAGTAATTCTAATAGCACATAAAGGTGTGTGTGAATCGTGTTTCATAATACAAGTATTTCCAGACATAAGTGCAGGAGCTAAATATCTAAATGCTAACCAAAAAGGTGCATTCCAAGGTAAAACCCCAACTGTTACCCCAAGAGATAGATATTGAACATAACTCTCTGTCGCATCTGATTCTAAGTATTCTGGTTGTAAATACTCCTCTCCAAACTCAGCATAGTGTTCTGCTGCCCAAGCTGCTTTGTTTACTTCTCCTCTTGCTTCATTTATAGGTTTCCCCATCTCTTCTGTCATAGGAAGAGCATAGTAGTCAAGATTCTCTTTCATCTCTTTTGCAACTGCTTTTAAAAGCTCTGCTCTTTGCTCATAAGAGGTGTTTATCCATTCTCTAATATAAGCCTCTTGAGCCTTTTCAATCATCTGTCTAGCTTCCTCTTTTGTATTCATAGGAACTTCACATACTACCTCTTGAGTATATGGATTTATTGATTTAAAGTGTGTTGAACTGTATCCCATATCTTTTCCTTAAAATATCCCTTTTAAGGGACTTGAATTATTTTGTTTTTTATCCTAAGACACTTTTTACAGAGTCTGTAAATCTTTTTAATCCCTCTTCTAAGATATCATCTTCAATAGTCAATGGAGGGATAAACTTAATAATCTCACCAGTAGAGCAAGCACCAATGATAAGTTTGTTCTCAAAACATTTAGTTGTGATAGCTTTAGCTGTTGCAGGTGTGTCAAATTGAATTGCCAACATCATCCCTTTTTGTCTTACACTAGCAACTTGTGAGTATTTCTCATTTAGTTCATCTAGAACAGCTCTTATCACTTCACCTTTTCTTTTTGTTTCATTGTTAAAGGTTTCATCTTTAAAAAACTCAATACCAACTCGTCCAGCTACATATGAAAACCCTTGTCCTCTAAAAGTACCTGTATGTTGACCTGGTCCCCAAGCTTTATCGTATTCTGGTTTATTTAAGCACATACCAATAGGTGTACCAATTCCACCAAGACCTTTTGCTAAAACAACAATATCTGGGTCAATATCCATATCATCAAAACTAAAATAACTTCCAGTTCTACCACTTGCACCTTGAATATCATCAACAATTAAAAGTGCACCAGTATCACGTGCTAGTTTTTGTACAGCATGTATCCACTCTTTACTTGCCTCGTGAACCCCACCTTCAGCTTGTAAAGTTTCAACTATAAATGCTGCTGGTGGAGTAAGTCCTGAACCTGTATGCTCTATTTGTTGTCTCATCAAGTCTAAAGCATGCATATCATTGAAAGTTCCTCTTATTACATTGTTTAATGGAACCCCTGAACTACTTCTAAAAGCATTATTTGCTGTACAAGCTAATGAACCTAAAGTCATCCCATGAAATCCTCTATGAAAAGCTACAACCTCAGTTCTTCCTGTTACTTTTCTAGCAAGCTTTAGTGCTGCTTCAACTGCATTTGTACCTGTTGGTCCTGTAAATTGAAGTTTGTAATCTCCCATTCCTCTTGGTTCTAAAATTGTTTTTACAAAAGTTTCTATAAATTCTCTTTTTACATCTGTAAACATATCTAGAGATTGGATTACACCATCTTTTTTTATAAACTCTACTATTGCATCTTGCATTTTTGTATTATTGTGACCAAAGTTTAAAACTCCAGCTCCAGCAAAAAAATCTATATAATCATCATTGTTTTCATCAATCATTACTGCATTTTTTGCAGATTTAAAAACAGTTGGTACTGCTCTACAATATGCTCTGATTTCTGATTCGTGTTGTTCAAAAATATTTGTTTCATTAGCCATTTTTTTTCCTTTTATTAGAATTATTATTTGTATAAAATATGAAATGACCCCTTAAATTAGACTAATTTATAACATTATTTAGTATATTACTATACTAGAAGGAATTAGCCCAAAATCGCAATTAAACTATTTTATTAATCGCGAGGGTCTAAATGGCAGCCATTATGAAGTTTTTATCTTGAATAAGTAAGTTTTGTATCTGTTTGATAGGTTTTGTTAGTATCTCAACCTGTCTGTATAAATTGCTAAGGAGTAGACTTATTGCATGTTTTATTTTTGATGATTGGTAACAATAAAAATACATTTCAAACTCCTTTATAAGTCTATTTGTAAATGCTAACAGAAATTTATTTTTTAGTCAAATTTTTTTTGTATACAAATTGTACAATTAAAGTGTAATTTATCTATAATTTTACTAAACTTTAGCTTTGGAATTTGGATTTTTTTTAAAAATTGATATACTATAAACAGAAACAAAACACACCTTTTACATACTTAGGTATTTTATTATTTTGTTTAAATTTTTTATATTGAGGTGAAAAATGGAAAAAGAGTATAGAATAGAAAAAGATTTTTTAGGGGAAAAAGAGATTGAGAAAGATGCTTATTATGGGATACAAACCCTAAGAGCTAAAGAGAATTTCAATATTACAAAAACAGATTTGTCTTTATTTCCAAATTTTATAAAATCATTGGCAAAGGTTAAAAAAGCTTGTGCCTTGACAAATTATGAGTTGGGCGATTTAAATGATTTACAAAGGGATTCAATTGTTCAAGCTTGCAATGAGATAATTGATGGAAAATTTCATGATCAATTTATTGTTGATCCTATTCAAGGTGGAGCTGGAACTTCAACTAATATGAATATAAATGAGGTTATTGCAAATAGAGCTTTAGAGATTTTACAAAAACCAAGAAGCTCATACGATATAATCCATCCAAACAATCATATAAATATGAGTCAGTCTACAAATGATATCTATCCAACTGCTATAAAGCTTACACTTTATGAATTGATTTATAAACTAAAAGATTCACTTAGATTTTTAAGGGATTCTTTTGATGAAAAAGCTATAGAGTTTAAAGATGTTTTAAAAATGGGAAGAACTCAACTTCAAGATGCAGTACCTATGACTTTAGGTCAAGAGTTTAAAACTTTTGCCATTATGATTGATGAGGATATTTATAGACTACGAGAAGCTCAAGCACTTTTAAAAGAGGTAAACCTTGGAGCAACAGCTATTGGAACAGGGATAAACACTAAACCAGCATATCAAAGAAAAGTTATCAAGAACTTACGAGAGGTTACAGGTATTGATTATGAAAGTGCAGGGGATTTGATTGAGGCTACACAAGATACAGGAGTTTTTGTTCATATCTCTGGTGTTTTAAAAAGAGTTGCCATAAAGGTTTCAAAAATTTGTAACGATTTAAGACTTTTAAGTAGTGGACCTAGAGCTGGATTAAATGAGATAAACCTTCCAAAAATGCAACCGGGAAGCTCAATTATGCCAGGAAAAGTTAATCCAGTTATTCCAGAAGTAGTAAATCAAGTTGCCTTTGATGTGATAGGTTCAGATGCAACTATTTCAATAGCTTGTGAAGGGGGACAACTACAGCTAAATGTATTTGAGCCTTTAGTTGCTTATAAACTATTTACTTCTATAAATATGATGAGAAGATCTTTTTATGCCTTAGCTGATAAGTGTATCAAAGGTATTACTGCCAATGAAGATGTATGTATGGAAAATATTTTAAATTCAGTTACTCTTGTAACTTGTTTAAATCCAATTATAGGGTATGAAAAAAGTTCTGCATTAGCTAAAGAAGCTCTTCTTACAAATAAAAGAGTTTATGATATTATTCTTGAGCAAGAACTATTTACAAAAGAGGAGTTAGATGAACTTCTACACCCTCGAAATATGGTTAGTAATTTTAAAGGATAAAGATGAGAGTTACTGTAGTAAATACAGGGGGAACATTTAATAAAAGATATAATCCACTAAATGGTGCTTTAGAGGTACCAAGTGATAATAATTCTTTAGAAAAAATAATTGAGGTTTGTCATAATATTGAGTTTGAACTTATAAATATTGTTTCAAAAGATAGTTTAGATATGACTGATGTTGATAGAGAACAGATCTGTGAGGCAGTTAAAAAGGCACAAAGTGATAAGGTGATAATAATCCATGGAACAGATACTGTTCATCTAACTTCAGCTTTAATCAAATCTCAAAATATAGAAAAAAAGATAGTATTTACAGGAGCTATGATCCCTATGAGTATAGATGTGGTTGAGGCTACTATGAATTTTTCTCTTGCACTGGGGTTTTTAAGCTCTTTAGTTGAAAATGGAACATATATCTCTATGCATGGGGTGGTTGCAGATTGTTCAAAGCTTATAAAAAATAGAGAACTTGGACAGTTTTTGATAAAAGAGTCTTAAGTAACTTTCTTTTTAAAAAACCAAGTTGCAACTATCAAGGTTATAAAACCTAAAACAATCATGGGAACTATTTCCCAGATTGCAATCTCCCAAGAGATATCTTTTAAAAACACCCCTTTTAGAACAATCAAAAAGTACTTTAAGGCTACAAAATCTGTAAAAGGAATAAGCCAATCAGGCATATTTTCTACAGGTGTTGCAAATCCTGACATCAAAATAGAGGGAACCAAAAGAACAAAAGCTCCTAAAATACCTTGTTGTTGAGTTGAAGAGATAGAAGAGATAAACAATCCAAAACCAACAATAGAAAATACAAAAGCGATAATTGAAACAATCAATATAGACATAGAGCCAATAAAAGGAACACCAAAGAAAAATATTGCACTTAAAAAGATAATAGCAGCTTCAATAATACTAATAACCATAGGTGGTATTGTTTTTCCTATTATTAAAACTGTTGGGCTTAAGGGTGCTACAGAGATTTGCTCAAAAGTTCCAAGTTCTCTTTCTCTTGCAACAGATAGGGAGGTTAAGATAAGGGCTATAATCATTGTCAAACTTCCAACTAGATTTGGTAAAATCCACCAAAAGTTGTTTAGATTTGGGTTATACCAATTTCTTACAACTATTGTATTTGTGTTATTTGAAAAAGTAGAGTTTATAATAGACTCAATATATCCAATTGCAATTTGAGAACCGTTTGAACGTCTTCCATCACCAATTATCCCTATACTTGCCTTTTGATTTGCTTGTAAATCTTTAGCAAACTCTTGGGAGATTTCAATAGCTACTAAGATTTTTTGGGAGTCTAGTTTTTCCTCTAAGTCTTTATTTCCCTTTAGATATAAAACCTCACTAAATCTATCACTATATTTAAAAGCTCTAATTAACTCTTTACTTTGTGTTGAATTATCCAAATCTAAAACCCCAATAGAGATATTTTTTACCTCTAAAGTAACAGCAAAAGAGAATAAGATAAGTTGTATAAGTGGAGGAATAATAATAACAATTCTTGAACGCTTATCACTCCAAATTGCTAAAAACTCTTTTCTTATTAGGGCTAATAATTGATAAAACATCAGCTTAACTTCTTTTTTGTGATTTTAAAAATGATTGTAAAAAGTATTACACCTATAAGCAACATCCATAAACTATTTGGCAAGATTATTTCATATATATCCCCAGCTAAAAAAAGTGTTTGTAAAATAGTTATAAAATATGTAGCTGGGATAAAGTTAGTAATAAACTGCAACCATTGGGGCATACTACTTATTTGGAAAATAAACCCTGATAAAATCATAGCTGGTAAAAACCCAACTATTAAAGCCATTTGTGAAGCCACAAACTGGTTTTTTGCTAATGTTGAGATAAGTAAACCAAGACTAAGTGAAGGGATTAGATAAATCGCTGAGGTAATAAAAAGCATCAAGTATGAACCTCTAAAGGGGATTTGAAACCAAAGTAAAGTTATCAAGATACAAATTATCAAAGAGATTAAGCCAAGAACAAAGTAGGGCAATAGTTTTCCAAGTAATAGCTCTAAAATAGTTGTGGGGGTAGACATAATAGCTTCCATTGTTCCTCTTTCCCATTCTCTTGCTACAACTAAAGCTGTTAAGAGTGTTCCAATCAAAGTTAAAATAATAGCAATGGAACCAGGAAGTAAAAAGTAACTACTTAAAAGTGGTGAATTAAACCAATATCTAGTCTCTATGTCTAAAACACCATCTTTTGGTGCTAGTTTTTCATACTCAAGCCAGTTTTTCCATAAAAGTTGAGAGTATTTATTTACATATCCTGCAATACTTGGCTCACTTCCATCAGTGATGATTTGTATTCTGGGTTTGCCTTTTAAGATATCTCTATCAAAATTTGCTGGAACAACAACCATCGCTCTTAGGGTTCCCTTTTGTAATCTTTTTATGTAAACTCTTCTATCTTTTGCTACTTCAACTTGAAAACTTTCACTACTTTGAAAAGCTTTTACTAAACTTTGTGTATGTTTTGAATCTTTCTCAACAACTATACCAACTGGGATTTTCTTTGAGTCTAAAGAGATAGCATAACCCATCAAAAAAAGCAACATCAAGGGTAAAATAATAGCAATAATCAAAGCACTAGGATCTCTTAAGATTTGTAAACTCTCTTTTATAAATATTGCTTTTAATCTTTGGAAACTAACTAGCATCATCTTCTCTTTTGATAAGTTCAATAAAAGCCTCTTCCATAGTGGCATCTTTATCTATTTGAGAGATAAGATTGTGTGGGGTATCTAAGGCTATGGCTTTACCTTTGTATATTAAAGCAATTCTATCACAATACTCAGCTTCATCCATAAAGTGTGTTGTAACCATAATAGTCATACCTTTTTGAACCATTGCATAAATATGGTTCCAAAACTCTCTTCTTGTTTGTGGGTCTATTCCAGATGTTGGTTCATCTAAAAATAAAACAACTGGGTCATGCATAACTGCACAAGCTAAAGATAGTCTTTGTTTATACCCTAAAGGGAGATTTTTTGAAGCTGTTTTTCTATACTTTTCAAGCTCAAAGATTTTAATCATATTTTCTATTTTTTCTAATCTTTTTTTTCCTTTTAGACCATAAACTCCTGCAAAGAATTTTAGGTTTTCATAAACAGAGATATCTCCATATAAAGAAAACTTTTGAGACATATAACCTATCTTTGCTCTTGCTTTATAAGAGGATTTTTCTAAACTCAATCCAAGTACATGAGCTGTACCACTTGTTGGTTTCATCAAACCACACAACATCTTAAAAGTTGTAGATTTTCCAGCTCCATTTGGTCCCAAAAAGCCAAAAATCTCACCCCGTTTTATTTTGAAGTTTACATTATCTGTTGCAGTAAAAGAACCAAACTTTTTAGTTAAATTTGTTGCTTCAATTAGGTTCTCTTCACTACTTTTTTCTAAAGTTCCCATTTGTTGAGCAAGTTTAGATTCTCCGTCAAAATTGCCTTTTAAGATATTTAAAAAACCATCTTCAAAGTTTGGCTCTATAGTTTCATATTTGCAATTAGTAGCTTCTATTTTTTCTAAATCTGGCAATAAAGATCTCTCTTCGCAAACTAATTTTATACTATCACCTAAAATCACTCCATCTTTTATGTTTTCATTTTTTAAAGCTAATCTTAGAGTTTTTCTTTTATCTTCAATATCTCCAACTATTTTGAAAACTTTGTTTTCCATAGTTTGACTAAGTTTCTTAGGAACTCCATTAAATAAAACTTCACCCTCATTTAGTAAAATAACCTCTTCACATAAAGCAGCTTCATCTAAATATGCAGTACTCCAAACAACAGTAACTCCCTCTTTTGTTAGTTTTGTTACTATACTCCATAACTCACGTCTTGAAATAGGGTCAACCCCAACACCTGGCTCATCCAAAAGTAGAAGTTTTGGTTTTTTTATAAGAGCACATGCAAGACCTAGTTTTTGTTTCATTCCACCTGATAAATCCCTTGCTAGAAACTTTGTAAAGCTTTTTAGGTTGATAAAATCTAAAAGTTCATCTATTCTTTGTTTTTGTTCCTTTGTAGAAATTGATTGTAAATTTGCATAAAGTTTTAGATTTTCTAAAACAGTTAAATCCTCATAAAGTCCAAATTTTTGAGGCATATATCCTATTTGTTCTTGGATTTTCTTAGCATCTTGTGGTAGTTTGAAACCAAGTAGTTCCAACTCTCCACTATCAAAATCAAGTAGGGCTGTCATCATTCTAATAAGTGTGGTTTTTCCTGCTCCATCAGGGCCAACTAAACCTGTGATTTTTTCTTTTTTTATCTCTAGGTTTAGATTTGATATGGCTTTAATATCTTTGAAAGATTTATTTAGGTTTTTTGCACTTACCAAAGACATTTTAATTACTCTTTTTCAACTCCATCAAACTCAATGGTTACAGGCATACCTTGTCTGATTTTATCATCAGCATCTTGGATGATTAGTCTAACTCTATATACAAGTTGAGTTCTTAACTCTTGGGTTTGAACATTTTTAGGTGTAAATTCAGCTTGTGCAGAGATAAAAGAAACTCTTGCTTTGTAGGTTTTATCACTACTATCTGTATAAACTTTTGCTTCCATATTTGGTTTTATAAGTCCAAGATATTTTTCATCTATATAACTTCTTACCCAAAACTCTTTATCCAAGGCTAATTCAAAGATTGGAGTACCTTGGGAAACTATAGAACCAACTTCATAAGCTCTTGTTAAAATCGTTCCCCCATTTGGTGCATAAAGGTTTGTATCGTTTAGATGTATTTGGGCTTGTTTTTCTTGCACTTGTAATGACTCAAGTTGAGCATAGGCAGCTTTTATATCCTCTTTTCTATAACCATTTTCTAGTTGTTCTAGTTGACTATTTGCTAAATCCAGTTCTGCTTTTGCACTGTCAAAAACAAGCCTAATATCATCAAAGGTTTGTTTTGAAACAGAGTTGGCTTTTAGAAGTTGTTCATATCTGTGTAAATCTTTTTTAGCCTTTTGAAAAGTTACTAAGGCTTTATTTGCACTTGCTTTTGCACTTTTTATCTCTTCAATTCTATATCCATTTTCTAGTTTTTCTATCTGGATTTTTTGCATCTTGATTTGTGCTTGAATTTGATTTAGGTTTTGTTTATATAAATCCTCATCTATTTTTGCAAGAAGTGCACCTTTTCCAACTTTTTGCCCCTCATCAAAATATAAATCTTGTATCTTACCTGAAACTCTAAAAGCTAAACTAACAGTTCTTAAATCAACATTTCCATAAAATTTTGTCTCTTTGTCCTCTTTTAAACATCCTGAAAAATATATTGCAATTGTAAGTGTAAATAAAAGTAAAATAAGTTTTTTCATAAGTAGTCCTATAAATAGTATTTGAAATTATATCCAAAGGAAGATTATTTTAAAAAAAAATAATTAAATAAACTAGATTAATTAATTTAAATCATACCTAACTAAAGTTTAGTTAAAATCACGAAAAAATTATAAGCGCAATTTTAATATGCAAAAATAAAAGGATATTTATATGGCTATTTATACATGTGGACACACTACACCTGATTCAGATTCTATTTGCTCTGCAATCTCGTTATCTTATCTTTTAAATAAAATAGGAAAAGATGCAGTACCAGCTAGACAAGGTGAAGTTAATCCAGAAACACAATTTATTTTAGACAAGTTTGGTTTCGAAGCACCAGAACTTAAAACAGAATTTGCTGGATGTGAACTATTTATCACTGATTATTCAGATAGAGGACAAGCACCAAAAGATTTAGATCAAGCTACTGTTGTAGGTATTGTTGACCACCATAAACTAGGGGATATCACTACATCTACTCCTTTAGAGTGTTGGATTAGACCAGTTGGTTGTACAAATACAATTGTAAAAGAGATGTATGATTTTCATGAAGTTGAGATTCCTGCAAATATTGCTGGAGTTATGATGTGTGCAATTCTTTCAGATACTGTTATTTTCAAATCTCCAACTTGTACAGATGCCGATATTAAAGCTGTTAGAGAGTTAGCTGCTATTGCTGGTGTTGAGGATTTTGGTGCAGTTGGAATGGAGATGTTCAAAGTAAAATCAGCAGTTGATGGAGTTCCTGTTAGAGAACTTATCTTAAGAGACTATAAACCTTTTGATATGCATGGAAGCAAAGTTGGAATTGGACAATTAGAGGTTGTTGATTTATCAATTTTCGATGCAGTAAAAACACAATTGCAAGCTGATTTAGATAAGTTAAGAGAAGAAGAGGGCTTACACACAGCTTGTTTACTTTTAACTGATATTATGAAAGAGGGAAGTGAAGTATTAGTTTCAAGTGAAGATACATCAGTTTTCGAAAAAGCTTTTGATTGTAAATTAGAAGATGGAAAAGTTTGGATTGATGGTTGTTTATCAAGAAAAAAACAAATCATCCCTTTCTTAGAACCTGCATTCGCATAAATAATATAAACTATCAAGATTTTTCTTGATAGTTTACCCTTTATATCAAATCTTACATTTTGTAATATTTTTAATCTAAACAACTTTTCTACGCTATAGTTTAAAATCAATAAACCTTAAAGGTACTATTATGAATGATATACCAAATATAGTAATTTATAACGATGGGGAATTAGAACTAAAAGTTTCAGTAAATGAAGATACAATTTGGCTCACTCAAAAACAAATATCAGAAGTTTTTGGAGTAAATGTTCCTGCTATTTCTAAACATATAAAAAATATTTATAAAGATAAGGAATTAAATCAATTTTCAACTGTTTCCATTTTGGAAATAGTTCAAAAAGAGGGGAATAGGAATGTTCTTAGAAATATTGAACATTATAATTTAGATATTATCCTTGCTATAGGTTATAGAACTAATTCAGCAAAAGCTATCAAGTTTCGTCAATGGGCAACATCAGTTTTAAAAAGTTATATTCAAAATGGTTATGTAATAAATAGTGATAAAATAACTAATGAAAGATTTGTTTCTTTAGAAAAAGATGTAAATCTTTTAAAAAATAAGCTTGATACTATCTTTTCAAAATTTGATGATAATAGTTTAAAAATTAAACAAGGAATATTTTATGATGGTCAAGTTTATGATGCTTATAGTTTTGTATCTGATTTATTAAGAACAGCGAAAGAAGAGTTAATACTTATTGATAATTATATTGATGACACAACTTTTACGCTTTTTTCAAAAGTTCCAAATATAAAAGTAACAATATTTACAAATAGAATTTCAAAACAGTTAACGCTTGATTTTGAAAAATACTCTAAACAATATAATAATATTAATCTAAAAACTTTTAAAAATTCACATGATAGATTTTTGATAATAGATAAAAAAGAAGTGTATCATTTAGGTGCAAGTATAAAAGATCTTGCTAAGAAATGGTTTGCATTTTCTAAGATAGATATAAGTGCAAATGATTTGTTATCAAAATTAATTTAAAAGAATATAAATGGCAGAACAACTAAAAAATGTATATACAAATGCGTATATAAAAGACTTAAGCATAAAGATAAAAGAAAACTATAAAGAGTTTGATAGTGATGGTTTTATAAACTCTATTTTTGATGATACTTGGCAAGATTTAGAGTTAAAAGAGCGTATGAGACATATTGCTATAACTTTAGATCACTTTTTACCAATTAGTTATAAAGAGCAATTGGAAGTATTAAAAAATGTATCAAAAGATTTTTACTCCTTTGAGGCTATGTTTTTTCAAGATTTTGTAGAGGTTTTTGGTCTTGAGGATTTTGAAAACTCTATGAAAGCATTAGAGGTTTTTACTATTGAGTCTAGTTCGGAGTTTGCTATACGACAGTTTATACTTAAATATGAAGATAAAACAATGGCTTGGATGAAACTATGGGCAAAATCAGACAATGAACATCTAAGACGATTGGCTAGTGAAGGGTGTAGACCTAGACTTCCTTGGGCAGTAGCCTTACCAAAGTTTAAAAAAGACCCATCAAAAGTTTTGCAAATTTTACAACTACTTAAAAAGGATAAAAGTGAATATGTAAGAAAATCTGTAGCAAATAATCTAAATGATATCTCAAAAGATAATCCAAAGATAGTTATTAAGTTTGTTGAAGATAATTTAGGCTTTTCAAAAGAGCTTGATTGGATATGTAAACATGCCTCTAGGACACTTCTTAAAAAAGGGGATGAAAAAGTTTTAAACCTTTTTGGTTTTGTAGATTCAAACCATATAGATGTAGTTGAGTTTACTTGTGATGAAAAAATATCTTTAGGTGAAGAGTTTACTTTCTCTTTTATGCTTAACTCAAAGGATAATTTAGGGAATCTTCGGCTTGAATATGTTATACATTATCTAAAATCAAATGGTAGTTATTCTAAAAAGGTTTTTATGATTAGCCAAAATAGTATAAAGGCAAAACAAAAATCTTTTTCTAAAAAGCAGAGTTTTAAAAATATGACAACTAGAAAACACTATTTGGGTGAACATTTTATAAGTATATTAATAAATGGAAAAGAGAAACTAAAAAGGAGTTTTATATTAGATGACACCAGCAATTAATCTTTTGAAAAAAAACAAATGTGAATTTAAAATACATAAATATGAACACGATAGTGAGTGTACTAACTACGGGCAAGAAGCAGCTCAAAAGCTAGGACTTGATGAGAACCAAGTTTTTAAAACACTCTTAGTAGAATTAACGCCTAAAGAGTTAGCTGTATGTATTATACCTGTATCTAAACAACTAAATCTAAAAGAGGTAGCCTCTAGCTTTGATGTAAAAAAAGCAGTTATGGCTAATAAAGATGAAGCTCAAAAGGTTACAGGGTATCTACTTGGAGGGATTTCACCTTTAGGACAGAAAAAAAGACTTAAAACGGTTATTGATAAAAGTGCCTTTGAGTTTAAAACTATTTTTGTAAGTGGTGGCAAAAGAGGTTTGGATATAGAGCTAAAAGCTGAAGTTATAAAAAAATTATTAAACTCAAAAGAGAACAATATTAGTATTTAATATATATTATACTCTTGTATATTATTTTAACAATTCTTTAATCTTTTAAGTGTAGTATTAGAGTAATAATATAATTTACAAAAGGATATGCTATGGGAAACACTTCAGATATGAATGCAATTTGCTCTCAACTTTTGACTCCAAAAGATTTAGAGATTTCAGATGAGTTGTTTAACGAAGTTATGAAGCAAACTATTGTAACTCACATTGTTGAAAATAATGAGTCTAAAAGTATAAAAATCTATTCAACTTATCAACTTTTTTTATCTTCAATAACACCTATACTTCATGATATTGGATTGATGATAATAGACGAAGTTACTTATAATATTAGAAACGGATCAAAGATGATCTATGTTTCAAGATTTAATCTGAAAATAAAAGATAAAACTGAGTCAAAAAATATTGACAAGTCTAAAGAGAATTTAGAAGCGATTATGACAAGGTGTTTAAAAGACCCTTCTGTAAACCATTCAAGAGTTTACTCTTTAGTTTACAATCAAAACTTTAATTTTAGAAAACTGATGTTGGTTAGAGCTTTTATTGAGTATCTTGACCAAGCTGTACTAACAATCAATAGTGCAACAATATTAAACACCTTGACTTCTCACCATGATATTACTGATATGTTTGTGGATTATTTTTGTGTTAAATTTAATCCAAAACAAACAAAAAGAAAAGAGAATCTAACATTACTGGAAACAAATATTGAGGAAAAGATAAAACAGATACCTCAAATTATGGATGATAGGATTTTAAAACTAACTTTTTCATTTTTAAAATGTTTATTAAGAACAAACTACTTTCTTGAAAGGGAGACAATCTCTTTTAAAATCGATACAAAATCTTTTGGTGAAAATCTAAAAGGTCTACAACCAAACTTAGAAAACTTTATTTTCCATCCTGATTTTTACGGTGTTCATTTAAGAATGAGTAATATTAGTAGAGGTGGATTAAGATGGTCAGATAGACATGATGATTATCGTCAAGAGGTAAAATCTTTGATGATAACTCAAGAGGGTAAAAACTCTATTATTATCCCTGATGGTTCAAAGGGTGGTTTTGTAATAAACAAAGAGAATTCAGAAGTTACAAAAGAGTATTTTCAAGAGATATACTCAATGTATATAAATGCAAATCTTGATTTAGTTGATAATATGATTGATGGAGTTGTTATAAAAGATGAAAAAATAGTTGCTTATGATGGTGATGATCCGTACTTTGTAGTTGCAGCAGATAAAGGAACAGCTGCTATGAGTGATGTTGCAAATGAGATTGCAATTAGCCGTGGATATTGGCTTGGAGATGCTTTTGCTAGTGGTGGAAGTAATGGATATGGACATAAAGATTTAGGTATTACTGCTCGTGGTGCTTTGATGTCTACAAAAAGATTTTTTATAGAACAAGGGAAAGATTTCTATAAAGATAGTGTAAGTGTTATGGGTATTGGTTCTATGAGTGGAGATGTGTTTGGAAATGGGATGATTGAATCTGATAAATTCAAACTACTTGCTGCAATAGGACATAAAGAGATATTTATCGACCCAAATCCAGATTTAGAAAAAAGTTATAAAGAGAGAAAAAGACTTTTTGAATCTAAAAATGGAGGCTGGAGTAATTATGATAAAAAAGTTATCTCAAAAGGTGGTGGAGTTTTCTTAAGAAGTGAAAAAGAGATTGAACTAACTCCTGAGATAAAAAAACTTGTAAATACAAAGAAAAAAGTTGTAAGTGGTGAAGAGCTTTGTGTGATGTTACTTACAATGGAAGTTGATATGTTATTCAATGGAGGAGTGGGTACATATGTAAAAGCTAGTGATGAAAACTCTATTGATATTGGTGATAAACAAAATGAAGCAGTAAGAGTTGATGCAACAGATATAAAAGCTAAAATTGTTTGTGAAGGTGGAAACTTAGGGTTTACACAAAAAGCAAGAATTGAGTATGCCTTAAGTGGAGGAAGAATAAATATAGATGGTATTGACAATGCAGGTGGAGTTGATACTTCAGACCACGAAGTAAATCTAAAAATCTTACTAAATGCAATTGGCTCACATGAACAACTAAAAGATGAAGAGAAACAAAATACACTAAAATCTATGACAGATCAAGTTGTAAATCTAGTTTTAATCACTAACTATAATCAATCTTTAGCGATCTCTTTGGATGAAATATTTTCAAGAAAATACTTAAATAGTTTTATTACTACAATAGAGGTTTTAGAAAACAATGTTGAAGCCTTTAATAGAGCATCTTTTTTCATACCAAAAAATGAGAATATAAATGAGATTATCGATATAGAGGGTTCAATTGTTAGGCCAGTTCTTTGTTCATTGTTATCTTATTCTAAGATTTTGATGAAAAAGATTTTATTGGAGTCAACATTGATTGATGAGCAGTTTGCTTTACAATATCTATATAGATATTTCCCTAAATCGTTTGTTGGGGCTTATGAACATGAGATTATAAACCATCCTTTAAAAAGAGAGATAATTGCAACTAAAATGGCAGATATTATTATAAACTCTCAAGGTTGTACCTTTGTTAGTGATTATGAGAAACTTGGAACTGAGAGATTTTTATTGAAAATCAAATCTTATATTGTTGCTAAACAACTATTTGGTGCAAAAGAGATAAGACAAAAAATTGCTTGTCAAGATTATCAAATGGATACAGAACAACAATATAGACTTATAAATAAACTTGAATACACACTTTTCTCAAGTACTAGATGGATGGTTAAATATTTAAAGAAAAATCAACTAGATGCAGCTCATATTTTAGACCATAAAAAAGAGTTGTTTACACTTCTTGAACAAATACATAACCAAAAAGTTGAACCTTTAATTACCAATGACAATGAGTTTAACCTATTTTTCTCAGTAATAGATTATTTAAGATTTGCGATCCCTGCAATTGTTATAAAAACAAATACTAATCACTCTTTTAAAGATGTGGTTATTATTTTTTATTCATTAATTCATGAGTTTAATATCTTAGATATCATAGTTGCACTAAATAAAATCAAAATGGGTTCTAAAAACGATATGGTATTAAGAGCTCAAGTTTTACAGTTTATAGAGTTTATTGTTGTTCATTATACGAAAAAAGTTTTAACTTTCCAAAGGGTAAATGAAGAACCAGAAGTTGCTTTCTCTAACTTTATTAATAATGAAAAAGAGACTTTCTTCAAAGTAAGAGACAATCTTGATACCTTTATGACAAAAGATAATAAAGATATTAAAGAGATAGCCGTAACAGTAAATCAGATGATGGTTTCATTATTATAAGTTATACTTATCTTTTAAGTATAACTTTGTATTAATTAAATATTAAATTATAATGTAAGTTGTGATATTAATTATAGTTTTAAGTTCCTATTTGTTATAGTCAATTTTAGATACAAAATTAAGGAGATTATTATGAAAAGTAATATGGATGATGAAGTATCACTAGAAAAAATAGATGATTATAATGATAAAGAATCAAAAGAGAAAAGAAATACTGTAAAACTAGTTGTAATTTTTTGTTTAATTGTAGGTGCAGTATTTGCTTATATTAGATCAACAAACCAATATGGTGATTATGTAGGTACACAAGAAGCACCAGGAATTACTACAACAAAAAAATAGTTTAACATAAGCACTAAATAAAGTTTAGTGCTTTGTTAAATATCTACATAAATATATCTTTCTGGAAAGTTACTTTAATAAATTTTTAGTTTAAAACACTATAATCCCATCTATTAAATATCGTAAGGGCTTAAATTTATGAGATATACTTTTTTTATAATAAGTGTGATTTTTTTCTTTTTTATAGGGTGTACTGCACAAAATCTACCAGAAAAATCTACTAAGAACAATGGGAAAATATATGAGAAAAAATCACCAAAACAAAAACCACAAGAACAATCTATTGATAGTGTTGAACAAAAGCTTGATGCTGTTAAAAAAAGGATAGAAGTAGTTGAACAAAAGGTTCAACCAAAGATTATAGTAAAAGAGAAAATTAAAACTATAATTGTAGAAAAACCAATAACTACAGATTCAAAAACTATTGTAGGTTTATATGAAAATGTTTATATACCTTTTTTAGAAAAAACTTTTAAAGCTAAAATAGATACCGGTGCAACTACAACATCAATGCATGCACAAGATATTAAAGAGTTTGAAAGGGATGGAAAAAAGTGGGTAAAGTTTAAATACCTAAACAAAGATGAGAAGTTGATTGAAAAATCTTTGCCTGTTGAGAGAATTGTAAGTATTAAAAGGCATGGGATAAAAGAGAACCAAAAAAGATATGTGGTAAAAGTTAGGATAAATCTAGGAGAGTTTAGTGAGGTTGTAGATGTATCTTTAACAAATAGAAGCAAGTTTAGTTATCCAGTTTTAGTAGGGCGAAACTACCTAAATGGTTTTATGGTTGTAGATGTATCAAAAGAGTATGTAACAAAACCTAAAAAGAATTAACCATGCGTTCAAAATTTAAATTTAGAAATATCCATAAGATTATATTTTTCTCTTTTTTTCTAATCTTTATAGCTTTATCTTTAATGTTATATAAAATTGTCTATCTTGGTTTTCCTTTGTTTCAAGAGCAAACTGAAAACATTTGGAATATAGAAGCTAAAATCACCTTTGATGCAAACAATAATCAAAGTGGAGTAATCTCTTTAAATATCCCCCAAAAACAAAATGGTTTTTTGATAATAAATGAGGAATCAAGCTCTTCAAACTATGGTTATAGTGTTCAAAATTTAGATAATGTAAGAAAGGGTGTTTGGTCAAAAAGAAAAATAGAGGAGGGGGAACAAACTCTATATTATTCAATCGATATAATAAAAGACAAATACACAGAGGTTAAACCACAAAAAGAGTTTGAACAAATTATCTATACTCAAGATGTATCTACACCTATAATGTTAGCAGCCAAATCTATTCTAAATAGGATTTATGAAAAGAGTGCAAACTCTTTGACTTTTAGTTCTTTGCTTATTAGTGAGTTCAATAAAAAAGAGTCTTCCCAATCAATGAAATTGATTAAAAGTAATTTTATGAAAACTCAAAAACAAAAAAGAGATTCTTTATTAAAAATGATTGATTATATGGGATATAAAGTTAGAACAGTTGGAGTTTTATATTTAGAAGACAAAAAAAGAAATATCGATTTAGTTCCAATGTTAGAGGTTTTCCATAAAGATAAATGGTATCTATTTGATATAAATAAAGGGATGATATCAAATAGTTTAGATATTTTTATTTGGCAAAGAGGATCTCAGTTTTTATTAGAAGCTGAAGGTGTTAAAAACTCAAATGTTAAGTTTTCAATTACAAAAAATATTGTCCCAGCAAGAAATGCTGCCCTTGTAAAAGATGTAAAAAACCAAAGTACACTTTTAGACTTTTCTTTATTTATTTTAGCTAATGAGACACAAAACACTTTTAAATTTTTATTATTGGTTCCTCTTGGAGCCTTGGTTGTTGTTTTTATGAGAGTTTTTGTAGGTTTAAAAACTTCAGGTACTTTTATGCCTATTTTATTGTCTATGGCCTTTATTGAAACTCAGTTATTACCTGGGATTATTATGTTTATTGTTGTTGTAACAATTGGTTTAATTGTTAGGTCTTACTTATCCCATTTAAATCTTTTGCTTGTTGCTAGAATATCATCTGTACTTATTGTTGTATTGGCTATTATGGCTTTTGTTGCCATTCTTTCTCAAAAGCTAAATTTAGGGTACGCTTCAAGTATTACATTTTTTCCTATTATTATCCTCATATAATACAAAAGACCAAATATCTACACTGAAATATAGGTAGATAGGTTAAATTTAGTAAACTAAATAGTCGTTACTAAGTTAAAGACATTACAGTTGACAATCAAATTGATATGACTAACT
>Ga0208300_100686_pt1 | contig 20979 bp, 17 predicted proteins | sample 23_taG_FD_184096 | JGI IMG/M metagenome (GOLD analysis project Ga0208300, IMG submission 184096) | Marine viral communities from Cariaco Basin, Caribbean Sea - 23_WHOI_OMZ (SPAdes) (version 2) | ecosystem: Environmental > Aquatic > Marine > Oceanic | place: Caribbean Sea: Cariaco Basin... | reverse complement strand
CCGCTGGGTGCGGGAACAGGCCATCTAAGACATCGTCTGCGCGTGATGAAAACAGATATTAGCGGTTATAAAACAGATTGTTAGTGCGCTTTTTGGAGGATTTCGTCAAAATCGTTGCCGACCCTCAACAGGCTGAAGACATGGAGCCTGCAAACAACCCTGGTCAACAAGAAGCGGGCGGGTGCGATGGTGGCCGGTGCCCTTGTGTTGTTCGCGCTGTCGATGGTCGCGGCTACGCGAGTGCCCCTGATTCTCTTCCCTGATAATGACGGGCTCAATCTCGGCATCAATATCGAGCTTCCCCCCTCGACAACGCTCGACACGTCGCAAGAGGTGGCGGACGCCGTTGGTGAGTTGCTGCGCGACAAACCCTACTTCGACACCATTATCAAACTGGTCGGCCGCAAAAGCCCGATGGCGGGCGGCTCGATCTCGTCCGCGCTGAATCCGTCCGATGCGGAAAATTACATCGGCTTTTCGATTACCTTCGTTGAACGCGAAGAACGCGAGCAGCCCAGTTATACCCTGGCCACTGAGGTCCGGGCCGAACTTTCAAGCTACCTTGACGAGAACGTGCCGGGAGCGACGCTGCTGGTAAAGGCCGAAACGGGCGGGCCAAGCACGGAGGACCCCATCTCCATCGCGCTCTCTGGCGACAGCATGGCCGAGTTGCAGCGCCTGTCGGCCCAGGTGCAGGAAATGCTCAACAGCATTCCGGGCACGACCGATGTCCGCGATAATCTCGGCATGGTCAAGACCGAAATTACCTTGAGACCAAACCGGGAAGCCACGGATTTCTACGGCCTGAGCCAGCAGGAACTCGCTGCCCAGATTCGCCTCTCCATGGCCAACGACAAGATCGATACCTTCGCGACAGGTGGCACCCGGGATGACCTCGACATCCATCTGAGTCTGAACTGGGCGAGTCGCGGTGGAGAGGCCGGCGGCCCGACCCAGTTGAGCGAAATGTCGAAGATTCGCGCTTTCCCACCCTCCGGTGGGACCGTTCCGTTGTTGTCGCTACTCGATCCTTACGTCACCGAATCGCCCACGTCAGTCATCCATAAGGACGGTGAGCGCACCATCACCGTGCTGTCGAAACTCGAAGGGACAAATGTCAATGAGGTGATCGCCGAGCTGACGCCGATACTCGATCAGGCGCAACGCAACTGGCCTGCGGGCTATGCCTGGTCGATTGGCGGCGAGTCGGAAGAGATGGCCGAAACCTTCGGCTCCGCGGGTGCCATGCTCGTGGTCGCATTGATTATGGTGTTTGGCGTATTGGTCATTGTATTCGGCTCCTTCAGTCAGGCACTCATCCTGATGACGACCATGCCGCTGGCCCTGATCGGCACATTCCTTGGGTTCTGGCTGACGGGTATGTCGCTGAGCTTTTTCGCCGTCATCGGCGTTATTTCGCTGATCGGCATCGTCGCCAATAACGGCATCGTCATGGTGGACACCATGAACCGGCTGCTCAGGAATGGCGCTGAAATCGCTAATGCTGCCGCTGAAGGCGCCGCGACGCGTCTGCGCCCCATCCTCACCACATCGATCACCACCGTGGCGGGTCTGTTGCCGCTCGCCATTGGCAGCCCCATGTATGCGCCACTGTGCTACGCCATCATTTTCGGACTGGTCGCCTCGACGCTCCTCTCTCTCATTATCGTGCCGTGCCTGTATCTCCTGCTGACCCGGGAAAGTCAGCGCAGCGCCAGTGTTCTGGATTGACGTCGTATGAATGACTCATATCCGTGTCCAGTGTCAGCTTTATGTAGACCCCAAGCCGTGCTTGCGTTCATGCAACCACTGATGCCCACTGTGGAAAAGAAGGTGTTTCCCGGGGATCAGGGCGCGGACGCCCTGAAGTGGGCGCTGCCTGTACCGGCTGTTTACAGCGCCGCGGGCCGGGCAGCAAGTCAGCCTTGATTAGTGAGGGAGTAAACCGGATGGCCAAAGAACCAACTTTGAATTCTTTTCCAGGGCGCTACGGCGCGGCCCTCGCGTGCCTGTGTCTGGGGTTCAGTCTGTCGTGTTTTGCGCAGGAGACTGAAAGCGACAGTCCCGAACCGTCCGAGCCTTCGCCCTGGCGTCCATCGCGCTGGCGCTTTTTATACAGCGGGTATTGAATGCCAGCCTGGCAGGTGGCACAGACGGCAAGGTGCCATTGACTTCGCGGCTGATCCATCTGGCGGCTGTTGCCTCACCCCTCGTCTTTATGGGGTTCTCGCTTTACGGCTACCACTACACGGCGGTTCAGCTTGAAAATACCCTGTTCATTTCCGCCTGCTGGGTGGGCGGGGTGATTGTTCATTGAAACAGTGGTTTATACGTCCTCTTGCACGATCATATTGATAGCGATATTATGGCTTGCCATTTACATTATCGGAGTCAAAACATGAGCACTTTATATTCCACTACGGTCAACGCGGTCGGCGGGCGCAATGGCACGGTCAAAAGCGACGACGGGCTTCTGGACCTTGGGCTTGCGATGCCGGTCAGCCTTGATGGCAAGGGCGGCGCGACCAATCCCGAGCAGCTTTTCGCGGCTGGTTATGCCGCCTGCTTCGGCAATGCGGTGATGCATGTCACCCGCAATAAGGAACAGAAGATCAAGGATGACGATGTCGAGGTGGCGGCCACCGTCGGCCTGGAACCCAACGGAGACGGCGGATTCGCTCTTGCGGTCGCGCTGGAGGTCACGCTTGCTGGCGTTGACCAGCCGACAGCGGAGACGTTGGTCGCGCAGGCACATGAAGTTTGCCCGTATTCCAACGCGACGCGCGGCAATGTCGATGTGGCGCTGAGCGTGAGGACGCGATGAATAATACCCGGGACGCGGGCGATGCCGGGGACTGGCTTCGCCTCGACCGTCAGATCTGCTTCCCCCTTTACGCCGCGACAAACCTGATGCAGCGGCTGTATCGTCCGCTGCTGACGCCGCTGGGGCTGACCTATTCGCAATATCTGGTGCTGCTTGTGCTGTGGGAGCGGGAAAGCGCGACGGTCGGCGAATTGCGCGATTGCCTCCATCTTGATGCCGGGACCATCACCCCGCTGCTCAAGCGCATGGAGCGGGGCGGTCTTGTGACCCGCAGTCGGGACCGACAGGACGAGCGACGTGTGATCATTGCATTGACCCCGCACGCCAGCCAGTTGCGCGAGCAGGCCCGGCACATTCCCGAAACGCTCGCGGCCGGGATCGATCTGGATGACGTGACGGGCGCGGAACTTCATGGCCTGACCACGTCGCTGGTCAAACGGCTGCACATCGTGCTCGACCGCTGACGGCCACGGCGCTGTTCAACAACACTACACCTGCATGACAAGGTTCAACATGACTGCACATAACCTGCCGCAATTTTCACAGGACGATGGCCTGCGGTTCAGAACGATGGGCCATTCCGGACTGTTCGTCTCGGAACTCTGCCTAGGGACCATGACCTTTGGCGGCGACGAAGATATCTGGGGGCTGATCGGCCAGGTGCAGCAGGAACAGGCCGACGAGTTGATGCGAATCGCGCTGGAGGCGGGCATCAACGTCATCGATACCGCCAACATCTATGGCCACGGCGGCAGTGAGCGCATCGTCGGCCAGTCCCTGCACAATCTCGGGGTCCGCCGCGAGGATGTGGTGCTGGCCACCAAGGTGCTCGGCCCCATGGGGGATGGCCCCAACGCCCGTGGCGCATCCCGTGGCCATATCATCCATGAATGCAAGGCGAGCCTCGAGCGCCTGCAGACGGACTATATCGACCTCTACCAGGTCCACGGCTTCGACCCGGCCACGCCCATCGAGGAAACGCTGGAGGCCCTGAATACTTTGGTGCAGCACGGCCATGTGCGGTATGTGGGCCTGTCGAACTGGGCGGCCTGGCAGGTGATGAAGGCCATCGGCATCACCCGGGCGCGCAACCTGCGCCCGATCCTATCCCTGCAAGCCCACTATACCCTCGTGGGCCGCGACCTCGAGCGCAAGATCACTCCCATGCTGGAGTCCGAGAAGGTCGGGCTGATGGTGTGGAGCCCGCTGGCCGGCGGCTACCTCTCGGGAAAATACGAAGGACCCGACGCGTCCGAGGAAAACCGGCGCGCCAAGTTCGATTTTCCGCCGGTCGATCGCGCGCGGGGCGCCGCCGTCATCGCGCGGATGCGCGACATTGCCGGTGGCAAGCAGATCGACGGCGAGCCTGTCAGCGTGGCCCAGATCGCCCTGGCGTGGCTGTTGCACCAGAAGCCCGTGACCAGCGTCATCATCGGCGCCAAGCGCCCCGATCAGCTGAGGGACAATATCCGCGCCGCGCGGGTCCGCCTGTCCGATGACGAGCTGGCGGCCCTCGATGAGGTCAGCCGCCTGCCGGAGGAGTATCCGGGCTGGATGATGAAGATGATGGCGCAGTACCGGGACCACAGGACAGACTGAGGCCGCGCGCCGGCCAACCGCAGGGCACATGCTCTGCGGGGCGCCATGACACCAGATATGCGGGATCGAGGGCGATCGCCCTTGATCCCTGAAACAGGAGACACCGATGTCATCACTTGAGACCCAATTCCTTCCCCTGACCGAACATCACGACCGCTATGATGCCATCGACCCGCGCACGGCGCTGAAAGACAGCGCGTCGGGCAAGGTCCTCTTCATCACCGGGGCGTCACGGGGAATCGGCCGGGCCACCGCTGTCGCCTTCGCCGAGGCGGGCGCACGGGCGGTCTATCTGACCGCACGCTCAGAGCGGGCGCTCGAAGAGACCCGAGACATGCTCCGACAGGCGAACCCGAATACGCAATGCGCATGGTCGGCCTGCGACGTCACCAGCGCGGCGCAGGTCGAAGCCGCCGTTGCCGACTGCGTGGAGAGATTCGGGGGCATCGACGTGGCCGATGCGAATGCCGGCTATCTCGACCACTGGGCCAGGATCGGCGAATCCGATCCGGAAAGCTGGTGGCACAGCTGGGAAGTGCACGTGAGAGGGGGCTATCACGTGATCCGCTTCTGCATGCCCCATCTCATCGAGTCGGCGAAAAGGTGGGCCACCGAAGGATCGAGCGGCGGTCATCTGATACTGCTGTCGTCGGTGGGTGCGCAGATGCTGGCCCCGACGGCATCCGATTACCAGACCTCCAAGCACGCGATCAACCGCCTGTGCGAATTCGTCAATCTGGATCATGGCGAAGACGGCATCAAGTGTTTTGCCATCCATCCGGGCGGTGTGGCCACCGCGCTGGGTCAGAACATGCCCGAGGAAATGCACGCCTATCTTACCGACAGCCCCGATCTGGCCGCCGGCTTTGTCGTCTGGCTGGCCTCGGGCAAGGCGGACTGGGCCAAAGGCCGCTATCTCAGCGCGAACTGGGATGTCGAGGAACTGACCTCGCGCCGGGACGAGATCCTCAGGGACGATCTGTTGGTGAACCGCCTGCGGACCAGGGCGTGACAGGGGGTGCCGCGTGCCTCGCATCGGTGGGCAGCCGTCCTGGGGCCAGGCCCGGCGGGCGGGTCACTGCGAGATCCGGCTGCAGGTGGCCGGCCCGGTGGCGTGAGAGGACGGGGGAGGCAACTCCCCCTCCTGCTCTGCTCGATTCTTTAAGCCGTCATTCGGCGGTCAGTAGCATCTTGATCGCCTTTTCCTTCGCCGCCTGGCTGAAGATGTCGTAGGCTTTTTCGATCTCGTCAAGCTTGAGGTGGTGAGTGACCAAGTCCTCCGGCTTCACATCACCACTCTCGACAACTTTCATCAGCACAGGAATGGTGTTGGTGCTCACCAGGCCAGTACGCACCGTGATGTTCTTGATCCACAGATCCTGAAGCCGGAATTCAACGCTCTTGCCGTGTACACCGATGTTCGCGATGTTGCCTCCGGCGCGAATAATGCTCTGGCAGATATCGAAGGTCTCGGGTATGCCGACCGCCTCCATGGCTACGTCTACACCCTCGCCATTGGTCAGGTCTTTGATAGTTTCGATCGGATCTCTGGCGATGGTGTCTGTGGCACCCAGCATCTTGGCCATTGCCAGACGGTTCTCATCGGGATCGATCATGATGATCCGTGCAGGGGAGTAGAAGCGGGAGGTCATCACTGCGGCAAGCCCGATAGGGCCCGCGCCGACGATGGCCACCGTGTCTCCGAGTTTTACTTCGCCATTCAGGGTGCCGATCTCGTGCCCTGTGGGTAGAATATCACTGAGCATGACCGCTGCAGCGGGATCCATTCCTGATGGTAGCGTATGCAGACTGTTGTCTGCATGGGGGATGCGTACATACTCGGCCTGGGTGCCATCGATTAAATGGCCAAGGATCCAGCCGCCGTCCCGGCAATGGGCATAGATGCCGCGCTTGCAGTAGTCGCAACGACCGCAAGAGGTGACGCAGGAGATCAGCACTTTGTCGCCAACCCTGATGTTGCTCACGCCGTCACCAACTCCTTCGACCACTCCGACACCTTCGTGGCCGAGAGTGCGGCCTTCTGTGACGGCTGGTACATCACCTTTCAGAATGTGAAGGTCGGTACCACAGATGGTGGTATGAGTGATGCGAACTACCGCGTCTGTGGGTTTCTCAATGGCAGGCTGCGGCTTGTCTTCCCAACTGCGCTTTCCCGGTCCGTGAAAAACCAGTGCTTTCATGATGCTTTCTCCTTAAAAAGGTGCAAGGTCACCAATACCATGTATGGCAACTTTAGCCTTGCACGGACTGCGCTGAGCGTTACTGACTGATATCAGTACAGGAGGTTATTGTCAAATCCGCTGTATGACCATCAGGCGGCATCTCCGCCAGATTGATCATCCGCCGGCTCTCCATCCCGAAACCGGACCTTGTTCACGACCAGCCTCAGTTGGTCAAACCCCTTCCATGATCCGCTTCCAGCGTTTCCGGGCGGATAAGACCGGCTTGACCGTTTCGCCGCCTGCTATCAGTACAATTAAACCGTCTCCCGCTCATCTTCGAATAAGGGTATGACTGCAACACCCGGGACACCACCAGGTTGTCCAACTGCTCGTCGAAGTCCCCCGGGCTTGGTGAACGTCACCTCAAGTGGCGTGCCAACACCCTCGAGGCCATACGCCGGGGCATGCCGAGGCTCATGGTTGTCTTGGTGCCCGTAGCGATACTGACGCCCCTGACCGAGGCCGCGATCGGAGAACCGTTTCGCGACAGCCTTGGCCGCGTCATTTTCGCCCTGGCCTCCATCGCGTTGGCGCTATTTGCGCACCGGGCACTGAAGCCTGGCCTGGCTCGCGGCACAAGCGGCAAGGTGCCAATGACCTCGCGGCTGATCCATCTGGCGGCTGTTGCCACACCCCTCGTCTTTATGGGGTTCTCGCTTTACGGCTACCACTACACGGCGGTTCAGCTTGTAAGCACCCTGTTCATTACCGCCTGCTGGGTGGGCATTGTCGCGCTGTTTTACTACCTCGCCCTGAGGGCACTGTCGGTGCGGGAGCGGCGACTGTTGCTCGAGCGCCTGAGGGCGCAGCGAGCCGCCGAGCAGGAACTGGCGGCGGCAAAGGAGGCCGCCGATGCTTCCGGGGAGGGGCTGCCAACCACACTGGACATGCCCGAGATGGATCTGCAAGACATCAGCGGCCAAAGCAAGGCGTTGTTGCGGATACTGGCCGGCGCACTGACCGCGGTGGGCCTGTGGATGCTCTGGGCCAACGTGTTTCCTGCCTTTCGGTTTCTCGACGAGATCGTGCTGTGGAACGTTGCGCCTTTGACCGAAGGCGGCCAGGCCCTGGCTGTCACCCTGGAAGACCTGTTGGTTTCACTGCTGCTGGGTGTGGCAACGGTTGTGGCGGCCCGCAACCTGCCCGGCACCCTGGAGGTGGCGTTGCTCAGCCGAATGAACCTGGCGCCGGGCTCCGGTTATGCAATCACCACGCTGGTGACTTACATCATCGTCATCATTGGCGTGGTGGTGACTCTGGGTGCCCTGGGCGCCCAGTGGTCCAAACTTCAATGGCTGGTTGCCGCCCTGGGTGTGGGGCTCGGGTTCGGGTTGCAGGAAATCGTTGCCAATTTTGTTTCCGGCATCATCATCCTGTTCGAGCGGCCCATTCGTGTTGGTGACACGGTGACAGTGGGCGGGAAGACTGGCACCGTGGCGCGGATCCGTATCCGGGCGACCACGCTGATCGACTGGGACCGCAAAGAGCAGATCATCCCCAACAAGACCTTTGTGACCCAGGACCTTACCAACTGGACGCTGACGGATTCCATCACCCGTGTCATCGTGCGCGTGGGCGTGGCCTACGGTTCAGACATTGACACGGTCCACGATCTGCTCAACGATGTCGCCACAGCCAACAACCGGGTGGTGACGGACCCGCCACCGGCGGTGTTTTGCGTGGCACTGGCGGACAGCGGCATCAACTTTGAAATGCGAGTGTTCGTGAACTCCATGCTCGACATCATGCCGTTATCCCACGAGTTGTACGCCGCCATCACCCGGACATTGGGCCAGGCGGGCATCGAGATTCCGTTCCCGCAGCGGGACATTCATATAAGAACGGAGGCCCAGGGTGCACGAGGCGATGAACGCAAAGACGACTAGCGAGGCAAAAACATGACCATCGGACAGGCACAGCGCGGCCCCCTGCGCGGCATGAATCCGGTTGTCACCCTAGGCTCGGCCGGCCTGATCCTGGCGGCGATGGCGTTGGCCATCGGCCTACCCGAGGCGAGTCTGGCATGGCTGAGGAGCGCGCGCGAGGCGCTGTCCCCGATCCTGGCGACGTATTACGTTGCCCTGGTGGGTTTCTTTCTGGTCTTCGTGGTATGGCTGGGTATGGGCCGTTACAAGAACGTGCGCCTGGGCCCGGACGACGAGCCCCCGGAGTTCGCCACCCTGCCATGGATCGCGATGCTGTTCGCTGCCGGAACCGGGGTCGGCCTGCTGTTCTGGAGCATCGCGGAACCGATGACGCATTTCGGCGGCAACCCCTTCAGCGAACAGGCTGGCACGCCCGCAGCCGCCATCAAGAGCCTGAGTCTGTCGTTTTTCCACTGGGGGCTGAACGGTTGGGCGATCTTTTCCGTGGTCGGGCTCTCGCTGGCCTACTTCAGCTTCCGGCGCAAGCTGCCGCTGACCATTCGCTCGGCACTGTACCCGCTGATCGGCGATCGAATCCACGGCCCGATTGGCCATGCCGTGGATATCTTCGCCGTGGTGGCGACGGTCTTCGGCATCGCGACCACCCTGGGCCTGGGTGCCAGCCAGATGAACACCGGCCTGGACTGGCTGTTCGGCATCGGCGTGACGCCCACAACCCAACTGGTGATCATCGCTATCGTGACCGTCATCGCCACCGGCTCGGTCGTCACCGGTGTCCATAAGGGCGTGCGCCGCTTGAGTGAGTTCAACCTCTGGCTGTCGATGCTACTGCTGCTCGTCTTCCTGGTTGCCGGACCGACGACCGTCCTCTGTGCCATGTTGGTTCAGGCGACCGGTGACTACTTGGATACGCTGCTGGCAATGAGCTTCTGGACCGGCGTGAGCAGCGACTACCAGTGGCAGTTCGACTGGACCGTGTTCTACTGGGGCTGGTGGATCTCCTGGGCGCCCTTCGTGGGCATGTTCATCGCGCGCGTGTCGAAGGGACGCACCATCCGCGAGTTCGTTTTCGGCGTTCTGCTGGTGCCCTCACTGATCACATTCGTTTGGATTGCGCTGCTCGGCGGTACCGCCCTGTACATGGAGCTGACCGGCACCGGCACGATCCAGGAAGCGGTACGCGAGGATGTCGCCGTGGCGCTCTACCAGACCATCGACACGCTGCCCATGCCCGCCCTGGCGATCGCTCTGACTGGCGGCGTGGCGACCCTGTTGATTGCGGTCTATTTCATTACGTCGGCTGACTCGGGCACGCTGGTGATTACCACCATCATGGCGCACGGCGATCCGGAGCCACCCCGGCTTCAGCGCGTCCTCTGGGGGCTGGGTAGTGGTGCACTGACGGCATCGTTGCTGGTCGCCGGAGGCATTCGGGTCCTGCAGGACGCGGTAATCACCGCCGGGCTGCCGTTTTCCGTCGTGATGCTTGTCATGGTCGTGGGCATGGTTCGGGCGCTGAAGGATGAACGCTTTGCGCCCGTGCCGGGCCGAAAGCACCGCCTGGCAGAGGAGATCTGGACCGGGCGGGACGAGGTCTCGTGAAAAGGCGAGTGGCGAGGCAACACGAACGCACCGGAGATGCTCGAGTCCCGCCACACCGTCCGTTCCCCGAGCAAGCTGGCGTGCTCGCTGCGCTGCGAGTCCTGTCACGCCGAGCATCTGGTTGCATTCAGCTGAAAGCGACGGGGCTTCTGTCCTGGTTGCAGTGCACGGCGTATGGCCGAAATCGCGGCGCGGCTGGTCGACGAGGTGCAGCAAATTCGCCGACCTGGAGCGGTTCTACACCCTGTATCACGAGAGTTCCAGAGACGTACTGGAACGACTGAAGTCGCAAGCCTCAGAAGATGGGACGTAGAAGAGTAATGGTCCAGCTCTCACACCGACATGCTTTCCATCCTTGGTACTTGGCCGCCATTTTGTACACAGCCATTCTCACAGGCTGTGCCTCCACGGATGGGCTGGACGCCAGGAGTGACCTTAGTAAACTACCTGCCGCCTGGACCACAGACGCAACGACTTCAGAAGTTGATACACAGTGGTGGCTTCGCTTCGAAGACGGGCGCCTGACCACTCTGATCAACGAAGCACAGCGCCAGAATACGGGCATAGGGCAGGCTGAGGCCCGGACGCGGCAAGCCCGGGCGCAAGCGCAAATCGCCGGGGCCGACCGGCTGCCTCAGCTCAGCGGTGCCTTCAACGCCAGCAGGCAAGAACAGCCGCTGCCTGCCGGCTCCAATGGCGGCGGCAGCGCAATAACCGAAAGCTACGGTGCGTCGCTGAATATTTCCTGGGAAATCGATCTCTGGGGGCGCATCGGCGCGCAATCAAAAGCCGCGCGCGAGGAATATCGCGTAAGAATAGAACGAACCCGATAAGAAAAGTATGCTTACGTGCGACATCCCCAGTACACCGGCTTGTTCATTGCTCTATTCGGTAAAGGGGTTGTGCACTGGGCAACGTTGTTCTCCGTTGCTCTGTTCCCAGTGATCGTGCTGATTTACGTCTGGCTGGCGTATCGTGAAAAACAGCAGGTGATCGCCCGGTTCGGGGACACCTACCGCGAGTATCAGGGGCAAGTGCCCATGTTCATACCCCGTTGGGGGCAGTGGCGCAAGCCCTGGTCGAAGCGACAACTGAGCGATGGAATCCGAATTCATCGGGTGGAGTGCGCGGCACTGGCTGTGATATCGACCCCGACCACTGAAGGGCCCACTCATAACAGGGTAGGAGTATAATGGATAGACGCTCACTCCACTGTGACTTCAGGCAATTTATGGGCTACGCCCTGATGACAATCGATGCAGGTTTTATCGGTAGCCTCGCGATACTCGCTGGAGTGTCTGCGCCTGGCGTAACGGTCCTGCATGCTCAGAACCATGGCCTCGTAACTATGGCAGCTGCGGCAGGTGGCCGAGTTGCTTGACCGCATTTTCGCCCAGACCGATTCCGCTAGTTCCCGGCGGTGGGCTTCGAACTTTTCAGGGGAGTCAATCTTGCCGGTAATCCATGAGGGAACTTCAATAAACGCCGCTTCTGTCTTGCGAATGACCTTGCCCCACCAGTCCTTTGGCACATGGCAGTCTGAGCAGACTGCGCGAACACCACTCTGGTTAGAGAAATGGGAGCTTTCCTTATATTCCGGATAGACAAATGCGCTCATTTCATGACATGAGGTGCAGAACTCCAGCGAGTTTGTTGCCTCCATGGTGTAATTGAAGCTACCGAGCAAAATAGCTCCCGTGACCAGCATTACGAAGCCTCCTGCAGGAATCCAGAGCAGGTACTTCGTTTTCGGCCACTGCCACAGGCGGCGCCACCAGCTCTCTTTTTGTTCCGGATCCGAACCTTTTCCCGTCGCCATCATTTCGCTCCTGAATACTGGTATTCTGTCGCCGTGACCCAACTGGATCCCTGTCAGTCGTCAGTCTTATTTTTTCCCCTCTCTGGCGTAATACTCGGCAAGAGCATTAATATCTTTTTCGCCCAGGGCCTCTATCGCAGGTTGCATTTTCTCTGGCTGCCAGCGCTCTCCGTTCTTGTAATTCTGTAGGGTGCGGACAAGGTAGGTCTTCCATTGGCCCGCCAGGATACCCGCATCATCAAGCGCCAGGCTGCCACCATCGGAATGGCATTTCTCACAACGTTGCTCGTGAATCTGTGCACCCATGCCCGCAAGATCTTCATCAACTTCCTGGTCTGCACTCTCAAAAGGCTGTTCAGCAAAGTAGGCGGCGAATACGTCATTTATGGGTTCCGCGATACCAGGCACGACTTTTCCGATGTCGCTTTTCCTCAAAGCCCGCAGAACTGCGTGAAATGCCATGACCCCGCCAGCAGCGAGACACCGGATGCCAGCAATATCGTTATGCGCCCGACCATTGCTTCCTGTGGTTCCTGCCATGACGACGTCGACTTCAGCTTGGGCTTCGCCGGCGGTCATCCCGGCGGGGTGGTTACAGACAACAGCGAATGTTCGGTTTGCCACGCCGAGAACAAGATTGCCGGATCGGTGCTGGAATCCCATGCCATTCCGGCCCAGGTCGCAGCCAGCCGGTTCAGCTACAACATCCTGGAAGTGAACAGTACCGGCCCGGACGAACAGCCAAGCATCCGTTTTTCAGTGACAGATCCGACCAACAACGACGAACCTTATGATCTGAAAAATGATCCGGAATTCACCAGCAGTGAGAGCTCGCTATCGGTGATTCTGGCATGGGACACCAGTGACTACACCAATGTGGGAAGCGGAAATGCACCCGCGAAGGTCGTTTCAATCAATGCTCTCGCCAACTCTACCGCCAATGGCAATGGCACCTTCACCGTAGTTTCCCCAACCGCCATACCGTCAGACGTAACCGGCTCAGGCGCAGTTGCCATTGAAGGCCATCCGGCCGCCGATCACAATGGTGACGGTACCTTTGACGTCGCTGCCAAGGTTACCGGCGCCGTGGATTATTTCCCGATTACCGATACCCAGGCACAGCCGCGCCGCGAAGTTGTCGAACTGGCCAGTTGCCAGAACTGTCATGGCCAGAATGACGGGCTCTCCCTCCACGGCTCCAACCGGACCGATAATGTCCAGCTGTGTGTCATGTGTCATAACCCTCGCGCTACCGACCTTGCGCAGCGCCCGGCAGACCCGGATGGCACTGACGACGAGATCAACACGGCTGCGGTGGGTAATGCGGAAGAGGCGCCGATTGATTTCAAGCGTCTGATCCATGGAATTCATGGCGCCGACAAGCGCACCGGGGATCTGATTGTCTACGGCTTCTTCAATACTCCCCATAATTTCAGCAATGTACGTTACCCCCGGGAGCCCAGCGACTGCGTGGCGTGCCACGCCGATGGTACCTTCGAGTTACCACTGCCCGCCGGAGTGCTCGGTACAACCATCGATACTCAGGCAACGGTCGCAAATGCCTCTCCTTTTGGAACCAATGATTTCATCACACTGGCCGCCGCGCTCAATCAGGATGACGACCAGGTGATAACGGCGACAGCGTCGACGTGCTCGTCCTGTCACGACGACGAGCTTACGCAGATTCACATGGAGCAGAATGGCGGCGGCTTTGGCGTGCCAGCAGGTACGGCCAATCAGGAAAGCTGCGCCGTTTGCCATGGTCCGGGCAGCGTTGCCGACGTTCGCAAGGCTCATAACCTCGGTGACTGATGACTGATCAATGTACTGACATAACAGCTTCAAAGAGGGACCCAAAGTGATCAGGATCAGCGACCGGAAAAAGAGCTATCGTTCGCGGCTGGTACTCGCTGGCGTGATTGTCCTGGTCGGCTGGTTTTCTGGTGGCATTGACGGGATGGCACAAGACGAAGCGGACTTGTCGACCCCGGAATATACCGCCGAAGGCGCTGACACCTGCCTGGCTTGCCATGATGAAAACGGCGAAGTCCCTGTTATGGACATTTTCAAGACACCTCATGCGGTACCCGGGGACGCAAGAACGCCATTTGCACAGCACCAGTGCGAATCCTGCCATGGGCCCGGTGCTGACCATGCCAAAAGGCTCCGCTTTAATCAGGAACGCCCTCCCATTCCTGCGTTTGGCGACAATGCTCTCTGGTCGAAAGAGAAACAGAACGGAATCTGTCTCGACTGCCACCAGCGAAATCAACGCATGCACTGGGATGGCGGAACCCATGAGCGACAGGACGTGGCTTGCACGGACTGTCACCAGGTACATGTCAGTGAAGACCCGGTGACCGTGGCCCGGCGTGAAGCCGAAGTCTGCGCTGACTGCCACAGGAATGTCCAGGTCCAGTCTCACCAGATGTCATCGCATCCAATGCGTTTCGGTGACATGGCATGCTCGGACTGCCATCAGCCCCACGGTTCTCTCAATACCGCCATGCTGAAAGAACCCACTCTCAATGACAGCTGCTACAGCTGTCATGCTGATAAGCGCGGGCCGTTTCTCTGGGAGCACGCTCCTGTTCCCGACGACTGCACAAACTGTCACAGCCCGCATGGTTCCAACCACCCTGCACTCCTCAAGCAACGACCTCCGCTGTTGTGTCAGAGTTGCCATTCCCGGATCGGCCATCCCAGTATTTCCCGCACCCCCGACAATTTACCCGGGGGACGGGCCTCGGCGTTCCTGCTTGGTGGAAGCTGTCTGAACTGCCATTCGAAAGTGCATGGCTCCAACCATCCTTCGGGAGCCAACCTGAGCCGCTGACACAGCGTCGGCATCAAAGGAGGACGAAGCCATGCTGGCGCTGAAATCACAATGGATCCTGCCTTTTGGGGTTGTACTGGCTATCAGCCCAGCCGGTGTGATGGCTGAAACCGACGATGCGACTGAAGAATGCGAAGCCTGTGCCTTTGACTGGGAACCAAGAGGCTATATAAAGGCTGGCGTTCTGTGGCTGGAAGATGATGAACCCGAATTTACCGATTATCGGGGGTTTGAGCGGGATGGTCTTTTCCTCAACGGTGCCATAGATGTTATCGCACGTAATGAGGATGGCACCTACTGGTCCCTGCAGGGCCAGAACCTGGGCCTTGGGTCGCGGAGCGCTTCAATCCGGGGTGGCAAGCAGGGAACCGTGGATTACTTCCTTGATTACCAGGAACTGAATCACGACTTGTACAACTCTACTAAAACTGTCTTCTCCGGAGTCGGCAGCGAGCGTCTGACACTCCCCGCCGACTGGGCCAGGGGCGATACGACTAAAGACCTGACTGGGCTCGGCATCGCTCTGCGGGAAATTGATATTGAATTGGAGCGCAAGACCCTTTCTACCGGCTTACAGTTCTTCCAGAGCGAGAACTGGGATTACAATTTCCAGTATACAGCGGATGAGCGCGATGGCACCCGGCTCATGGGTGGGAGTTTCCTGTTGCGGTCAGCGATTTTGCCAGAGCCGGTGGATGATATTACCCACCGATTCGACCTGTCGGTTGGTTATCTGGCAAAACTCTGGCAACTGCGCCTGGCCTATCATGGCTCGTTTTATGATAACAATAACGAGTCCCTGACCTGGGACAATCCCTTTACCGTTCCCGGCGATGCCCCGAGAGGCAGATCAGCGGCAGCGCCGGATAACAGCTTCAATCGCCTGATGCTTTCAGGTACCTTCCGCCCTACTCGCTGGCTCAGTGGCTCCGGGCACATCGCGGTGGGGCGCCTCGAACAGGACCAATCTTTCATTCCCGCCACAATAAATCCGGACATAGGCCCTGTCGGGCTCCCCCGCCAGGATCTGGATGCCAAAGTAAATACACTGAACGCCCGTCTGCGCCTGACCGGCAACGCGACCCGCCGGCTAACACTGAAAGCAGAAGGTTTTTTTGATGAACGGGACAACGACACTCCGGTCGACAGCTATCGCCAGGTCGACACCGACCTTTTTCTGGCTGACCTTAGCCCGGATTTCTCATAGTTACCCAGCAAGTCTCGCAGACTGAGCGGGTTACCGCCATGGCCGCTCAGGTGCGGTCATGAACGCCTAATAATTGATCAGTTTCTATTGCTTGGACGCACTGCCCCCTTTCCCCCATTGCATCGGGCCGGGGGAGCCCGGGCATCTACCCCGGAACCAGGCGGCGTACCAGATCCGTGAGTTCGTCTTTGTAGGGGTAGCTATCACTCATCAGCACCCGGATTCGGCGGGTATTGCGGATGATGACCGCGCCAACCTTGATCAGCTTCAGCCGCAGGTTGTTGGCGCTCATCCGCTCGAACGGCGTCTTTTTCAGGTGCGCTCGTAACCGCTCGAACAAGGTGTAAGCGAAGCCGGACAGGATCAGCCGCCATTGATTGGTCCACCACTGAACGCTCGACGTTCGATCCGCGAACAGATACAGCTGCTGATCCTTGATCCGGTTTTCCATATCGCCTCGGGCGCAGTACTGTTCGTAATAGAGCTTAAAACCGTCGTCATAGCGGGAGCTGATGACAAAGCGAGGATTGGAGCCAAGCTCGCCTTCTTCCAGGCGGGCCACCACCCAGCGAGGGAACTTCCAGGAATGCGCCTGGTACCGGAACCGATAAGTGGCGGAGACTTTTTCACCGACTTTCTGGTGCGTGTCACGGACCAGTTGTGATGGCGCCTCCACGTCTTTAATCAACCGGCTGTTTTTGCTGATGCCGACCAGGTAATCCACATTATTCCGGTCGCACCAGCTCAATAGACGAGGCCGATAGAAGCCACTGTCACCCCGGAACACGATGCGTGTATCGGGCCAATATTGCCGGATAAACTTCACCAGCAGAGCCAGAATGGCCCAGCTGTGTCGGCTGTCACTGCGGTTGCTGGTGCGCAGGTAGCTCACCAGCAGGTGACGGCCGCAGAACACGTACAGCGGAAAGTAACAGTGGTGGTCGTAATAAGCGTTAAAGAACTTGCCGGGCTGGTCGCCATGAACGGGGATATTGGTACCGTCAAAATCCAGCACGATTTCCTTCGGCGGTGTCTCGTGCTGTTCGATAAAATGCTGCCATAGCAATTCGTGGGCCTTGACCACCGAGTGTCTGTCTACTTGCTGTTCCATCCGGCACAGCGTGGATTTACCGGCTAAATCGCTCTCTTTACCAACCGCGGTTTGCAGGGCCTGATCAAAACGCAGCGCCTCATGATCGTTCAGGTCTTCGTATCCTGCCGCCACGCCGAAGACTCGTTGCCGAGTCATGGTTTCCAGCTTGTGCCGCACCAGCATTGGATTCCGTGAATCGTTAAGCACCGAGGCCAGACGCTGAGTCAGGCGGTGTTGTTTGTCGACTTCCCGAAGCAGGAGCAACCCGGCATCGGAGGTGATATGACCACCGGAGAAATCGGCTTCAATTTTACGGCGAACGAGTGGCGAGAAGGTCAGTTTTTCAGGTACCATTTTGGAAGCGGCTGTTGGTGCTTTGGTGATGGTGTAAGGTCCTGAAACTATAGCACTTTCAGCCGCTTCTTTTTATGCCGCATGAGAAATTCGGGTTAGGGAAAACCGCCCTTACAGTTTCGAGAAAAGCGGTGGCGAGCTCAGTGCGGATTATCGACTGACCACCAACACCGACCTGAGCACAGGTTATGGCATTGAACGGTCCGAGTTTACCTATCAGGAAGTAGATGCTACAGACACGGATTTATATTTTGGCGAACTACGGGCACGGCCCGGGGACAGAGTGGAGCTGCGCCTGCGCCTGGGGTGGGAGGATCGCGATATCGATGGCGACTACGATCCGATCGAGGTAGGGCTCCCGGAAAATCCGCTGCTGCGGAAATTCAATCTTGCTGACCGTGATAGACGCGAAATCAAAATAACGGGCAATTATTACGTCAGTGAGCGCCTCAGCTTTGGAGTGAACTCTGTCTATGCTGACGATGACTACCATAATTCCCTGATTGGCCTGACTGAAGCGCGCGACAGAATGATCACAATCGACGCCTCCTGGTCTCCCGACCAAAACCTCAACGCCTATGTTTATTTTACCCGCCAGAACATCGAGTCAGACATAGCCGGAAGCGAAAGCTTTGATCGCCCGGACTGGTTTGCCAAGCATAATGACACCATCAACACGCTCGGGGGCGGCGTTCAAGCCAGGGAAGTAATTCCCCACCTCGAACTGGGCGTGGACCTGGCCTACACCCGGTCGAGAGGAAGTATATCGATAGATTCGAGAACCTCCGACAAGAAATTCCCTCAACTGCAAGCTGATCGAGTCAGCGCTCGAATTTATGGCGAGTATTCCGTTTCCGACAGATGGAGTTATCGCCTTGATTACTGGCTTGAACATTATGAACAGGAAGACTTTTTTATAGATGGGGTTGCTCCGGACACCACCAATAATGTTCTTACTGCCGGTCGGGAAAGCCCGAACTACGTCATCAATGCGGTAGGAATATCTGCAAGATACCGCTTCTGAGTCCTAGTGTTGGGCCTAACTCTGTCCGGACCTCAGCTAAGCGTGCCTACGAGGAACAGAAAAGGCGTCGTCAGCACAACTACAACATTCATACCAAGATAACGCTCCATGTTATGCGGGCGCGCATTCAGGCCACGGCTAATAACCAATAAAAGCGGCAAAGTGATCAGGGCGATGAGGGTGCCTGACGACCACCACCCCAGTATCCAGCCTGCTATGATCCAGGCATAAGCTGACAGGCCTGATATCAGGTACACGATAATAGTTCGGACCTCGCCATAGACAATCGGAAATGTAACGCGGCCAGCTTTGCGGTCAGCTTCAACGTCGGGAAGCTGATTCAGCAACAGCAGATTGTTGACCAGAAAGAAGGGTATCAGCGATATCGCCCAGGCAATGGGATCGACCTGTCCACGCAATACCAGATGGGTTCCGATTACAAATAACACCCCAAAACCCAAGCCCGGTGCAATCAGACACAACCAGGGCTGCCGATTAAGCCACCGGCTGTAGGTATAGATGATGATTATTCCCAGGGTTCCAATCGGTACCAGTCCATAACCGGCTTTCGGTATCAACAGAACGCCTGATACTGTGGTCACGAGTAACGCGCCCAGACCAATCCGTTTTGCCCAAGGGGCGAGTTCGGGCCTGGCCGGAAGTGTCCCGCTCCCCCCGCTAAAGGCGGTGCGTTGGGTGTGAAAATCAAGACCGCTTTTGAAATCGTCGTATTCATTCAACGCATTTACTGCCACCTGGGCACTTATGGCACCGACGAACACCACCACCACAGCGAGCGGCTGGCTAGGCGCACCAGCCATATCAGCGCTCGCCCACCCCAACGCAACACAAACAGGTGCCAACAGTAGAAAAGGCATACGGATAAGCCCAAAAAAGGCGATCAAGTTCAGCTTCGGCATGCTGAATACCCGGGACTTCCAAGAGGCGTTCGACTTACCTCATGTTCTTCCTCTCTGAACGCCTTCGGCTCATCCATAACATATGCTCTTTCGCTAAGGAAACGCTGATTTATTAGCGACTATCATCGGCCAGAGCCTGGCCGGTCGCCCCGGGATTTGGGAAAATAGAGCCTTACGATTCAACGCCCAGGGCCTCGCTTTATGCAAACCAGTTTCTCCGAATTGGAATACGCCAGCAAGCGCAAAGTGACACGCAGAGATCGTTTTTTGTCCGAGATTGAAGCCATCACACCGTGGGATGCGCTGGAAGCGGAACTGGAAGCGTTTTACCCCAAAGGCGGTGGCCGGGGGCGCCCACCCATTGGCCTGGGACGGATGTTGCGGATGTATGTGGCCCAACAGTGCTTTGGCTTCTCGGACGAAGGAATTGAGGGTGCGATTTATGACAGTCAGGCGATCCGGCGTTTCGTTGGCATTGACCTTAGCCGGGAGTCAGCACCGGATGCGACCACCTTGCTCAAATTTCGCCGGCTGCTGGAGCGCGAAGGGCTCACCAGCAAGCTGTTTGAGGCGATCAACGCTCATCTGGCTGAGCAGGGGCTGATGCTACGCGAGGGCACCGTGGTGGACGCGACGCTGATTGCCGCATCGCCGTCCACGAAAAACCGGGCCAGAAAACGCGATCTGGAAATGCACCAGGCTCGCAAAGGCAAGCAATGGTACTTTGGCATGAAGGCCCATGTGGGGGTGGATGCCAGTTCCGGGGCGGTTCACTCACTCGTTACTACGCCTGCGAACACAGCGGATGTAACGCAGGCCCACCGCCTGCTTCACGGCGAAGAAACAGACGTTATGTACCTGCGCTGGGTTGCGTCAGCCAGCGGTTAAGCTAACATCCTGCACAAGCTGATTTTTCTTCTGCTGGCATTGAGCCTGCTGGGGGTCTGGATTTGCAGTATTGCCAACACCTGGATCAGCCTGACCGCTGCCAATTGAGAAGACGCGATGAAAAGATATCCTTACGGTTTTTCAGCCGGTGCGCTTACTTTGATGCTCGTGACCACCAGCACCACGGTGGAGGCTCAGGCTGCGCCTGATGAACAGAACGAAGTCGTTAACTGTGCGTTGATCCGGGACGGCATCCAGCGACTTGCCTGCTATGACGCCCAGAATGATCCCATTGCCGCCAGACAAACGGCAGACGAAGACACGTTGCAGCAGGCGGATGAGGAAGCCGCTATTCCGGTGGCTGATGCCCGGCGTGAACAGATCGTCAACGATGCTCTTGGGGACGACCCGGACACCGGTCTGGTGGCAGCACTGGTGGATAGTTACCTGACCGCCGAGAAGGCAATTTTTTCATTCAGCGGCAGTTTTGTGACCCACCGCCCCAACTACATCCTGCCGATCACCTATGTCGACGACCCTAACCCAAGGCCCGTCAGCCCGAGACTGGGCACCGCCGGCTATGACTTCGGCCTGGAAGAGGAAGAGGCGAAATACCAGATCAGTTTCAAGATTCCGCTGCTGACTGGCATTTTTGATGATCGAACCACCTTCTGGTTTGGCTAT
>Ga0208300_100683_pt1 | contig 21026 bp, 20 predicted proteins | sample 23_taG_FD_184096 | JGI IMG/M metagenome (GOLD analysis project Ga0208300, IMG submission 184096) | Marine viral communities from Cariaco Basin, Caribbean Sea - 23_WHOI_OMZ (SPAdes) (version 2) | ecosystem: Environmental > Aquatic > Marine > Oceanic | place: Caribbean Sea: Cariaco Basin... | reverse complement strand
TCGGGGCAAGGTGGGATTTATCTGTCCGGTGACATGAGCATCAACGAAGTCGGCGGGCCGATCGAAAATGCCTACTTTGGACAATGTGATGACCCGCTCAAAAGGTGTGGTGCCCGAGCAGCGTTCAGGCTGAAGGAGGACGGTGGGTGGGGCGTTTTGGATGACCTGCGTGGGAAGTTTTCGTTTGAAGGTCTGACGCTGAAAGTTCGGTCAATCAATGCGGGCTTAGGCGGTGATGGTGCGTTATTTAACCGCGATGTGCTCGAAGTGGGGCTGCCGGATACCGTCAGGTATTCCGATGTACGATTCAAGCTCGCAACAAGCCGCACGGCTAGGCCGACGGATCCGGGGTTTCAGCAGACCGATATCTGGGCATTCGAAATGCGGGGCGATGTTGTAATGCAGGGGAACTTGCTCATTTTCCCTGATGGCAATCCATAGCAAGGAGTTTTTATGAATACTCCCTTTACCCGAATTTCGAACCTGTTTCCCTCGCTGTTCAAGGTTGGGTTGTTTTCGGCGCTTTCCATCGAACACGCATTGATGTGACTGCCGGTGCAGGCCTTAATCTCGACTATCTGGTGGAAGACCGCCGTATCGAATTTGCCGACGTGCGCCTTGCAGGAGCGCCCGGCGTCAGTATGGGCGGTTTGTTTTTAGATCACTCGTTGGAGGGCTATTTCAGGTTGAGGTCTGGTGGTGCAGTCGGGGGTGAAGGGTATACATTCGACACAGGGTATACCATGACAGGGGGGGCGGCTTGGGTATCGAACCAATGGCAACGCAGTGTTTCTAGACGATGTCACCATGAATTTTGAAGCACTGGGGGTTACCTTGGATGTGGAAGGCAACACGCTTCAGCTTGCTGCGCCGCGTGTGACCTGAGACTGGTCCGCGGGGGCTATTCGATATAGTGACGATCCCGCGTTCCACGGCAGGAGTCATGGCTCGTTATGGAAACCGGTGAAGCTTGGAGCACTCTGGATGTTGGAAATGTCCGGGTCGGGACTGCTGATAATGGCAAGAGTTTCGGCCGTTTGCGGCTGGAGAGCTTTGAGAAAGGGAGCACGATGGTGATCGCTCCGGGAGGCGCCGGACGTGTATGTGTTGGCGGGTCTGGTTCTTCGTCTATGGCCTGTAGTGCTTCGGGAGGAGTATGGGAAGAGCGTGGCGAGCAAGGGGTTTCAATCGGAATGAAGAAAATCCTCGCACGTGCTGAGGGGCTCGGAAAACGCAACGCTATTTTGTGGGAGACGAACCGAACATTGGACGGTCAGGGGCAGGGGATAAACGGCTCCGGCACCGGGGCGTTATAGGTGTTCGCGGCGATGAAAAAAAATCATCGATTCAGGCGCGCAGCAGGGCTATCGCTATGTAACAACGACCACGGCGGCCGACAGGCTCAATCGCCCGCTTGGCTTCGCAGTAAAAGCCGAGGCGGAATTGACAAGAAGGGCAGCCAGCGCGCTGTCCTTTTTGTTTTTTGTTGCTTGCTAGTGTTTAATTCCGCTCAGTCATTTCCTATCTGGAACCCGTTCGATGAAGCCGAATCCTTTGTTAGACCTACTTAGTGACCATCGCATCCATTCTGGCGAATCGCTGGCCAAGCAGTTAGGTGTCTCGCGCACCGCGGTCTGGAAGCAGATAAGAAAAGTGGAGGCCGAGGGCATAGAAATAAAAACCATCAGAGGCCAGGGCTATCAGTTGGTGACCGCACTGGATCTGCTGGACCGACAAAAGATTGTCGCGAAACTGGTGGGCGCCTGTTCTGATGAGGTGGATGTGGTGGTGCTCAAAGAGGTGGATTCAACAAATGCTGAGGTGGCTCGGCGTTTGTCAGGTTCCGAAGCTGCTATGCCGGTTGTACTGGCCGATGCTCAAACCGAGGGGCGGGGGCGGCGTGGCCGAAATTGGTCGAGCCCAAAAGGCCAAAATTTGTATATGAGCATGGGGCTAACGCTTCGGGGCGGATTTGAGGGATTAAGTGGCCTGAGCCTGGTCCTGGGAGTCGCGGTGGTCAGGGCATTGGGCGCTTTGGGGGTGACGGGCGCCGGGTTGAAGTGGCCTAACGATTTGTATGCAGGTGGAAAGAAATTCGGCGGCATTTTGGTTGAAATACAGGGAGAGCTGCAGGAGGGGCAGGTCCAGGTTATCGCCGGTTTGGGGATAAATGTGCATATGACAGCGGCCGACGATGTGGACCAGCCTTGGACCAGTCTCGCCAAACACTGGCCAGACCATGGATGGGTGCGAAATGATCTGGCTGCTTCGGTGATTGTTGAGGTGGCAAAAGTAATGGAGCGGTTTCAGCAGGGCGGTTTTTCCGAATTCAGAGACGAGTGGCAAAGGCACGACATTTTTCACGGACAGCCTTTGGCGGCAAAAGATGGCGCGCTTGCAGGGATTGGGGCTGGCGTTGATGCGGGCGGGAATTACCTGCTCGATACGGATGGCGGACAGTTGTCAGTGATGGCGGGGGATATCAGCTTGCGGGTGACGGAGTGATCCTCTATATCGATTTCGGAAACACCCGGGTCAAATGGCGTTTGATGCGCAGTTCTGAGCGAATTGATGGCGGCGTTGCAGATTTGACCGTGCCGGAACCATTTCACTCCTTGCAAAAATACGCAGGGGAGGTGGTTTGTGTCTGTGTTTCAACGGTAGCTTCGGAAGCAAATCGAAACATATTGGAAGCGGCCATTGCCAGGGTGACCCCAGCGCCGGTTAGATTCTATTGGAGCGAATCAGAGCGTGATGGCTTAAAGAATTCCTATCAGGATGTGTCGAAAATGGGCGCGGATCGTTGGCATGCCATGGTTGCCGCCTGGGGCCGTTTTAGGGCCGGTTGCGCGATTGTTGATGCAGGTAGCGCTGTTACCGTTGACTATATCGATGATCGCGGACACCACATCGGCGGCTTTATCCTGCCGGGCTTGAGAATGATGCGTCGTAGTTTGAAGTTGGACGCGGCGAGAATTGGCTTCGACGCAGATGAGCAGCTCGATACCCGGCCGGGGAAAACAACGGGAGAATGTGCCAACCACGGGCTCGCTTGGCTGACTGAAGGCGTTGTGCGCCACACCCATCGCGATGTTGCGACATATGAATTGCAGCATGTGCTGGTTACAGGGGGGGACGCCCAACGTTTTATCGGACTGGGTTTGCAGGCTGAATACTGCCCGGAGCTTGTTCTCGACGGCTTGAATCGGGTCGCTGCACAGGATGGCTTGGTATGAAGTGGTTGGCGTTGTGTTTGGTTGTGTTTAACCTCGCCCTCTGGATTTTGCCAGAGCGGCTGGCCTTGCCGTCCGTTGCCTCCGTGTCGGCTGGTGGGTTGCCCCGGGTAGCAAGCCTTAAAGTCGGGGCAGAGGCCGTGACCAAGAATGTTCACCCGTATGTGTGCCTGTCCGTAGGGTGGTTCAATTCACCTGCTGCGGCACACGCCCTCGCCCGGAAGGCGGGCGTCGAATCACGGGTTGAGTCCCGAGCGATCGCGCTGGCGCCTTTGCATTGGGTGTTGGTGCCGCCCCAGTCTGCATCGGCTGCGAAACAACAAGCAAGTGCGCTGCGAGCCGCCGGTGCCGATGTATATATTGTTACCAGGGGACAGTACAAAAATGCGATTTCATTGGGGATGTTCGAGTCATTCGAGGCTGCCCAAAAGCTGGCTGAAGAAAAAAAATCGGAAAATGTGAGTGTAAGGCTGGCCAAGTTCCCTCGTAATCGGATAGGATACGCGCTCGCTTTTAAAGTTGAGTCACTTAGGGAAACCGAAGTGCTTCAAGCGGTTGAAGCGGATTTTGATGAAAGTTTCGATTTCGTCGAACGTAATGCTTGCGAAGGTGTTGCAACATCAGAAAAAAATCCGTAGTATACCGCCCTCGCTGAACGAGCGAATGTGAGCTGGCGTAGCTCAGTTGGTAGAGCAGCTGACTTGTAATCAGCAGGTCGGGGGTTCGATTCCGTCCGCCAGCTCCACTTTTTAGTTTTGCGCAGATCCGCGATGCGGGTTTGTTTTGGAGGGGTTCCCGAGTGGCCAAAGGGATCAGACTGTAAATCTGACGCGAAAGCTTCGCTGGTTCGAATCCAGCCCCCTCCACCACTTATTGCTCGCGGGCATCGTATAGTGGCTATTACCTCAGCCTTCCAAGCTGATGACGCGGGTTCGATTCCCGCTGCCCGCTCCAATTTAGTTTTCGCTCATGTAGCTCAGTCGGTAGAGCACATCCTTGGTAAGGATGAGGTCACCGGTTCAATTCCGGTCATGAGCTCCACTTTTATTTCCGGTCAACGTTACGATCCTGGTTGATTAGGGGGATTGGTCGAATGTCTAAAGAAAAATTTGAACGTAGTAAACCGCACGTTAACGTCGGCACCATCGGTCACGTTGACCATGGTAAGACCACTCTGACCGCTGCTCTGACTCGTGTGTGTCACGAAGTTTGGGGTACAGGTTCTGCCAGTGCGTTCGACCAGATCGATAACGCACCGGAAGAGCGTGCACGTGGTATAACCATCGCCACGTCACACGTTGAGTACGATTCGCCGACCCGTCACTACGCACACGTAGACTGCCCGGGCCACGCTGACTATGTTAAAAACATGATCACTGGTGCGGCACAGATGGACGGCGCGATCCTGGTTTGTTCTGCAGCTGACGGCCCAATGCCTCAGACTCGTGAGCACATCCTGCTGTCTCGTCAGGTTGGTGTACCTTACATCGTAGTGTTCCTGAACAAAGCGGACATGGTTGACGATGAAGAGCTGCTTGAGCTGGTTGAGATGGAAGTTCGTGACCTGCTGAGCATGTACGACTTCCCGGGCGACGACACTCCGATCGTTACCGGTTCTGCGTTGATGGCTCTGGAAGGCAAAGACGACAACGAAATGGGTACTACCGCTGTTAAGAAGCTGGTAGAAGCTCTGGACGCGTACATCCCGGATCCTGAGCGTGCTGTTGATCAGCCGTTCCTGATGCCGATCGAGGACGTATTCTCTATCTCTGGCCGTGGTACTGTAGTAACCGGTCGTGTAGAGCGCGGTATCATCAAGGTTGGTGAAGAAGTTGAAATCGTTGGTATCAAAGATACTGTGAAGACAACTTGTACTGGCGTTGAAATGTTCCGCAAGCTGCTCGACGAAGGTCGTGCGGGTGAGAACGTAGGTGTTCTGCTGCGTGGTACCAAGCGTGACGACGTTGAGCGTGGTCAGGTTCTGTGCAAGCCGGGTTCTATCAACCCGCACACCAAGTTTGAGTGCGAAGTGTACGTATTGTCCAAAGAAGAAGGTGGTCGTCATACTCCGTTCTTCAAGGGCTACCGTCCTCAGTTCTACTTCCGTACCACAGACGTGACCGGATCGTGTGAACTGCCGGAAGGTGTTGAAATGGTAATGCCGGGTGACAACGTTCAGATGGTTGTTACTCTGATCGCTCCGATCGCCATGGAAGATGGTCTGCGCTTCGCGATTCGTGAAGGCGGCCGTACCGTTGGCGCCGGCGTGGTAGCTAAGATTATCGAGTAACCTTCGGGTTGCTCGCGTACAGTGTAGTGTTGCACTGAGTTGTTTCGGTGCAGGCCAGTAGCTCAATTGGCAGAGCAGCGGTCTCCAAAACCGCAGGTTGGGGGTTCGATTCCCTCCTGGCCTGCCATTTTTTAACATCCGGATACATAAGCTGATTCCTATGGAGTCAAGAGCCGTTCAATCATCCAGTCGTTTCGATCTCGTGAAATGGCTGGTTGTTTTCGTTTTGGTTGCTGCCGGTGTGGTAGGCAATCAGTATTTCAGTTCCGAGTCCGTGCTGTACCGGGTTTTGGCTCTCGTTGCGTTGGGAGTTGTGGCGGCTTATGTTGCGCTGCAGACCGATAGAGGTCGCCGTTTTGCAACCTTGCTTAAAGAGGCGCGCGTAGAGATCCGGAAAGTGGTGTGGCCCACAAGGCCCGAGTTGGTTCAGACTACCGTTATTGTTGTGGTGTTTGTTCTGGTCGTGTCGTTGATTTTGTGGGGTATGGACTCACTGATCAGTTGGCTTGTCGCCGGCTTTATCGGTTAACAGGAGTGTCAATGGCTAAGCGCTGGTACGTCGTTCATGCGTATTCTGGCTTTGAGAAGCAGGTAATGCGCGCTCTAAAAGAGCGAGTTGCTCTGGAAAGCATGGAAGACAAGTTTGGCGACATCCTGGTTCCGACCGAGGAAGTCGTTGAGATGCGCGACGGGAAAAAGCGCAAGAGCGAACGCAAGTTTTATCCCGGCTACGTTCTGGTTCAAATGGAGCTGGATGACGAGTCGTGGCACTTGGTAAAAGATACTCCGCGAGTACTTGGCTTCATTGGTGGTACCAAAGAAAAGCCTGCGCCGATTACTGAGCGTGAGGCCGAGGCTATTTTGCGCCGTGTAGAGAGTGGTGCTGATAAGCCGAAGCCCAAGACGTTGTTTGAGCCGGGTGAGGTGGTTCGGGTTATTGAAGGACCGTTTGCCGACTTTAATGGCGTAGTTGAAGAAGTTGATTACGACAAGAGTCGTGTCAAGGTTGCTGTTCTGATCTTTGGTCGCTCGACTCCGGTAGAGCTGGAGTTTGGTCAGGTCGAGAAAGACTGACGGCAAGCTTAGAAAATTAGAGCTCGCTCGCCACGGCGTAGCGGGCTTTTTGTGTCTGCAGAGCGCAGATGTCATCACCGGGGAGCCGAAAGGCGTTTGAACCCATAGGAGAGCTATCATGGCAAAGAAGATTGAAGCGTACATCAAGCTTCAGGTTGCTGCCGGTCAGGCCAACCCAAGTCCCCCCGTTGGTCCTGCACTGGGTCAGCGCGGCGTAAACATCATGGAATTTTGTAAAGCGTTTAACGCCCAGACTCAAGGTGTAGAGCCTGGTCTGCCGATTCCTACTGTTATCACCGTATACAGTGATCGCAGTTTTACCTTTGTGACCAAAACTCCACCAGCTCCCGTTCTGTTGAAGAAGGCTGCTGGCGTTAAGAGTGGTTCCGGTCGTCCCAACACTGAGAAAGTTGGTACCGTGACACGCGCTCAGCTCGAAGAAATTGCCAAGACCAAAGAGCCGGATCTGACTGCGGCAGACATGGATGCAGCGGTTCGCACCATTGCCGGAACAGCCCGTAGCATGGGCCTGACTGTGGAGGGTCTGTAAGATGGCTAAGTTGAGCAAGCGTAAGCAGCTGATCGCTGAGAAAGTAGATTCTACCCGTGCATACTCCGTGGATGAGGCTGTTGCCCTGTTGGCTGAAGTGGGTCAAGCCGTTAAGTTCAAAGAGTCTGTAGATGTTGCCGTTAACCTGGGTGTAGATGCACGTAAATCTGATCAGGTTGTTCGTAGCAGCACCGTTCTGCCGCACGGTACAGGCAAGACTGTACGTGTCGCTGTCTTTACTCAGGGCGCTAACGCTGAAAAAGCGACCGCTGCGGGTGCAGACATCGTTGGTATGGACGATTTGGCCGAAGAAGTTAAGAAGGGCAATATGGATTTCGACGTGGTTATTGCAACCCCGGACGCAATGCGTGTTGTTGGTCAGCTGGGTCAGATCCTTGGTCCCCGCGGCCTGATGCCTAACCCAAAGGTTGGCACTGTAACTGCAGATGTAGAAACTGCTGTTAAAAACGCCAAGGCCGGCCAGGTTCGTTACCGTACTGACAAGAACGGTATCATCCATGCTCCGCTGGGTAATGTTGAATTTAGTGCTCAGAACATCAAGGAAAACCTTGAAGCTCTGGTTGCTGACCTTAAAAAGGCCAAGCCTGCGTCGTCTAAAGGTGTGTATCTGAAGAAGATCACCATCTCTTCGACCATGGGTCCTGGTCTGACTATTGATCAAGGTTCATTGAGCCTCTGATCAGTAGTTACTTTGTAGTCTAGGCGGAAGCCGAGGCTGTCAAAGACCGTAGGCCCCTGAGGCTCTTGCTAGCAAGAGCTATACGGGTTAAAGCAACGCCTACGCAGACGGTGTGAAGACGTTCTCTCTGAACCCAAACACCGTAAGGCGCCCTTTGTATAGAGGGCAATGATGGGTTTGCCGGGGTTGTCCCGGCGAAATCGAGGAGAAATCCAGTGGCAATTAGACTCGAAGACAAGAAGGCGATCGTCGCTGAAGTCAACGAGACTGCTGGTGCTGCTCTGTCTGTGGTTTTGGCTGACTATCGTGGTGTTACCTCTGGTGACATGACGGCGCTTCGTGCCAAGGCTCGTGCCGAAAACGTACATCTGCAGGTTGTTCGTAATAACCTTGCAAAGATTGCGATTAAAGGTACTGAGTTCGAGTGCATCGATCCTGCGTTGGTTGGTCCGACCATTCTGGCTTTTTCAATGGAAGATCCGGGTGCCGCTGCGCGCCTGTTGAAGGATTTCGCCAAAGAAAAAGAGGCTTTCGAGATTAAAGGTCTGGCTGTCGGCGGTGAGCTGATGGGTGCAGAGCAAATCGATCGCCTGGCCACATTGCCGACGCTGCACGAAGCGTTGACGAAGCTGGCTATTGTTACACAGGCACCAGTAACCAAGCTTGCACGTACTCTGAACGATATTCCGGGCAGAATCACACGTGTAGTAGCTGCAGTTCGCGACCAGAAGCAAGACGCTGCTTGATTCTGTTGAACACCATATTTTATTTTTTGGGAGAAAGTCATGGCTCTGTCTAAAGACGATATTTTGAATGCAATTGCTGAAATGAGCGTAATGGAAGTTGTTGAGCTCGTTGAAGCTATGGAAGAGAAGTTCAACGTTTCTGCCGCTGCAGCTGTTGCTGCTGCGCCTGCAGCTGCTGCCGGTGGCGAAGCCGCTGAAGAGCAGACTGAATTTGACGTTGTTCTGACCGCTGCTGGCGACAAGAAAGTTAACGCTATCAAGGCCGTTCGTGAACTGACAGGTCTTGGCCTGAAAGAAGCGAAAGAAATGGTTGATGGCGCTCCTTCTACTGTTAAGGAAGGCGCTAGCAAGGAAGAGGCTGAAGAAGCCAAGAAGAAGCTTGAGGAAGCAGGCGCTTCTGTTGAGCTTAAGTAATAGTCGGTTGTTGATCGACACCGCGCCATAGGCGCGGCGAGGCTGGTGGCTATATGCCACCGGCCTTTTTGTGTTGTATATGCTATAGAGTCTGGTGGGTTATATTGGGTTAGTTTCAGATGTATAACCTGCAGCCAGAGTCTTGTTCAAGGCGGCGCAATATGCCGAGCAACTCGGCCCCGAAGCAGAACACATGATTGCTTCTTGATACCAGGTATCAGGTCTAAAGCTGGGGAATGCAGATGACTTACTCCTACACCGAAAAAAAGCGGATTCGCAAAGACTTTAGTAAATTGCCTTCCGTGATGGACGTCCCCTATTTGCTGTCTATTCAGCTGGATTCGTTCCGGGACTTCCTACAAATGGAAGCCGCTCCTGAGGACCGCCGGGAAACCGGTCTTCACGCAGCGTTCAAATCCGTATTCCCGATTGTCAGCTACTCTGGCAACGCCGCGCTCGAGTATGTGAGCTACCGGATCGGCGATCCAGTATTTGACGTCAAGGAATGTCAGCTCCGGGGCGTTACGTACGCGGCGCCGCTGCGGGTGAAAGTCCGCTTGATCATTTATGATAGAGAATCGTCTAACAAGGCGATCAAGGACATTAAAGAACAAGAAGTTTACATGGGTGAAATGCCCCTGATGACCGAGAACGGTACCTTTGTTATTAATGGTACCGAGCGCGTTATTGTTTCCCAGTTGCACCGGTCGCCGGGTGTGTTCTTTGACCATGACAAGGGCAAAACTCACTCCTCTGGTAAGCTGTTGTATTCAGCGCGAGTGATTCCTTACCGTGGCTCATGGTTGGACTTCGAATTCGATCCGAAAGACTCCGTATTCGTTCGTATCGACCGTCGTCGTAAATTGCCTGCCTCTATTTTGTTGCGGTCTCTGGGTTACACCTCAGAGCAAATGCTGGCTATGTTCTTTGAGACCAGTAAGTTCACCGTGGGCAAAGAGGTTTGCAATCTGGAATTGGTTCCAAGCCGTCTGCGTGGTGACATCGCCACCTTCGATATCAAAGATAACGAAGGTAATGTCATTGCCGAGGAAGGACGCCGGATTACCGCTCGTCATATCAAGCAGCTTGAGAAAGCGGGCATTACCGAGCTGGAAGTTCCTACGGAATACCTTTACGGCCGGGTTCTCGCCAAGGACATGATCGACGCGTCCACCGGTGAGGTTCTGGTTGAGTGCAACACCGAGCTGACCGAAGAGGTCATGGAAACAATCCTCGACGCCGGTGTGACAGAGCTAGAAACCCTTTACACCAACGACCTTGACTGCGGACCGTTCATGTCTGACACCCTGCGTGTCGACCCGACCCGGACCCCGCTGGAAGCGTTGGTTGAAATCTACCGCATGATGCGTCCTGGCGAGCCGCCAACGAAAGAATCTGCGGAGAACCTGTTTAACAACCTGTTCTTCTCTGAAGAACGTTACGACCTGTCTGCGGTTGGCCGGATGAAGCTGAACCGTCGTCTGGGCCGTGAAGAAAGCACCGGCGAAGGCATCCTGACCCACGAAGACATCATCGACGTTCTTAAGACGTTGATCGCGATTCGTAACGGTCAAGGCCAGGTCGATGACATCGATAACCTGGGTAACCGTCGTGTTCGCTGTGTCGGTGAGATGGCGGAAAACCAGTTCCGTGTAGGCCTGGTGCGTGTTGAGCGTGCGGTACGTGAGCGTTTGAGTCTGGCTGAGAGCGAAGGCCTGATGCCTCAGGATCTCATTAACGCCAAGCCGGTTGCGGCGGCCGTTAAAGAGTTCTTTGGTTCAAGTCAGCTGTCTCAGTTCATGGACCAAAACAACCCGCTGTCCGAGGTGACTCACAAGCGTCGTATCTCTGCGTTGGGCCCAGGTGGTCTGACTCGTGAGCGTGCAGGCTTTGAGGTTCGAGACGTTCACCCGACTCACTACGGTCGTGTGTGCCCAATCGAAACGCCGGAAGGTCCGAACATCGGTTTGATTAACTCGTTGGCGACTTATGCCCGTTCCAACTCCTACGGCTTCCTTGAAAGTCCGTATCGGAAGGTTGTAGAAGGCGTTGTTACTGACGAGCTGGTGTACCTGTCCGCGATTGAAGAAAGTAATTACGTGATCGCTCAGGCCAGTGCTGCCACCGATGAAGGTAAGCGCTTGACTGACGAACTGGTCACCGTACGTCACCAGAACGAATTTACCGTTGCTCCACCGGAAGCGGTTAACTTCATGGACGTATCTCCGCGCCAGGTTGTATCGGTTGCAGCGTCTTTGATCCCGTTCCTTGAGCACGACGATGCTAACCGCGCCTTGATGGGTGCGAACATGCAGCGTCAGGCGGTTCCGACTCTGATTTCACAGGTGCCTCTGGTAGGTACGGGTGTTGAGCGGACTGTTGCTCAAGACTCCGGTGTGTGTGTGACTGCACGTCGTGGTGGTGTGATTGAAAGCGTTGATGCTGCACGTATTGTTGTTCGTGTAAACCAGACTGAGACTGAAGCTGGTGACGCAGGTGTAGATATCTACAACCTGACGAAGTACACCCGCTCCAACCAGAACACCTGTATTAACCAGCGTTCGATCGTGCGTGAAGGCGACGAAATCGCGCGAGGCGACGTGCTGGCCGACGGTCCGTCCGTTGATTTGGGTGAGCTGGCTCTGGGCCAGAACATGCGCATCGCGTTTATGCCGTGGAATGGTTACAACTTTGAGGATTCCATCCTTATCTCCGAGAAAGTGGTTCAGGAAGATCGTCTGACCACCATCCACATTCAGGAACTGACCTGTGTGGCTCGCGATACCAAGCTGGGTAGTGAAGAAATCACCGCGGATATTCCAAACGTGGGTGAAAGCGCGCTGGCCAAGCTGGATGAATCCGGCATCGTCTACATCGGTGCGGAAGTAGGTCCCGGGGATATTCTGGTCGGTAAGGTGACACCTAAGGGTGAAACCCAGCTGACGCCTGAGGAGAAGCTGCTGCGTGCGATCTTTGGCGAGAAAGCGTCAGACGTGAAAGATACGTCACAGCGGGTTCCAACAGGTACCCGTGGTACGGTGATCGACGTTCAGGTCTTCACCCGCGACGGCATCGAAAAAGATGCCCGTGCTCAAGCGATCGAAAAAGAGCAGCTTGATAAGTACCGCAAGGATTTGAAAGACGAGTACCGCATCGTTGAAGGTGCGACCTTCGAGCGTTTGCTGGTTGCCTTGAAGGACCAGGAAGTCATCAGCGGCCCCGGATTGAAAAAGGGTGCTAAGCTGGATGAGGCCTACTTGGCAGAACTGCCGCGTGCCGACTGGTTCAAGCTGCGGATGAAAGATGAAGCTCTGAATGAGCTTCTGGAAAAATCTGAGCAGGGTCTGGAAGAGCGCAAGAAAGAGCATGAAGCGCGCTTCGACGACAAGAAAGGCAAGCTGCAGCAAGGCGATGACCTGGCTCCGGGCGTGCTGAAGATTGTTAAGGTTTACCTGGCAATCAAGCGTCGTATCCAGCCGGGTGACAAAATGGCGGGACGCCACGGTAACAAAGGTGTTATCTCCGCGGTTATGCCGATTGAAGATATGCCTTACGACGAGTTCGGTAACACTGTCGACATCGTTCTGAACCCGTTGGGTGTTCCCTCGCGGATGAACGTTGGTCAGGTTCTGGAAACCCATTTGGGTGCCGCAGCCAAAGGTTTGGGTGAGCGGATCAGTCTGATGCTTGACGAGCAGCGCAAAATCGCTGAGCTACGTGAGCTTCTGGACCAGATCTACAATCACTCCGACGAGGTGTTCAAAGTTGACCTGGATAGCCTTAGCGATAAGGAAATCCTCGAGCTTTGTAACAATCTGCGTGGCGGGGTTCCCATGGCGACTCCGGTATTTGACGGTGCCGAGGAAGCCGAGGTTAAGCGGATGCTTGAGTTGGCCGGCCTGAGTACTACAGGTCAGACTAACTTGTTCGACGGCCGTACCGGTGATGCATTTGATCGTCCGGTGACCGTTGGTTATATGTACATCCTTAAGCTGAACCACCTGATTGACGACAAGATGCACGCGCGTTCGACCGGTTCGTACAGCTTGGTTACCCAGCAGCCGCTGGGTGGTAAGGCGCAGTTCGGTGGTCAGCGTTTCGGTGAGATGGAAGTCTGGGCGTTGGAGGCATACGGTGCCGCCTACACCCTGCAGGAAATGCTTACCGTTAAGTCCGATGACGTCAACGGCCGAACCAAGATGTATAAGAACATTGTCGATGGTGATCATCGTATGGAGCCGGGCATGCCCGAGTCCTTCAACGTTCTTGTCAAGGAAATCCGCTCGTTGGGTATCGACATCGAGCTGGAATCCGAGTGAGCCGAATAGTTTTTTGGCAGCGTGAGCGGGCACTTAGTGTGCCCGCCCGAGATTAACGCCATCCGGAGCTTTTACTGATGAAAGATTTACTGAATCTTCTCAAGAGCCAGAATCAGAGCAAGGAATTTGACGCCATCCGTATCGGGTTGGCATCGCCTGACATGATTCGCTCCTGGTCTTTTGGCGAAGTGAAGAAGCCTGAGACCATTAACTACCGTACCTTCAAGCCGGAGCGTGACGGTCTTTTCTGTGCCAAGATCTTCGGCCCGATCAAAGATTACGAGTGTCTGTGCGGTAAGTACAAGCGCCTCAAGCATCGCGGTGTTATCTGTGAGAAGTGTGGCGTTGAGGTCGCACTGGCCAGCGTTCGTCGTGAGCGTATGGGTCACATCGAGTTGGCGAGCCCGGTTGCCCACATCTGGTTTCTGAAGTCACTGCCGTCCCGTATCGGTTTGATGCTGGACATGACCCTGCGTGATATCGAGCGGGTTCTGTACTTCGAGAGCTTTATTGTTATCGATCCAGGCATGACCACCCTTGAAAAGGGTCAGCTGCTTAACGATGAGCAGTATTACGAAGCTCTGGAAGAGTTCGGTGATGAGTTCGACGCTCGTATGGGCGCCGAAGCTGTTAAGGAATTGCTGCAGGATATCGACCTGCAGGAAGAGGTTGATCGTCTTCGCGAAGAGATCCCTCAGACCAACTCCGAAACCAAGATCAAAAAGTTCAGCAAGCGCCTGAAGATTCTTGAGGCCTTCCTGTACTCCGGCAACAAGCCGGGTGACATGGTTATGACTGTGCTGCCAGTTCTGCCGCCGGATTTGCGTCCGTTGGTACCGCTGGACGGTGGTCGTTTTGCCACGTCTGATCTGAACGATCTGTACCGTCGGGTAATCAACCGGAACAACCGTCTCAAGCGCCTGCTGGAGCTGAATGCTCCGGACATTATTGTGCGCAATGAAAAGCGTATGCTTCAGGAAGCGGTTGATGCGCTGCTGGACAACGGCCGTCGTGGTCGTGCTATCACTGGCACCAACAAGCGCCCGTTGAAGTCACTGGCAGACATGATCAAGGGTAAGCAGGGTCGTTTCCGCCAGAACCTGTTGGGTAAGCGTGTTGACTACTCTGGCCGTTCGGTCATCGTGGTTGGTCCTTACCTGCGACTGCACCAGTGTGGTCTTCCGAAGAAGATGGCTCTGGAGCTGTTCAAGCCGTTTATTTTCTCCAAGCTTGAGCATCGTGGACTGGCCACTACCATCAAAGCCGCCAAGAAAATGGTTGAGCGCGAAGAAGGTGTGGTCTGGGACATTCTGGATGAAGTCATCCGTGAACACCCTATCCTGTTGAACCGTGCGCCTACACTGCACCGTTTGGGCATCCAGGCATTCGAGCCGGTACTGATCGAAGGTAAAGCGATTCAGCTGCACCCGCTGGTCTGTGCGGCCTATAACGCCGACTTCGACGGTGACCAGATGGCGGTACACGTGCCGCTGACGCTGGAAGCTCAGCTTGAAGCTCGTGCGTTGATGATGTCCACCAACAACGTGCTGTCGCCCGCCAACGGCGAGCCAATCATCGTTCCTTCTCAGGACGTTGTATTGGGCTTGTATTACATGACGCGTGAGCGCCATGCGGCTGTCGGTGAGGGCATCGTATTTTCTGACGTGAAAGAAGCCCACCGTGCCTACGGCGCCGGTAAGGTTGATCTTCAGGCCAAAGTGAAGATCCGCGTTAAGGAAGTTGCGATCGCGGAAGACGGATCCCGCAGCGAAGCCTACCGTATCGTTGATACCACGGTTGGTCGTGCGCTGTTGTTTGACATTGTTCCTGATGGCCTGCCGTTCGACATCGTTAACAAGCCGATGGTGAAAAAGGCGATCTCGAACCTGATTAACACCTGTTACCGTGATGCCGGCCTCAAAGATACCGTTATCTTTGCTGACCAGCTGATGTACATGGGTTATCACTATGCAACTCGCTCAGGTATTTCGATCTGCTTTAACGACTTCGAGATTCCGCCCGAGAAGTACGAGTTGGTAGACGCGGCTTCTGATGAAGTAAAAGACATCGAAAACCAGTACGCCTCCGGTCTGCTGACGCAGGGTGAGAAGTACAACAAGGTTATCGATATCTGGTCACGCGCTAACGATAAAGTCTCGAAAGCGATGATGGAGCGACTGTCCCAGGAGCAGGTTATTGGTCCTGATGGTCAGCCGGTAAAAGGCGAAGACGGCAAAGAGCTGATGCAGGAGTCGTTCAACTCCGTTTACATGATGGCCGATTCCGGTGCTCGGGGTTCCGCAGCCCAGATTCGTCAGCTGTCTGGTATGCGTGGTTTGATGGCCAAGCCGGATGGCTCGATCATCGAAACGCCGATCACAGCGAACTTCCGTGAAGGTCTGAACGTACTCCAGTACTTTATCTCGACTCACGGTGCTCGTAAGGGGCTTGCGGATACCGCACTGAAAACAGCGAACTCCGGTTACCTGACCCGTCGTTTGGTTGACGTGTCTCAGGACCTGGTCGTCACGGTAGAAGACTGTGGCACCGACGAAGGCCTGCTGATGACGCCGCACATCGAAGGTGGTGACGTTGTTGTGCCGCTGGGCGATCGTGTGCTGGGTCGTGTTACGGCTCGGGATGTCTTCACTCCGACCGATAAAGAAAACGCCGTTGTTGAAGCCGGCACACTGCTTGACGAGAAGACCGTCGAGCTGGTCGAGCGCGCGGGTGTGGACGAAATCTGGGTACGCTCTGCGATTACCTGTGAAACTCGCCACGGCATCTGTTCTATGTGTTACGGCCGTGATCTGGCACGTGGTCACCAGGTTAACGTTGGTGAGGCTGTTGGTGTTATCGCTGCCCAGTCCATCGGTGAGCCGGGTACCCAGCTCACCATGCGTACGTTCCACATCGGTGGTGCTGCGAGCCGGGCGTCTGCTGTCGACAACATTCAGGTTAAGCACGGTGGTACGGTCCGTCTGCACAACCTGAAGTCTATCGAGAAGACCGACGGTTCACTGGTTGTCATCTCTCGTTCGTCTGCCTTGGCGATCGCCGATGAGCAGGGTCGTGAGCGCGAGTGGTACAAACTGCCGTATGGTGCTGTTCTGTCTGTTAAGAACGGTGACGAGGTAGAAGCGGGTGTTGCGGTTGCCAAATGGGATCCGCACACGCACCCAATCATTGCGGAAGCAAAAGGTACGGCCAAGTTCGTCAACATGGAAGAGGGCATTACTGTCCGCACCCAGGCTGATGAGCTGACCGGTCTTTCCACGATGGAAGTGATTGACGCCAAAGAGCGTCCTGCTGCCGGTAAAGACATTCGTCCTGCGATTCAGTTGCTGGATGAAAACGGTGAAGAGGCAGAGCTGCCGGGTGGTGGCGCCGCGATCTTCTTCCTGCCAGCGAACGCTCTGGTGAGCATGTCGAATGGCGCGAAAGTGGAGCTGGGTGACGTTGTAGCCCGTATCCCGCAGGAAAGCTCGAAGACTCGAGACATTACGGGTGGTCTGCCGCGTGTTGCCGACTTGTTCGAGGCGCGTCGCCCGAAAGAGTCTGCGATTCTGGCTGAAATCAGTGGTGTTGTGTCGTTCGGTAAAGAAACCAAGGGCAAGAAGCGTCTGGTTCTGACTCCGAAAGATGGCGATGCCTATGAAGTTCTGATTCCGAAACACCGTCAGATGAACGTGTTTGAAGGTGAGACGGTTGAGAAAGGTGAAGTAATTTCTGACGGCCCTTCTAACCCGCACGACATTTTGCGTCTGCTGGGTGTAGTTGAGCTGGCCAAATACATCACCAACGAAATTCAGGACGTTTACCGCCTGCAGGGCGTTGTGATCAACGATAAGCACATTGAAGTTATCGTTCGTCAGATGTTGCGCAAAGTGGAGATCACCGATCCGGGCGATACCACCTTGTTGTCGGGTGATCAGGTTGAGATCACTCATGTTCTGGAAGAAAACGAAAAAGCTGAGGCGGCTGATAAAGAGCCGGCACGTTTCGATCGTCTGTTGCTGGGTATCACCAAAGCATCGCTTGCGACCGAATCGTTCATCTCCGCAGCTTCGTTCCAGGAAACGACACGGGTTCTTACCGAAGGTGCGGTCACCGGTAAGCGTGACTACCTGCGCGGCCTGAAAGAAAACGTTGTGGTGGGTCGACTGATTCCGGCTGGTACCGGTTTGGCTTATCACAGTGCAAGGCGCCGTCGCCGCGACCTGGAAGAGCAGGGCGTAACGGCTGCGGATGTCGAAGAGGCTCTGAGCGCAGAACTCAATCGCGAACTCTGATTGAAAAAGCGTGCCACCCCCGGGTAGATACCTACTCGGGGAGTGGTTAAAAAGAGAACAGTCGTCTTGACTGTGCCCGGGCGCAGGCTTAAACTTGCGACCCTAAATTTTACCCTCTGTATGGAGGGTAAGTTTCATTGGTATGGTTTTTTGGAGTTTGCTTACATGGCAACGATTAATCAGTTGGTGCGTAAGCCTCGTAAGCGCAAGGTAGCCAAGAGCGATGTTCCTGCTCTTCAGGCCTGTCCTCAGCGCCGTGGTGTATGTACTCGTGTATACACCACAACGCCGAAGAAGCCGAACTCAGCACTTCGTAAAGTGTGCCGTGTTCGTCTGACTAACGGCTTCGAGGTTTCGTCATACATTGGTGGTGAAGGTCACAACCTTCAGGAGCACAGTGTTGTGCTGATCCGTGGCGGTCGAGTAAAAGACCTTCCGGGTGTGCGCTACCACACTGTTCGCGGTACTTTGGATACCCAGGGTGTTCAAAACCGTAAGCAGGGCCGCTCCAAGTACGGTGCAAAACGACCCAAGTCCTAATGTCCCAGACGGGTGTCTTTTATCGTTGCTTGTTAGAACGGTAAGAGTAAGGCTGAGTAGCTATTGCTATCTCAGGGGTTCCTGAAGACCTTTAAATATAAGGGCTTATCGATGCCTAGAAGAAGAGTTGCAGCAAAGCGGGAGATTATTCCCGATCCTAAATTCGGCAGTGCACGTCTTGCAAAATTCATCAACCACGTGATGGAAAGCGGCAAGAAGTCAACTGCAGAGCGCATTGTTTACGGTGCTCTGACAATTGTTGCCGAGAAGTCTAATGAAGAGCCGATCGACATGTTCGAGAAGGCCCTGGAAAACATCCAGCCGATGGTCGAGGTTAAGTCCCGTCGTGTGGGCGGTGCTACTTACCAGGTGCCTGTAGAAGTACGGCCTTCCCGTCAGAATGCGCTGGCCATGCGTTGGTTGGTGGAGTTCTCTCGGAAGCGTGGTGAAAAGTCCATGGCTCAGCGTCTTGCTGGCGAAATTCTTGATGCGGCCGAGAGTAAAGGTTCTGCAGTTAAGAAGCGTGAAGACGTACACCGCATGGCAGAAGCCAACAAGGCCTTCTCTCACTTCCGTTTCTAAACAGCCGAGGTTTATACAGTGGCACGCAAAACACCGATTAAACGTTACAGAAACATTGGTATCTGTGCGCACGTTGATGCGGGCAAGACCACCACGACCGAGCGTATTCTTTACTATACGGGTCGTAGTCATAAGATGGGTGAAACCCATGATGGCGCGTCTACCACTGACTGGATGGAGCAAGAGCAGGAGCGTGGTATTACCATCACCTCTGCCGCTGTTACCACATTCTGGCAGGGTATGGACAAGCAGTTCGATGAGCACCGCGTAAACATCATCGACACCCCGGGACACGTTGACTTCACGATCGAAGTGGAGCGTTCCTTGCGTGTTCTTGATGGTGCGGTAGTTGTGTTCTGTGGTTCCTCTGGTGTTGAGCCTCAGTCCGAGACTGTTTGGCGCCAGGCGAACAAGTACGAAGTGCCTCGCATGGTTTTCGTGAACAAAATGGACCGTGCCGGTGCAGACTTCCTGCGCGTGGTTGAGCAGATCAAAGCTCGCCTCGGTGCTACTCCTGTGCCTCTTCAGTTGCCGATTGGTGCGGAAGATCAGTTCGCGGGTGTTGTGGATCTGCTGCGCAATAAGGCGATCTACTGGAGTGACGACGATCTGGGTATGACCTACCGCGAGGACGAAGTTCCTGCGGATATGGTTGACCAGGTTCAGGAATACCGTGAAGCGCTGATTGAAGCGGCCGCTGAAGCGAACGAAGAGTACATGGACAAGTATCTCGAGGGTGGCGAACTTACCCTGGAAGAGATCAAAGCGGGTCTTCGCGCTCGTACCTTGGCCAACGAAATCGTTCTGGCTTGCTGTGGTTCTGCGTTCAAGAACAAGGGTGTTCCTGCGGTTCTGGATGCGGTCATTGAATACCTGCCAGCTCCTGACGAAGTTCGCGCCATCCGTGGTGAAGTCGACGACGAAGGTACCGAAGAAACTCGTCCTGTTGATGACAACGCACCGTTCGCCGCTCTGGCGTTCAAGATTGCGACTGACCCGTTCGTGGGTGCTTTGACCTTCTTCCGCGTCTACTCCGGTAAGCTTGAGTCCGGTAACTCCGTATTCAACTCGGTGAAAGGCAAAAAAGAGCGTGTGGGCCGTATGGTTCAGATGCACGCGAACGACCGTGAAGAGATCAAAGAGGTTCTGGCCGGCGACATTGCTGCGGCAATCGGTCTGAAGAACGTCACCACTGGTGATACTTTGTGTGACGAGAACCATAAGATCATTCTCGAGCGCATGGAGTTCCCTGAGCCGGTTATCTCTGTAGCTGTTGAGCCGAAGTCTAAGGCTGACCAAGAGAAAATGGGTGTGGCCCTGGGTAAGTTGGCCCAGGAAGATCCGTCTTTCCGTGTGCGCACCGATGAAGAATCCGGTCAGACCATCATCTCCGGTATGGGTGAGCTTCACCTGGATATCATCGTTGATCGTATGCGTCGTGAGTTCAAGGTAGAGGCGAACATTGGTAAGCCTCAGGTTGCCTACCGCGAGTGCATTCGTAAGCCGGTTGATGTTGAAGGTAAGTTCGTTCGTCAGTCTGGTGGTCGTGGTCAGTACGGTCACGTCAAGGTTAAGCTTGAGCCGCTGCCGCTGGATGAGGAAGATGGCGAAAACTTCATCTTCGTGAACGAGATCGTAGGTGGTGTGGTTCCCAAGGAATACATCCCGGCTGTACAGCAGGGTATCGCTGAGCAGATGCAGAATGGTTGCCTTGCAGGCTATCCGTTGCTGCGCATCAAAGCGACTCTGTACGACGGTTCGTATCACGATGTTGACTCCAACGAAATGGCCTTTAAAGTTGCCGGTTCCATGGCAATGAAGAAAGGTGCACTGGAAGCCAATCCTGCGCTTCTGGAGCCGGTCATGAAAGTTGAAGTTGTCAGCCCTGAAGAATACATGGGTGACGTCGTCGGTGACTTGAACCGTCGTCGTGGTCTCATTCAGGGTATGGATGACGGCCCTGCGGGCAAGATCATCCGCGCAGAAGTTCCGTTGTCGGAAATGTTTGGTTACGCCACTGATCTGCGTTCAGCGACACAGGGTCGGGCGTCTTATGCGATGGAGTTCTCCCGTTATATGGAAGCTCCTTCGAACATTGCCGAAGCGATCATTAAAAAGGGTTGATCCCCAGGACTTAAGAAACAGGAAGAGGTGTAACCGTGTCTAAAGAAAAATTTGAACGTAGTAAACCGCACGTTAACGTCGGCACCATCGGTCACGTTGACCATGGTAAGACCACTCTGACCGCTGCTCTGACTCGTGTGTGTCACGAAGTTTGGGGTACAG
>Ga0208300_100680_pt1 | contig 21062 bp, 20 predicted proteins | sample 23_taG_FD_184096 | JGI IMG/M metagenome (GOLD analysis project Ga0208300, IMG submission 184096) | Marine viral communities from Cariaco Basin, Caribbean Sea - 23_WHOI_OMZ (SPAdes) (version 2) | ecosystem: Environmental > Aquatic > Marine > Oceanic | place: Caribbean Sea: Cariaco Basin... | reverse complement strand
TCGCTAAGCTAAAACAGTATAGGGCGGTTGCCACTAGATTTGATAAGCTCAAGCAGAGTTATGAAAATACGGTCGCTCTTGCTTGTGCTTATATCTGGCTCAAATTATGAATGTTCAACACGCCCTAATCTAAAACCATAAAAAAGCGGCACTCCATCTGGGGCGCCGCTTTTTTGTTTATAACTTTAAAGATAAGTAGATTAGTTAATCTTAGTTAATTCTAAATCCATTTTCTTACCATCGTTAATTTGACTAACTTTAACTGGCATATAGTCCAAGCTTGGGGCTAACCAAAAGCTGGTAGAGCGGCTATCATCATCGTGGACGCGGTCGACACGTACCGTATCAAAGGTACCCGCTGGTACGGTAATCTTAGTGCTGCCTGATTTTTTAAATGGTGTCTTCTCGATTTTGTCTTTTTTTGCCATGTAATAATTACCAGAGAATTTACCGTTCAATAAATCCTGACGAATCTGTACCTCAAGGCTCAAGTCATCAAAGGCTTGTTGCGACATATTCATAGTCGTCGACTTGCCTTTATAGTTACTCGTGACTTTTTTGCTGCTTGGGTTGAATTCTAGTTTATGCGTGCGACCCATGCCAAGTAGTTTGTACGTAGTGCTTGCCTGCGTCGGATTGACATTGTTACCATTAATCGTAAAAGTACTGTTTTGCGAAGCACTCGCCACACCAGCGACGCGCGCCTTAACGTTGTATTTCCAAGTATTACCAGATTTACTTAGCGTACGGGTTGCTGTGCCTTTGTATTTGTCCTCAACGGTAAAGCTATAACTGGCCGTTGATGGTTGAATAGTTTTTGCGCTAGCAAGGGTAGGTGCGGTCATACTCAGAGCTCCAACGGTAGAGATACTGATGCCTGTTACTAAGGCAGACAAAAATTTAGATGGACTGCGTTTTGCGTTATTAGCATTATCAACATTGTCGCTTGATGACTTTTTGTGCATTGATGAAAAACTCATAGATACCCCTTCAGTAATTTATTGCCGATATAGCAATTATTTTTCGTTCGTTCTTATTATGTTTACCAGACCTATAATGGTCATACGCTGTTACATTTTCAAGCGTGGTGTCATACCGCTTCGTGTAGAGCTTGTAGCAAATGTTTCTATAGTTCATTTGGTATTGGTCAAAATATAAATTCAGCTCGCTAATATTTCTAAATATTCCTACTTCTTGTTCCTTATTTGAATAGCATATCGGCTTTACTAAACCTCATTCATTTATATGAAACGTTGATTGATAAGTTTTTGCAAAATAATCTTGTAAATTTTTGGGCTTTACACTTGAACCGAACTCACCTTGCCCCCACTTTTTGTTACAAGCTCAAGGCTTATCTATAAAGCATTGTTTTTGGCAGTGTTCCCTATAGATACTGGTATTGAGACCATTAATTCAAATAAACCCTTAATTTTATTAACCAACTTTTGGAGTCATATCGATGAACATTCGTCCTTTACATGACCGTATTGTCGTCCGCCGCATAGAAGAAGAAACAAAGACTGCTGGTGGTATCTTGCTTCCTGGTTCAGCACAAGAGAAACCTTCACAAGGTGAAGTGCTTGCAGTTGGTAATGGTCAAGTTCGTGACAACGGTGAAACTCGTGCGTTAGATGTAAAAGCTGGCGACAAAGTTTTGTTCGGTCAATATGCTGGTCAAACCGTAAAGGTTGACGGTGAAGAACTATTGATTATGAAAGAGTCTGATGTATTGGGTGTGCTAGAAGGCTAGTCCTTTTGAGTATTATTTTATACTCAGCACATTTTGATAGCAGTTTCTAATAATCGCTTTTGATAAGCAACTATCAAATCAATCAATTGTATTCTCATACTTATAATAGTGGAGTAATTTAACATGGCAAAAGACGTAAAATTCGGCATTGATGCCCGTAAACAAATGATGGACGGCGTAAACGTTCTAGCAAACGCAGTACGTGTAACACTAGGCCCTAAAGGTCGTAACGTTGTTATCGACAAATCATTTGGCGCACCTACCATCACTAAAGATGGTGTATCCGTTGCCAAAGAAATCGAGCTAGAAAACAAATTTGAAAACATGGGTGCACAGCTGGTACGTGAAGTCGCTAGTCGCACTAATGATGTCGCTGGTGATGGTACAACAACTGCGACTGTATTGGCTCAGTCAATCCTACAAGAAGGTATGAAGTCAGTTGCTGCTGGCATGAATCCAATGGATCTTAAGCGCGGTATCGACAAAGCGGTACGTGAAGCGGTTAAAGAAATTCATAAACTATCAACGCCAGCTGACGATCACAAAGCAATCGCTCAAGTTGGTTCTATCTCTGCAAACTCAGACACCAAAATCGGTGAACTGATTTCTCAAGCGATGGAAAAAGTAGGTAAGCAAGGTGTTATCACTGTTGAAGAAGGTTCAAGCTTTGAAGATACCTTAGAAGTTGTAGAAGGTATGCAGTTTGACCGTGGTTATATCAGCCCGTATTTTGCTAACAAGCAAGACAGCTTAACGGCTGAGTTTGAAAACCCATATATCTTGCTAGTTGACAAAAAAATCAGCAACATCCGTGAAATCGTGCCATTACTTGAGCAAGTAATGCAGCAGAGCAAGCCGTTGCTAATCATTGCTGAAGATGTAGAAAACGAAGCACTAGCAACACTAGTTGTAAACAACATGCGTGGCGGCTTGAAAACTTGTGCCGTTAAAGCACCAGGTTTCGGCGATCGTCGTAAAGCAATGCTAGAAGACATCGCAACGCTAACTGGCGGTACTGTAATCTCTGAAGAGATTGGCCTAAGCTTAGAGACTGCTACTCTAGAGCAACTTGGTACTGCTAAGAAAGTGACTGTCGGTAAAGAGAACACCGTTATCGTTGATGGCGCTGGCAATAAAGCTGACATCGAAAATCGTGTTGAGTCTATCAACCGTCAAATCGAAGAGTCTACTTCTGACTATGACAAAGAAAAGCTACAAGAGCGTGTTGCTAAACTAGCAGGCGGCGTAGCAGTGATCAAAGTTGGCGCAGCAACTGAAACTGAAATGAAAGAGAAGAAAGACCGTGTTGACGATGCGCTACATGCAACTCGTGCAGCGGTTGAAGAAGGTGTTGTACCTGGTGGCGGTGTTGCCTTAGTTCGTGCGATGAATGCATTGTCTGAACTACGCGGTGATAACGACGACCAGAATGCTGGTATGAACATCCTACGTCGCGCGATGGAAGCACCACTACGTCAAATCGTAACCAACGCTGGCGAAGAAGCTTCAGTTGTGGTTAACGAAGTGAAGAGTGGTAGTGGTAACTACGGTTACAACGCAGCGACTGGCGAATATGGCGATATGCTAGAGATGGGTATCCTTGATCCAGCTAAAGTTGCTCGTTCAGCGCTAGAAAATGCTGCATCTGTTGCAGGCCTAATGCTAACGACTGAAGTTATGATCACTGACTTACCGCAAGGTGATGACGGTATGGCTGCTATGGGCGGCGGTGCTGGAATGGGCGGTATGGGTGGAATGGGCGGCATGATGTAATTTTACTTCTGCTGTCTTTAACAAGTTGTAATAAATGAAAAAAATCCTGCTGCATGCAGGATTTTTTTTGCGCTAAATTTCTTTTATGAGTTGTAGTAATTCTTAATATGTTAAGCTTGAAAAGCAAATTTAAGTTCAGAGAAAAATAAGAGGGTTTATGAATATTAATGAAAAATTACTAAGTACTTATCATAATAAATGGCCAGATCTTAGCGAAAATCTCCAAAATTTGAAACTAAGTCAGTATGCAAATCCACTTATATTATCTTTTGATAATAAAAGATATGAGTCTGCAGATATTCGAGTGATGATTTTTGGTCAAGAAACGAAAGGTTGGTTAAATGGGGATGGTTCGTTGAAAACTATTGATGAAGCTTCTTCTAGATATTACAGTTTTTTCTGCTTAGAAAATTTTTACAACGGCTACGGTAGAAGCTCTTTTTGGAAAGCTTTTAGACTCTTTGATAAGGAGATACGGAATGCTAACCCCGATAAAAAAATATATTTTAGTTGGAATAACATAAATAAGATAGGGAGGCTAGAAGGTACTGGAACTGATCCAGAAGTAGAAAAAATCGAGAAAGAGTTTTTTTCAGTTGTCAGATCAGAAGTTGAAACATTTAACCCAGACATCGTTATTTTTTTTAACTGGTCCAAGTCGAGATTCTAAAATAAAACATCATTTTGATGACGCTGAATTTATACCTGTAGATTCAACGATGAAAAAGAGAGCCATAGCTAAAGTAAAATCTCAATATTTGCCAGAAAAGACGATACGACTATATCACCCTTCTTATTTTGGTGGTTTTAATAAAGTTAGAAGAAAAGCTATTTCATTAATAACAGAGTGACTAGCATATTGCTAGCCTAAACGTCATGTTACATTGGCTAGTATCTCAAATAACATTTAAAATTTTTACATTCATGACATTAAGCAATTTTTAACTTAATGAAAAAACCCCGATAAGCTCAGCCTATCGAGGTTTTTCTATCAGTCTAATACGGTTTTAAGTTCTATTGATCCGCCGTATCCCGTCTAAAACCCCAAGTCTTATCATCAGACACTTCTTTATCATAGCAATACTCTGTCAAATTCAAATGAAATCATTATGGGTCTTGCTACTCACGAGTGATCGAGCGAGACATTGTGCTGCTAGTCGGTATAAAAGAATCTCACACAAAAATAGGTAGAGTCGTCTTATTGATTACCTTTCTCACCGATAAATGAGTGTGTATATCTTTTACGCTAGCAAGCTTGTGTAACTTACGTGTGAACCGCTCATAACCATCGAGATTGGGGCTCACCACTTCTAATAAATAATCATAAGAACCCGATACCACATGTCCATTAATCACCTCGTCCATATTGGACAGAGCGCGTTCGAAGGCTGCGATAGATTTTTCTTGGTGGCTGTTGAGACTGACCTCCACAAAGAAACTCATCGCAATACCTGCTTTGGCTTTGTTTACGTTCGCTTGATAGTTTTCTATATAACCTTCGTCCTCCAAACGCTTTAGGCGTCGCGCGCAAGGAGACGGCGATAGCCCTATACGTTCGGACAGTTCCGCCGTAGATAAGCGCGCTTCTTTCTGGAGCACTTCCAAGATATGGCGATCGATTTTGTCCATAATTTACCTTTTGACTTTTTAAGCCAATAATTTTTATTTAATTAGCATTATCCACCAAATATTTGCAAAATTGCAATGAATAAATAAAGATAAAAGCGCGTATTTTAATCGATAATTGGTCTTTGTATACCAGCATAAGACACGACTATGAATACGATATTCCACCCCTCATCGCGCAAGAATCCTTTGTTTATAATGTCGCCACTAACCAAAGGCTATGTGGCAATGAGCGTCGTATTGTTGATTTGGTCAGGATTTGCGTTGACTGTACGAGCGGTTGGAGCATCGTCGCTAAGTATTGCGGATGTCATGCTCATTCGCTTCAGTGTACCGCTGGTCTTATTGACTCCTTGGGTACTCTCTAGTTGGCATGAAGTAAAAAACATAAGACTGCCAGATATCATGTTTGTTTTACTTGGTGGCGTGCCTTTTCTTTTATTAGCCGCTTTTGGTGCAAGTACGGTATCAGCAGCTTACGTTGGTACTATTTTGACAGGTACGCCAGTCTTCTTTGCCGCAATATTGTCTTTTATTTTTTATCGTCAACGAATATCATTGAGGAAATTTGCCGCATTAACCCTTATTCTCTTTGGTATCGCTACGATGATTGGCGGGCGTGCACAGTCAGTGCCTAATAGTCTTCTGTACGGTGTGGGGTTATTGTTGATGGCAAGCCTGATTTGGGCGGGTTATACCTTGGGGTTAAAAAGCACCAAGTTAAGTCCAATAGCTATCGCTATCGTGCTCTCTTATACCTCGTTTTTTCTGACATTGATGATGGTTCTGTCTGGTATTGTGGAAACGAATATAGGTTCTGTGTCTTTTGATGAAGCGCTTCCGTTTATCCTAGTACAAGGACTTGGTGTAGGGGTGGTATCAACCATTGCGTTTTCTTATGCAGTCAAACAGCTGGGCTCCATTCGTACCTTATTACTTGGCTCTTTGTCCCCAGGATTAACCGCTATACTGGCTGCGCTGATACTTAATGAGTCTCTATCAGTCATTATGATATGCGGCATCGTACTCAGTACCATTGGCGTCATCTTGTCCAATCGAGCGCAATAAATTAATTAAGGAAATATCATGATGTTAGATAATATGCCTGTTATCAACGGTGATCCATTGTGGGCATTGTTAGGTAGGTTTCGTACTGACCAGCGCAAACATAAAATAGATCTATTGGTTGGTGTCTATCGGGATGAGTATGGCAATACGCCTGTGATGAAAACCGTGCAAGACGCAGAGATACATCTTGCTCATGAAGCTCATTCAAAAGCTTATGGCATGCTATCGGGTAACGCTAATTTTAACCAGCAAATGGCAAAATTTGTACTGGGTGACAGTCCAAGTCTAAAAAGCCAATGCACGATTCAGACGGTTGGAGCATCAGGTGCGTTACGACTCATTGCTGATTTGATTGCCACGCTCTCTCCAGATTCAACCATTTGGATCAGCGACCCTGGCTATATCAATCATCGTCCGCTGATAGAAGGGGCTGGGTTAACGGTTAATACGTATCCTTGGCAAAATAAAAATGGTCAGTTAGACATTGATGCGTGTTTTGCTGCGTTAGAAAAAGCAAAAGAAGGAGACGTGTTGTTATTACATGCGTGCTGCCATAATCCTACCGGTATAGACCCTTCTCTAGAGCAGTGGCAACTGTTTTCTGATAAATGTAAACAGAAAAATATTGTCCCGTTTATTGATATGGCGTATCAAGGTTTTGGAGATGATCCTGATACCGATGCTGCAGGGCTTCGTCTAATCATTGAAGACTCTGACTTTGCATTTATTGCCGCCAGCTGTTCAAAAAATATGGGTCTATACAACGAGCGTACGGGTATTGCCACGGTAATGACGACGAACCATGAGCGCCATGCAGATATACAGACACTTTTAGAAACCATCACACGCGCCAATTACTCCATGCCGCCCAATCACGGTGCCGCAGTGGCTTCTTATTTGCTAGACAGCCCAGACGCTTGGCTAGACGAACTGGCAAGCTACCGTAGTAGGGTAGATACTATTCGCCAAGCGTTAGGCAAAGCCTTAAAAGATAGGGGTGCACCTGCAGAGTTTTTGGACATTTCGCAACAAAAAGGCATGTTTTCTCTATTACCGCTAACAGAAAATCAAATGCTCATACTGCAAGATGAGTTCGCGATTTACGGCATGCCAAATGGCAGAATCAATATTGCCGGTTTGAAAATGACGGAAATCCCTCAACTGGCGGACGCTATCATGTCGATTATTTCACGTTAGAGAATAATTTCTATCGTTCAGTACAATATTTTATCCATTAATCGCCACAGCAAGAAGGACACGACTATTTATACTTTATATTGGGATAAGGGTGGTGCCAATATGGCTACCCATGCTGTCTTTGAGGAGCTAGGCGTTTCTTATGAAATGATAGAAATAGACCTGTCTAAGAACATGCAAAAATCAGCTGAGTATCTAGCCATTAATCCAAATGGCAAAGTACCTACGTTAGTACATCAGGGGCAGGTTGTTTATGAGTCTGCGGCAATTTTAATGTATGTGTTAGATCAACACCCAGAGTCTGGGCTAGCACCTGACACAGGATGTCCTAGGCGCGGTGTCTATTACCAGTATTTATTTTGGATGTCTTCTACACTGCAAGAAGCTGCTAATCGCTGGGCACATCCCGAGCAGTACATCAATGGCGAGCACAATTTGCAACAAATGAAAGATAAAGCGAATGATGTACTAACCCACTGCTGGGATATTATTGAAAAGGGATTGGCGAGTAATGGTCCATGGTTGTTGGGCGATAAATTAAGTGGGGCTGATTTTCATTTATTTATGATTGCTCATTGGAGTCAGCGATATGCGAGTCGAGCACAGGATTGGACACACCTAAGTGCACACTATCAAGCCATGCTAAACCGTGCCTCGATACAGAAAATGATGGCACAAGAAGGATTGTTGTAATCTGTTCATATGTTCAACTAAAAGATATTAAATGACTGGACTAGAAGCACTGAATACAATGCTTCTAGTGACTTCTAGCGATTGTAGTAAATATAATTTTTATATCAAGCTACTGATGCGCCGCATCTCGTCTAAACGTCCACGTCTTATCATCAGACGCGTCTTCACAGTAATAATATCCTGCCAAATCAAACTGCTTTAGCTGCTCAGCCTTTCACTTTATATTGACCATTTTCTCACCTTTCTCGATGAATAGCGTTTCGCTAAAAGTATGATTTTGTCATAAAGTCTATTTGGCTATTATAAATTCTGTTATCGAAAGATAGCAGGGCTTTTTTGTGTCTAATTTAATGGTAAGTTTCTTTTAACATGTACTACTATATATGCTATTATTTGAATATATAGTGGAATGATAATTCAATTAAAAGGAGTTTGGACACGTGTTGCGGGTCAGAATTCGCAAATTATCGTGTACCATTTAATGTGATCACGATGAAAAAAATTAGGCTTGGAATCTTTGTAGAAGATGAAACATTAGCATGGCACAAATTTATGCCATTAAAATCTTTAGTAGATGAAGGTATAGTTGAGGTGTGTATTGCTATCCAACGAAGTGCAGAACACCAAGCTAATCCCTCTCATATATCTAAGGTTATACCGTCTATCAACCAAAAGTTATTTTCTATTCTTTCTCGAGCTAAAAAGACTACCAAGCGTTATTCTATTCATGATTTAGTCCCTAATGGCAAAATGCCTGTCATTACATCAATACCAAGACAGAATAAATCCACTGATGAAATTGAAGACTCAGTGATTAAGAGACTGCAGGCAACAGATTTAGATTACCTGCTGAGTATGGATTTCCAAACCTTAATAGGGAAAGCGCTAGGTGTTACGAAGCATGGCACTCTCTTACTTCATTATGGTGATGAAAGGATACAGCGAGGTGAGCCTGCGTTGTATTGGCAGTTTGCTGAACAATGGGAGAACAGCGTCGTGACACTGCAACTATTGAGTAATGACCATGATGTACACAAAGTGGTAGGTAGAGGTTATGGCACTTTGTTTTACTGGGACTATAATTTGACTGAGGACAAGTTAAAAGGGGTTGCAGCATCAGTACTGTATTGGTACTTCCGTAAAAATGAAATTGGCGTCGAAAGTGGGAATTTTATTAATTTAATTAACGATCACACACTTTATAAAACGCCTCCACAGTTAACAGCAGTACGACATTTGCAGAATTTTCTCAAAAACTACATGATAAAAAGGTTTTATAAAAGTCTTTATCTAAACAATTGGAGTATTTTTATTGGTTCTATGGATCAGCCGATACAAACATACACGGAGATACTACCTGAAAAAGGATGTTTTTGGGCCGATCCTTTTTATATTGAACACGACTCAAGACGTTACATATTTTTTGAAAGCTTGAGCTACAAAAAGAATATTGGTCGAATAGAGTGGATAGAACTGAATGAAAGCCATCAAGTTATTGGTTCAGGACAAGCTGATTTGGGTATTAGCACGCACTTAAGCTTTCCCAATGTATTCGAGTATGAAAACGCTATCTATATGATTCCAGAGGCTGCAGAAACCAATTGTATTAACTTATTAAAAGCGACAGACTTTCCGCGTAAGTGGGAAAAAGTTCATGAGTTAGTTTCAGACGTTCAGGCCGTGGATAGCGCCGTGATTGAGCATAATGGATTATGGTATCTTTTCACAACCCACGGTTCAATTTCAGCATTTACTATGGATTTAGAGTTGTATATTTATACGTCTGACAAGCTGCAAGCAGATAATTGGACCATTCATCCCTCGGCGCCTCTAAAAATTGACGTGCGTGGATCGCGATTAGCAGGCGCATTATTCCGAAAAAACGGTCAGCTCTTTCGTACTGCCCAGGATGGTACTCTTAGATATGGGCGTAGGGTGGCTTTATACCTAGTAGAAGAGTTGACACCGATCTCTTATAAGGAAACCTTTGTACGTTATATCGAACCGAATTGGGAGACTGACATTGATCGTCTCCATACCTATAATGTTTACAATGAAACAGTGGTACTGGATGTTTCAAGGGATAAGTTGCGCTTTAGAGTATAGGACCTAAAAAATTTAGTGGTTGGAGAATAAAAAACCCATCATAAGTTTCGGCTTATGATGGGTTTTTTATAATTTTGACTCGTATTATATCAAGCTACTGATCCGCTGCATATCTTCTAAACGTCCACGTCTTATCATCAGACGCCTCGATGCAGTAATAATATCCTGCCAAATCAAACTGCTTTAGCTGTTTAGCATTGGTCAGCTTATTATCAGCAGCATATTTGACCATCAGTCCACGTGCTTTTTTGGCATAAAAGCTAATCACTTTGTATTGACCATTTTTCTCGTCTTCAAATCGTGGCGTGACGATATTTGCCTTCAATGCTTTCTTTTTTACCGCCTTAAAGTATTCATTAGAAGCCAAATTCACTAATACCTTGTCATCGCTGTCAGCCATACGCGCATTGATAACGTTAGTCACTTCCTCACCCCAAAACTCATAAAGATTGTCACCGCGCTCATTTTTCAGCTTGGTGCCCATCTCTAAACGATATGGTTGGATCAGATCGAGCGGCTTGAGTACTCCATACAGTCCAGACAAAATACCTAAGTGCTCATTGACATAAGTAGCGGTATCTTTGTCCATATGATACATATCAAGTCCAGTATAGACATCGCCATCGAACAAATAGCCTGCAGGTTTAGCGGCATTATCAGAGGCATCGTTAGTAAAAGGCTGCTCTTCGCTCCAATGCCATTGTTGATTGCGCGTGGCATTAAGCTGAGCCAGATCGTCAGATATGCTCATCAGCTCTTGTAGGTCAACAGGCTCTTTTGACTTCAGTACTTTCATCAATTCTTGTGAGCGCTCGATTAGCTCGGGCTGGCTATAGTAGTTGCCTAAATTCAATGGTATAGCGTCTGTTTCGTTCAGGGATTTGGCAGGAGAGAGCAAAAAATACATAGTTATTCCTTATTATAATGAATCGATGACGGGTTTTTTCGAGTGTCAAGTATTCTTATTATACGGTATGCATGGGTGGAACTTGACTTAACCTTGCTTACTTTGTGTTTATTGACGTTATATTTTTAATAAAAGAACAGATTTAACATTAGGAAATAAATGAAGGTAGGCCTGTACTTATAAGGCTTAAGCGTTTTTTGGAAAAATAAAAGGCTTTAATATACCAACAAAAAGTATGCCAATGGTGTAAATACCTAAATTTTTATTTTACTTGTGGGTCATCATTAGACAATGAAACTTGACGAACGATATCTCTATAATAAAAAGGCATGATGGTAAAGTAGCTATCATTTATTAAATTGATAACCTTTGGTCGCTGTAATGGATTAATCATGATCAATGGGTTTTGTCCCCTGTGCTTTTTAGATGTGCGTTGAGGGTATTAAAGGTAGTCGTGAGACGTAAATATAGTCATTGGACGTAAGTAAGGAGACGGTATGAAAATCGGTGTAATCAGTGCAGATATCACGAGCGAGAGCCGTGTAGCCATAACCCCAGACGCAGTCAAAAAATTGCGTAAACTTGGGTTTGAAGTCGTCGTTCAGTCAGGTGCAGGCCAAGCAGCATATTATGCTGATGAGTTGTATCAGGCTGCGGGTGCCGACATTGCCAGTAGTCGTACCGAGGTGATTACCCAGTCTAAGATTATTACCACCGTCAATGACCTACCAGCGGAAGCCACTGAAAGCTTATCGTCTGGTCAGATCGTCATTGGCATGCTCGACCCGTATCGCAACACTCAGCTTGATACTTATGCAGCCAAAGGCGCGACAGTATTTGCGATGGAGTTACTGCCTCGTACACTGTCACGCGCACAGAATATGGACGTATTGTCGTCACAAGCCAACCTTGCTGGTTATAAAGCAGTATTGCTCGCAGCCAATGAGTATTCGCGTCCTTTCCCGATGTTTATGACGTCAGCAGGTACCGTTAAGCCAGCCAAAGTGGTTATCCTAGGTGTGGGTGTTGCAGGTCTACAAGCGATTGCGACAGCCAAGCGTTTGGGTGCAGTGGTAGAAGCCAGTGACCTACGTCCGACCGCTCGCGAGCAAGTGGAATCACTCGGTGGTAAATGGCTTGATGTGCCGATGAGCGCAGAGGAGGCTGAAACAGCCAAATCTACTGGGGGTTATGCGTGGACGCCATCAGAGCAATATGTCAAAGATCAAGCAGCTGTCGTGGACAAAGCATTGAGCAATGCTGACATCGTTATTACCACGGCGCAGATTCCTGGTCGTAATGCACCGCGTCTGGTACATGGCGCAACGCTTGCCAAAATGAAAGCAGGTTCCGTACTGATCGATATGGCGGCCGGTACTGGTGGTAACGTCGAAGGCAGCGTGCCTAACGAAACCATCACCACAGACAACGGCGTACGTATCGTTGGTGCCGCCAATATCCCTTCACAGCTCGCCGCACAGTCTTCAGATTTGTATGCCAATAATCTTGTTAACTTTATTACGACATTGATTGCACCTGCTGGCGATGATGCATCAGCCAGCTTGGCACTTAACTTAGACATGGAAGACGAGATTCAGGGCGCACTGGCAGTGACACATGACAGTCAGGTACGACTAGCCAAACGCTAGTTTGAACAGTCTATTACCACATGTTTTGTCACTACACATTTGCCAGTAATGAATAAATTTTTAGGAGGATTAGATGATTGCCACTATTTTAGCTGCAGCGCCAGCCGGTGCGGCCATGAGTAGCACACCATTTGTAGCGATTTTCACTGTATTTGTGCTCGCTATTTTTGTCGGATACTACGTGGTTTGGGGCGTTACGCCTGCATTACATACGCCATTGATGGCAGTAACCAACGCTTTATCAAGTATCGTCATCGTGGGTGCGATGCTACAGACCGTCACGATTGATGGTTCAATGTTTACACCGACCAGTTTGCTTGGTGCCTTTGCGGTATTTTTAGCCAGCATCAATATTTTTGGTGGCTTTGCGGTGACTGAGCGTATGCTTGCGATGTTTAAACCGAAAGTTAAAAAAGCACCAGTAGCAACCACTGATGCCGGAGGTGACGCATGAATGATTTCTCAGCAATGGTTGCAGCAAATGCAGATTGGTTCTATCTAGTCGGCGCTATCCTCTTTGTTTTAACGTTACGTGGTTTGTCTAGCCCAAAGACAGCGATTCGCGGTAACCGTTTTGGTATGGCAGCGATGGCGATTGCCGTTGTGACAACCTTCTTTTTAGCAGAAGGCCCTGTACTGTGGTTGATTATCGGTGCGATGGTGTTGGGTGCCCTTGTTGGTATGTGGAAAGCGAAAACAGTCGCGATGACCCAGATGCCAGAAACGGTTGCTTTAATGCATTCATTCGTCGGTTTAGCAGCGGTTGCAATTGCACTTGCAACGGTATTACACACTGAACAGCAGCATGGTGCCGTTGCTCGCATAGAGCTATTTATCGGTTGCTTCATCGGTGCGATTACATTCTCAGCCTCGGTCTTTGCTTTTGGTAAATTGGCCGCGAAAAGCTGGGCAAAAACGTTGGTTGGCGGCTGGGTAAAACCGGTTCAAGCGCTACTATTCATTGCGATGATTGGGTTCGGTGGGGTATATTTCGTCACTGATTCATTACCAGCATTTTATGCGATGGCAGTGATTGCGGTTATCTTTGGTTGGATGTGGATTGCGCCAATTGGCGGCGGTGATATGCCAGTAGTTGTATCGCTATTGAACTCATTCTCAGGTTGGGCAGCAGCAGGCATTGGTTTTACCCTTGGCAACTCGATGCTGATTATCGCAGGTTCGCTAGTCGGTTCGTCAGGGGCGATCTTGTCTTATATCATGTGTAAAGCCATGAACCGTTCACTACTTAATGTATTGTTCGGTGGTATGGGTACATCAGCTGTTGCCGCAGGCGGCGATGATGGGGCACCGAAGAACTACAAAGCTGGCTCAGCAGAAGATGCAGGATTCCTCATGTCTAATGCTAGCAGTGTGGTCATTGTACCAGGTTATGGTATGGCACAGGGCCGCGCACAGAATGCAGTAAAAGAGCTATATGAGCTATTAAAAGAAGAAGGTGTTAACGTTCGCTTTGCTATCCATCCAGTTGCGGGTCGTATGCCAGGTCATATGAACGTCCTATTGGCTGAAGCTGATGTCCCTTATGATGATATTTTAGAAATGGACGAGATTAACTCAGATTTCGCAAGTACAGATGTGGTCTTGGTTATCGGTGCAAACGACGTTGTGAACCCATCTGCGAAAGATGATCCTACCTCGCCAATCTTTGGCATGCCGATTCTAGAAGTCAGTAAAGCCCAGACGGTCATGGTCATCAAGCGTTCAATGAGTACTGGTTATGCAGGTCTGGATAACAGCTTGTTCTACATGGACAAAACGATGATGATCTTTGGCGATGCCAAGAAAATGGTAGAAGAGATGGTACGTACTATCAATGGCGGCGGTCATTAATCTCTAAGCTATGTTTTTAACCATCATCATGCACAGATAAGTTTTAGATAAAGAAAGTCACTGAGGTGGCTTTTTTTGCGTTAAAGTGGGCAGCATTTATAAGCCGACTATAGACTGAGGTCGTTTACAATTATGGTCAGTTTCTAATGATCACAAAATTAACTGTGCTTTGTGTACTCACTATACGATTTGCGCTTGATTAACCTTTCAGCCCATCTGAATTGCTTTAACGATAGACAATCACCAATTATAAATACGATGAAATAAGAGAAAGATTTATGAACATGTTACTGCGCTTTTTTATTATGGTTAGCTTACTTAAACAACAGCTCAAGCATCAATCGACGAGCGAAATTATCAGTCTAGAGACATTGACTGCACCGACCGTCCGTCATTATCGAATTTTGCCCCACGATATGGGATTTCGCGATCATTTACCCAATTATCGTTATTTATCATTTATCGAGCTAAACGTCACACGCTGGGTAAAGGCGTGCTGTCACCAAAAAGGCATTAAACCGTTGAATTGGGTGATTGCCATGCAAGAGATGATTTATCTGAAGCAAATTAAATTTTTGGATAAAATGACGCTTAGCAGTGCAGTCGCAGGATGGGATCATAAATATGTGTATTTTGAGCATCGGTTCTTTGTTAAAAATCAGCTGATGGGCGTTGGTATGACTAAGTTTGTTTTTACAGATAGTAAAGGTATGCGCACACCAGAAGTATTAGATATGATGGGCGAGCAATTGACAGATACCATTAACACATGGAATGAGCACCAAGTCGCGGTAAAATCGACTAAATCAGCCTAAGCCACATCGCAAAACAGTATTGAAACCCAGTATTGAAAAACAGCATCGTAAAATAACTTGGCTATAATCATTTGCTGAATTTTGGTAGGATAGAGCCCATCAAGTCGTCAGTATTAGGACGATGGCATTACTTTTAAGACGATGATTCTCAAAACGACTAAAAATAAGGTACCGTTATGACCCCACAAAAATTAAAATGGACAGACAGCTTAGATATCGCGATTGAGCTTTATGAAAAATTTCCAGAAACAGATCCACAGTACATTCGCTTTACTGATTTGCATCGCTGGGTAACTGAGCTTGAAGGCTTTGATGATGATCCACAAAAATCAAATGAAGGCATCTTAGAAGCCATTCAAATGAATTGGATTGATGAAGCAGATTAATCGATTCGGTCTGCCAGCATTGCTACAAACAGAAAACTAAATAAACAGATAGAAAAGGCCGCATCATGACATCACAAATTAAAGAGCTACCAGAAGCGATAGCTTGTCGTGGTATCAGTGTTCGTACCACTAATAACGCTGAGATAAGCCATGACACTGCCAAACTTGGTAGATTATGGCAGAAGTTTTATCAAAATCACGCGGGTGAACTCCCTGAGGGTGAAGACATTTATGGTGTCTATCACAACTACGAAAGCGATGATCTGGCAGGGGCGTTTGACGTTGTGGCCAGTTGGAAAGTAGCCAGCGAGCAAGATGCTCAGTCAGAAAGCGACAATGTGGCCAATGCTAGTAATGTAGTGACGGTTGATATTCCTGCAGGAAAGTACTTGGTGTTTTCTGAAGAAGGTTACATGCCTAACACTGTGATGAATGCATGGGAAAGTGCTTGGGAATATTTCAATGCGGCAGACTGTGAGCATACCCGTACTTTTAACGTAGACTTTGAGCATTATATCGGTGGTAACTTAGAATACGGTCAAGTTGATGTCTATATTGGTATCGAGTAAAGCTAGTAGTTGGCTTAAATAATTTAAGCCGCTCAAGCCGTTGTCGATAAAAACAATGACAAAAAAAGCGCTAACCTAAATTAGGTAGCGCTTTTTCTTTGAGCGGATGTCATCAATTAGACAGTCGCAATTAATACTACATTTAATCTAGCAACAAATTTTCCAAAATGCTTTCGTAAATCTGCGCAAGCTTTCCTAGGTCATCGATTTCTACTTTTTCATCTACTTGATGAATCGTCGCATTACGCACACCCAGTTCGACCACTTGGGCACCAGTTGGCGCGATAAAGCGTCCATCGGAGGTACCACCAGAAGTTGATAGTGTGGTATCGACATCGGTCACTTTTTTGATGGCGTTTTGACATGCCGAAACCAGTTTTCCTTCAGGGGTCAAAAACGGCTGACCAGATAACTTCCAATGAATATCGTAGCTCGCTTTACTGTTGGCAAAGTGCTTATCAAAGATAGCATGCGTTTTTGCCTTTAGTTCATCTTCAGTCGTTTCAGTTGAGAAACGGAAGTTAAAAACCACGTTTAGCGTTTCAGGAATGACATTGGTTGCGCCAGTGCCGCCGTTGATATTCGATATTTGTAATGATGTGGCTGGGAAGTAGTCGTTGCCGTTGTCCCATGCGGTAGAAGTCAATTCAGCAAGGGCAGACATCGCCGCATGAATTGGATTAGATGCTAGATGTGGATAGGCGACATGGCCTTGTTTACCTGTAACGGTAAGCTCAGCACCTAGCGAGCCACGACGACCGTTTTTGATGATATCACCTAACGTATCAGTACTTGACGGCTCGCCAACGAGACAGTAGGTGATTTTTTCTTGACGAGCTTCTAAAGTCTCGATCACTTTGACCGTACCATTAATTGACGGCCCTTCTTCGTCCGAAGTGATTAAAAAAGCAATTGAGCCATTGTGCTCAGGATGATTGGCGACGAAACGTTTAGCTGCAACAGTAAAAGCTGCAATACCCGTTTTCATATCGGCGGCACCGCGTGCCCACAGATACCCATCAGCGATAGTTGGAGTAAACGGAGGGTAGGTCCAGTTTTTTTCGTCACCCGTTGGTACGACATCAGTATGTCCAGCAAAACAAATCACTGGATCGCTAGTACCGCGGCGTGCCCACAAGTTTTTGACTTCGGCATGTTCACCGCTTTGTTTTCTATCACCAAAATACATAAATTCGCAATCAAAGCCTGCTTGTTCTAACCGTGCTGACAACATATCTTGGCAACCATCGTCATCGGGCGTTACTGAAGGACGCTCTAACAGTGCAATACTTAAATCTAAGGTTTCTTGCTGATGAGTCGTTTGTTGAGACGCGCTTGATTGGTTATGAGAGTCAGACATGGATAAGCCTTTTATATAATAAATTAAGATGGTAAATATAAATAAAGAGTAGAGGATAAATGCTAAATGGCTACTTCGACAAAGGGTACAAGACCATCACGGCGCATCCAAGTAGCGATAGAGTAGCGTTGGCGATGCGCAGTTTGTACTTGATGACGTAAATCGCTATCAAAAATGATTAGTCTATTGGCAACTGGCATCACTTCATGGTGCGTGCCATGTTTGTCAACGACCTCTAGTGCACCGCCATCGGTTGCTTCCCAATCATCATTGAGATAAAACACTGCTGAGATAACCCGTTCATCACGTCCAGCAGGGTTGTCACTGTGCCATTGATAGCCAAAGCCAGTCGGATAACACGCATAATGCGCTTCACTATGGCGAATACCAGCAAACAAACTACGATTGAATAGCGAGGCCAAAGCATTGATGCTTTGTAGATAGTAATAGCCTGCAAAAAAGTCTTCGGTAATCCAGCGTATTCTATCACCGCGAATATCACTGATGCGAACACCCGCGGTCAGCTCTGCATCACGATAGTCAATAAAACCGCTTTCTGCTTGTAGTGCTAATAAGGCAGTACTATTGAATACATCATCAATGATGAGCCAACCGTCAGTGACAAAGGTATCAAGCTGTTTATCCGTCAGCTTATCTTCCCAGTCCACCGCAAAGTCAGACATTTGCAATACGTGCTGAGTAGGAATTTCTTGGCTATCATTATGAGTATTTGGCAGCAGTAATGGTGGATTATCCTGACCTATCGGATGATCAACGATCAACGCTGTCTTGTTAAGGTTGCTAATAATCTGCGTCATTTCATCTCATTATTATCAATCAGCTGTCAATATACCGTCATTCAATGCGTTTTTATTGAAAGCACTTACTAAAACCACATTATCTTTTACTCTGCCTATGCTACCATAGATGCAATTTTTCTTATTTAAACTTTTGAGATTATGAACTATAAACACGCCTACCACGCTGGTAACTTTGCTGATGTGGTTAAACACATTTTATTGGTACAACTGCTTAATCAACTGGGGCAGAAAAACAAACCGTTTTATGTGCTTGACGCTTATGGCGGTCGTGGACTGTATTCACTAAGCAGTGAAGAAGCGCGCAAAACAGGTGAGGCCAAAGGCGGTATTCAAGCTTTTCTAAAAGCAGATACCGAAAAGGCCCCAGCTGCTGTCAAAGATTATATGGAAGGCATTAAGCAAGCCAAATTCACTTATGATAATAAAGTCTACCCTGGTTCGCCATGGTGGGTGGCCCATCACGTCGAAAAAACCGCCGCTAAAAAGCCTGATGCTGGCGTGCGTGCTGAGGCTTTTGAAGCCAAAGCGACTGAATACGATGCGTTGAACTATCAGCTACATAAGTTGCCAATTGGTATCCAGCATCGTGATGCTTTTGAAGGTATCACCGCTGTTATTCCACCAAAAGAAAAGCGCGGTTTGATTTTCCTTGATCCTCCTTATGAGCAAGAGCACAAAGATTTTACGCGCCTGATCGATTTATTAGTCGCAGCTTATAACAAATGGCCACAAGGAACTTATGCGCTTTGGTTCCCAATCAAAAACATCGAAGCCGTAGAGCTCTTCTATAAAAAGCTCAAACGTACTGAAATGAGACGTCAGCTGGTTTGTGAGCTAAACATTTATCCTAATGATGTTGCAGTTGGTCTGAACGGTACAGGTCTACTGGTTATCAATCCACCATGGCAGTTTGATAACCATGCACGTGAGATATTACGTTTCTTACAGCCAGTACTAAAAGTAGAAGACGCGCCAAACTTGACGCCTGATAGTGCGACCAATGTGCGCTGGCTCGTCGGCGAATAGCAATAACGGCCAATAAGGATATTAAGATGACGACTCAGCCACCTATCGGCCAGCCGAATAATGCACCTTTGAACAATTCATCGCTAAACGACGGCTCGCTGCAAGATAATGCAGCGACTCAGCCACCATTTATTGATGAGCACGAATTTAATATTCGCCTAGCGGATAACGACAGCTATGATGGTTTGACATTTGAGGTGATTGAAGCTGAAGTAGCCGAAGGTAAGCGAGTGGTTAGTCGCGGTGTCTATTTGGCACCCAATCTGATCACAACCTTATCGCTACTGTCAGGCTTTTACTCGATTTTGGCGAGTACCCAAGGCGAGTTCTATAAGGCAGCTTTGGCTATCTTTTTATCCGCTATTCTTGATGGCGCAGATGGACGTGTCGCACGTATGCTCAATGCGCAAAGTCCATTCGGTGAGCAATACGACTCCTTAGCAGATATGCTAGCGTTTGGTGTTGCCCCTGCTATTTTGATTTATAGCTTTGCTTTAGAGCCGTTAGGTCGTATCGGCATTGGCTGTGCGTTTGTCTTTACCGCTTGTGCTGCTTTTCGCCTTGCACGCTTTAACGTTCAGGTCGGCATCGTCGATAAAAAGTACTTTGTTGGTTTGGCAAGTCCTCTGGCTGCTATATTGGTGACGTCCGCTGTAATGGTCGCGGTCGATCATAACGAGTGGATTGGTCAATACGATACAGCCGTCATGTTACTGTTTGCGGCTTGGGTCGTCACTTGTGGTCTACTGATGGTCAGCAATGTCAAATACTATAGCTTTAAAGAATTTGATAAAAAGAAAGTGCCTTTTGTAGTGCTTATCATTGGGGTGCTAGTCATGAGCATTGTGCTCTATGATATACCCGTTGGTATCTTAGCCATCGGTATCATCTATGCGTTATCAGGTATCGTGACTACGATTAAAACGAAAGTGAAAAGTTAACGCTGTATTTAGATTTTATATAAGGGAACTTACCGTCAGGTAAGTTCCTTTTTTTGTATGCTCTATATATTTCTAGAGTACGTCAGCCACTGTAAACAAGCTCAATCTATAGATATAAAAGACAGTATTTAAATTTTGATAGCGATAACAATAGGTTAGGTGGATAGAGTATTGTTAATAAAAATAACTGAGATTATTTATAGAGTTTCCTTGTTTTCTATCTAAAACTCCGTATAATGCCACCCAGTCGAAAGGGAAGTGGGTTACTGATTTGGACGATGTAAATTGTTTAAATTAAATAGAAAATACTTCTTGACTAAATAAATATAGCGTCTATAATACGCACCTCATCAAGACGAGCTGGAGGTAGATAGTGTGTAATTACACATTAATAACCCAGTTAACTTGTTGAAACAAATTAAAAAAAGAAGTTGACAGACTATTAAAACATGATATGATGGTCAGCTCGCTAAATAGGATAAGCCACATTGGCTGACTTGTTTAGTTTGAAATACTAGCACTGG
>Ga0208300_100679_pt1 | contig 21066 bp, 23 predicted proteins | sample 23_taG_FD_184096 | JGI IMG/M metagenome (GOLD analysis project Ga0208300, IMG submission 184096) | Marine viral communities from Cariaco Basin, Caribbean Sea - 23_WHOI_OMZ (SPAdes) (version 2) | ecosystem: Environmental > Aquatic > Marine > Oceanic | place: Caribbean Sea: Cariaco Basin... | reverse complement strand
GATTGATTTCAGGAAGTTTACGTATGTCTACTGTTACCGGTACTGTTAAGTTCTTCAACGAAGCTAAAGGTTTTGGCTTTATCACTCGTGAAGGCGGCCCGGACGTATTTGTTCACTACAGCGCCATCCAAGGCTCAGGATTCAAGACTCTGGCCGAAGGCCAGCAGGTAGAGTTCACCGTAACTCAGGGCCAGAAAGGTCCTCAGGCGGAGAACGTTGTAGCTCTGTAATCTGTAAAGATTCAGGCACAACATGAAAAGGCAGCTTCGGCTGCCTTTTTGCGTTTCTGGGGAAGGAGAAACGAAAACCGCTGACCGCCAAGAACCAAATGATCTGAACGCGCGATGCTATGAACGAAATAGAATCAAATCTTCCTGTTGCGCCCGCAGTTCTTGACTATAGTTAAGCATACAAACGGCAGAAAACCTGAGTACATCGGGTGCCGTGTGTCCCGATACTAACAACAGTAAAATGCGGGGTAGTTTATGCTGCTGTCTCATGCGTTCGGTCTCTTTATCCATCCCGGCGAGGAATGGACATCGATACGTAAAGAACATGAAAGTCCGATGAAACTCTACGTGGCCTATGTGCTGGTGTTAGCCGCCATTGCGCCCATTTGCGCCTACATATCCACCGCCTACTTTGGTTGGACGGTCGGCAACGAAAGGTTAATCAAATTAACCGAAATCAGTGCGCTTCAGCTGAGCATTCTGACTTACCTGGCGATGCTGGTGGGCGTGTTCGCGCTGGGTTATGCCATCAACTGGATGGCCAAAACCTATGGCGCGAAAGAAGAGTATGTTCCGTCCAATGGTGTGGCGCTGGCGGCTTATTCGTGCACGCCCATGTTTTTGGCAGGCTTTGCTCTGCTGTATCCGGTTCCATGGTTTAATGCGTTTGTTTTTCTGGCAGCAGCGGCCTACAGCGCGTGGCTGATGTACGACGGACTGCCAATCGTCATGGGGATCGAGAAAGAGCGAGCCGTGATGTACGGCGGAGCATTGTTAACGGTTGCTTTGGTCATTCTGGTTTCGACCCGTGGGGGATCGGTTATTCTGTGGAATCTGGGCGTTGGCCCGGTCTTCATCAGCGGCTGATTTTTTACGGATAGTGTGTAGCACTTCTAAGGATGGAGGTGCTGACTTGGGTTGGGGCTGAAATCGTTATAGGATGTCAGCCTCGCACTCAACTTTGAAAGGAATCAGATGATGAGTAAGCCCATCGTTCTACTTGGTGATCTGGGTATGGATCACGCCGGCTTCCCCCCAACCCCCGTAATTGCAGGCTCTCCCGATGTCTTGGTTGACGGCAAACCCGTCGCCCGGCTGGGGGATCCATTGGCACCGCACTCCAAACCAAAACATCCTCCCCATCCCCGTGCAATTGCTGCAGGCTCAGCGACCGTCATGATCAACGGACAGCCAGCCGCAATTACCGGCAGCGCCGTGTCTTGTGGTGGCGTGACCATCGGTAGCGGCACCGTAGTCATTGGTGGTTGAGGGTTTTACTGCGCCACCGACGATGCGGCTGGCGCAGTTGAGTCGGCTTCCGTTGACCAGAGTGGGTAGGGAATACCTGCGAGCCGGTTCATGGCAAACGCATGAGCAATCAGCAGCGCAACCCCCGCCATAAGCACAGGAAGCTGGGCTGGGTCGGGCATCAATCCCAAGGATACGATCAATGCGGTTGCACCGGCGGGTGGGTGTGCAACATTGAAGAGCACCATCAAGCACCCGGTTAATCCGAGCGACAGTGCTGCTGCACCAACACGAGGCAGGTCCACGCCCGTTAGAAAGGCTGACGATTGTTCTTGCAGGCCAAACAGGTAAAGGCTGAGCAACCCCATTAACGCGCCAATCAAGTGACCGCACAAGGTGTTCTTGGGGGAAGCAGGTTGAGCCATCGGTACGTAAAAAAGGATAAACGCGGTCGCACCCAGGGATGGGAAGATGAACGCTTCCTGAGTAACCAGCGCGACAAACGACACCAGCGCAATGCTCAGGCCACCATTAATCAGGTTGAAGCCGGCCAGCACTGTTTTGCGGCTGTATTTTTGTGCCAGATTTTCCAGATGAAGCGCCTTCAGAAGCCCGATCGCGAGCTGCCAGCGCAACCTTTCGTTACGAATACCCATGCTTGTTCCATTGCACCAAAAGGGTGCGCAATAATACGGCTTGTCGAAAATCAAGACAAACAAGGATTTCCGATAATGCTTAAGAGGGTTATGGATAACCGTGTCTCGTGCCTGCGCTCAAACGGCTGCGCTGTTATAGTGGCCACCCTTTCAATGCTGCAGAAGGCGGGTTCACAGAGGTATGGCTTGTTCCATGAAATGGTGGTTGTTGTTACTTGTTTTGGTGTCGGTCGTAAGCCACGGTAAAACCGTAGAAAAGCCCAACCTCGCTTCCGCGAGTGCAGCAGTTGCTCTGGTCGATGACAACCGCTTATTGGTGGACAAGTTCGCGAATAGGCCCGTACCGGTGGCGTCAGTTACCAAGCTGATGACGGCCTTGGTGATTGTGGAGTCGGGTTTGGATATGAACGAATGGCTGACCTTTGAAGAGCGGCACCGGCCCGCTGCTGCAAATGCCTGGACGCGTATTCGAATCGGCTCCCAACTACGCCGAAAAGATGTTTTGCGGATCGCCCTGATGGCCTCCGAGAACTTCGCGGCCTATACCTTGGCCCGAGCATTCCCGAAAGGCTTTGATGGCTTTGTTGAAGCTATGAACCGTAAAGCTAAAATCTTGGGGATGGCCGATACTCGATTTGTTGATCCCACGGGGCTGTCGACACAGAATACTTCGTCGGCCGCCGATCTTGTATTGCTGGCAAGAGCCGCGTTAAAACATCCGCAACTTCGTGAGTACTCTACCACCGGATATTTCCGTGCGGAGTTTCGAAAACCCCGTTACAGCTTGTCCTATGGCAATACGAATTCCCTCGTGCAAAGTGAACGGTGGGGGGTAAGTTTAAGTAAAACCGGTTATCTCAAAGAAGCGGGACGGTGTTTGGTCATGGTGTCCGAGATGGACGGGAAAGACGTGATTACCGTGCTGCTGGATTCGTTGGGTACCCGCTCTCCCATGGGGGATGCCGGACGCATTAAGCGGTGGTTGGCGACAGGTGAGCCGGGCTCAGTTGCGGAAGCGGCGAAGCGCTATGAACAGGAAAAGAACGCGGCCTTAGGTCGCTCTAGCGGACAATAGAGCGAAATTCGTCTTCGGTTAACTCCCGGTATTGGCCAGGCGCCAGTGCCGGGTCCAGTGTGATTTCACCGATTCGCAAACGGTGCAGCCCTTTCACGTGATTGCCGACAGCGGCCAGCATACGCTTTACCTGATGGTAACGGCCTTCGTTGATCGTCAATTCAATTGTTGTTTCTGAACAAATGACCACGGTTGCCGGTCGCGTGGGTTTCTCCTCGTCTCTGAGCAGCACCCCCGTTTCTAACTTCACTCTGGCCTCGTTCGAAAGCGGCTCCGCCAACATAACCTGATAAGTCTTTGGGCAATCCCGTCTGGGGGAGGTGACTTGGTGTGACCACTGGCCGTCACTGGTGAGCAGCAGTAAGCCGGTGGTGTCTTTATCTAATCGGCCTGCAATGTGCACTCGGGTGGCCAACCGAGGCGGTAGCAAATCAACAGCCGTCGGTTGGCTGCTATCGGTGGTGGCGCTGATGACGCCATCAGGCTTATTCATCATCACATAGATTTCACCCGGCAAATGAAGCACGGAGCCATCCAGTTCGACGACGGCGTTGCCAGCGACCTGCGTATTCGCTGACCGGACGGCTGCGCCATCGACACGCACCCGACCTTTCGTAATGGCTTTTTTGGCATCTTTGCGTGATAACTCTGTGCTGGTGGCAAGGTATTGGTCCAGCCGCATTAACAGTTTCCTCCTTCCAGAGGCGCACTGAGGGTGCGAAGGCAAAGCGCGGGTGTTTTTCCGGTGAGCCGCGACCAAAGCACCGGCAGAGCATCCGGATTCATGGCGGGGCGAGGAAGTTGGCCACTGGGAAGCGCTGTCAGATCTGAACCCTGAACTTCGGCCAGTGCAAAGGTGAACGGGTGTGCGCCGGGGATACCCAGGCGGATATCGGTCGCGGTTATCTGCTGACCACTAAGCTCATAGTGGAGGAAACCGTTGGTGAACCATTCCAGCTGTCGGGCTTCGGGGAGATGTGAAACCGACTGGGCGAGTTCTGGATCGCGAGCGAAGCGCTCCAGAGTTAGGTCATTATCGCCGTCGAAAAAGCCCGTAACAATTTCCACGCGCGTCTCATCGGTGATGGCTGTTGCCCGCCACAGTACCGTATTGAATGGCATTGGCTGCACCATCAAGGCGGCATTACCTAAGCCGGCATCAGCAAGAGCAGGTTTGACCCTTTCGGTGATCAAGTGCTGGGCGGTAACGCTCCAACCCAGATACAGCGTGGATAACATCAGGCCAAACGCGAGTATTTTTGTTGCCGGGGGGCGAATGAGAAACGCCAGACACCCGAACAGCAAGGGCAGAGTGTAGAGTGGATCAATAATGAAAATGCTGTTGACGGCAAGCGGCCTGCCGAAAGGCCAGAACAATTGGGTGCCATAAGTCGTAAAAGCATCGAGCAATGGGTGGGTAAGCAGAACCAGCCCTACCAATGCCAGCCAGCGCCGGTACGACACCTTCGGTTGCCAACGGGACAATCCCCAGGCAATCAGCAACGATAAAGGGGCCAACACCAACAACGAATGGCTGAAGCCCCGGTGCTGGGTGAAGTTCGCGACCGCTGTGCCGTAGTCAATCAGCACATCCAAATCGGGCAGAGTGCCCAGAACCGCACCGGTCAGCAAAGCCGAGCGGCCAAGTGCCTTGCCTGCCGCAGCGCCAGCAATAGAAGCGCCTAACGCTATTTGAGTAATTGAGTCCATGAAGCCCGGGTAACATCGTTGCTGTAGATGCCGATATTATGCGCGGATTCGGTCAGGACTTCAGCCGTTCGTCTTTATCTCAAGCTTTTGGAGCAGCTGCGCCGAGGGGAAACCATCGGCGATCATGCCTTCCGCTTTTTGGTAGGCGCGAATGGCTTTGCGGGTGTTGGAGCCCAGAATGCCGTCGGCTTTCCCGCTGGGGTAGCCTTTGTCGCTCAGGGTTTCCTGGAGTTGGATGACTTGATCCCGAGACAGCGCAGGCTGATCCACCGGCGGTGGATTCTCCAGCCCACCGGCACCGGCAATGCGATCGGCAAGGTGGCCAACGGCGATGGCGTAGAACTCCGATCGGTTCCAGCCCATGATGACGCGGAAATTGTTGTACGCCAGAAACGCCGGGCCCTGATGTCCCGCCGGAACCACTAACGACGCGTTGATGGGCTCGTCATCCAGAGGGTGGCCGAACACGTCGGTGATGCCCAGACGGTTCCATTCCTTCAGTGGCAGGCGCCGGCCATCGGCCAGATTGAAATCGAAGTCGCGTGGGATCAACACTTCGCGTCCCCAACGATAGTCGCCGTCCCAGCCCATGGACTGGAGAAAGCGGCCAGCGGACATCATGGCATCAGGCAGGCTGTTCCAGAGATCTCTTCGGCCATCGCCATCGGCATCAACCGCGTGCTTCAAGAAGACTGTAGGCATGAATTGCACGTGGCCCATGGCGCCAGCCCAGGAGCCCTCCATCTGCTCAAGCGGAATGGCGCCTTCGTCGATAATTTGCAGTGCGGCAACAAACTGTTCGGTGAAGAAAGTGGTACGCCGAGGGTCGCAGGCCAGGGTGGCCAAGGCGCTGGGTACCTGCATTTTCCCGAAATAACTGCCGAAATTGGTTTCAAGGCCCCAAAATGCCAGAAGGTAGGGCGCGGGTACGCCGGTTTCATCGGTTACCCGCGCAAGCAGGTCGCGGTGTTCCTGCAGCAGTTTCCGGCCTTTGGTGATCCGGGCTTCGTTGACCCTGCGGTTGAAGTAGTCTGCAAAGGTCGTGGTGAACTCGGGCTGGCGGCGATCCAGTTCAATCACGCGCTCCAGATACTCGACATCGGCCAACACCGATGTTGCCGTTTTTTCGCTTACGCCCCCCTGAACGGCTTTATCGTGCAGTGTTTCTTTGCACTCGGCGAAGGCGGTTTCCGTCATTGTAGGCTCGCCCGCTGACACTGAATCTGCCTGCGCAGTCACTGACAGAGCAGAGAAGGTTAAGGCGGTAATTGCGCGCCGTAATGTCGTCCGTGTCATGAGCTGAGCCACAGTGAACCTCGTAAGCCATAAATAATGAAGTCGGAGCAGCCATGGTAGCGTGTTTTCGGGATAAGGAAACATCACCATAAGGCTGCAGAGGTGACAATTGTTTAATCGGCTTTGTGAAGCGTTCAGGTTTGTTGTCTTTTTGGTCTGGTTCAGCCACAACCGACGGCGAATGTTCTATAGTTGAAGGCATTCAGCAATCCCGGAGCAATGGCGTTTATGGCAAATTTAAAGGCACTGGTAGTGGATGATGCCAGTTTCGTGCGGGATCTTATAAAGCGGACCGTGCGACAGCGCTTTCCGATGATCGAAACAACCGATGCCCAGAATGGTCGCCGGGCACAATCGCTTATGTCGCGGACCACCTTTGATTTGGTGCTGTGTGATTGGGAAATGCCGGAAATGTCGGGTTTGGAGTTGCTGCAATGGATGCGCCAGCAACCCCAATACGAGAAGATTCCCTTCATAATGATCACCAGTCGCGGCGATAAAGGCCACGTGGTCGAGGCGGTGAAAGAGGGTGTGTCCGAGTATTTGGGTAAGCCGTTCAGTCCGGAGGGGCTTAGCAAAAAGATCTTGAAAGTGATGGGCCGGCGGTTGCAGCCGGTAGGGGGACAGAAGGCCTCGCTGTCCGGTCTTTCGGCGGGCCCGTTGTCGGAATCTGCCGATTTGCTGACCCAGAAGCGAAGCGGGCCCGAGCCAGTCACGGAAGAGGCGGCGCCGAGCCCGAAATCGTCAACCCGTGCGGCGAATGTGGCTGCGGTCAGATTCGCTGAAAGCACGTTAAAGTCGGTAGTGAAGGATATCAGCCTGACTGACGTGCGAGTGATTGCGAAGCGGGATCAGGATTTTCCGGGCATTCTGGATCAGGCCGTTGTGGATATCGATATCGGGGAAGGCGCTGTGGCGCGCCTGAACGGATACGTTCATCAGCTGCAGGCGGTGGATAAGCGTCAGGATACCGATTTTGTCAGCGTGACCATCCGCTTCGTTGACGACGATCCCAAAAAGCTGGAAGACCTGTCCCGGTTTGTTGCACGATTCCGTTCCGGATCGGTTTAGCGCACGGCCCGCTCCGACCCGCCTTCAATCAGCCGTTCTTTCGGGAAGTGGCAGATAAATTCACTGCCTTCGCCAATGCGGCTGTTGATCTCCAGATGACCGTCGTGGTTGATCAGAACGTGTTTAACGATGGCCAGCCCTAAGCCGGTGCCACCGGTGTCTTTGTGACGGCTCGGGTCAGCTCGGTAAAAGCGTTCGGTTAACCGGGGAATGTGGCTCGAGTCTATGCCAATGCCGGTGTCTTTGACTGACAGCTGAGCTCCGTCTTTGTCCGCGCGCCAAGACACGGCAATCTGCCCGCCCGGTGGCGTGTACTTAACGGCATTGAACACCAGATTCGAAAACGCGCTGCGCAATTGCTTGTGATCTCCCTTCAGCAGAGGCTGACCGGCCACGTTGATGTCAATCTGGTGGTTGTTGTCGCCACTGAGAGCGCGGGCATCGTTGCCGATCTGACCAATCATTGTCTGTACGTCGATGGGTTCCTGATCGGCGCTGTGCTCGCCGGTTTCTATCATCGATAACAAGATCAAGTCTGTGATCAGTGCTTCCATTCGGGACGATTGGGTCGCCATGGTCTGGATGGCTCTGCGCCATTTTGCGGGTAATTCATCGCCGTGATCGACCATGGTTTCAAGGTATCCGCTGATGACTGTCAGCGGGGTTCGCATTTCATGGGAGACGTTGCCAATAAAGTCTCTGCGCATCTGTTCCAGTTGATGCAGACGGGTCACGTCTTTGACCACCAGTAGCCGGTCGTCGTCTCCGAATTGGTTGATCTGAAACTCCAGATGAATGTGCGGCCTGGCAGGCGAATTCAGTTCCAGAGGTTCGGCATAGTCCCTTTTTTCAAAGTAGGCTTTGAACGCCGGGGAGCGAATCAGATTCTGGATGTACTGGCCCCGGTCGGTGCTGCGCTGAAAGCCCAGCAGGTATTCGGCGGCATCGTTCCACCACTCCATCTCCCCCCGGGTGTTGGTCATGATCACACCCTCCCGCATGGAGTTGGTGGAGTCTTGTACCCGGTTGATGCGTGAGCGCAGCGAGTCTTGCTTGCTCAGGTGGCCCTGATGCAGTTTGTGCAGGCTGTCGAAAATATGGCCCCACATACCGATGCTCTGAGGCGGCTCGTCAGACCCGCTGGGGTTGCCTAGCCATTGGTAGAGGCGGCGGGCCTGCAGTAACGTCCACCACAAATAGAGTATCAACCCGGTAAGCAAACCGTAGAGCGGAAAGCCAAAGTACCAACCAACCAGCGTGGTGCCGGCGATGCCCGCGAGAATCAGACGTAAATATCGGGACCAGTTATACCGCATCCATACCCGCCCGGCATTGCTGCTTTTGATGAATGGGAGTGCCGCACATGTCAGGCCGCCTGGGTTGAAAAACGGTAGCCGGCGCCACGCACGGTTTGAACCAGATGGTCGTAGTCGGAACCCAAGGCTTTCCGTAACCGCCGGATGTGAACATCAACGGTGCGTTCTTCCACATAAACGTTGCCACCCCAGACCTGATCCAACAGTTGAGCGCGCGTATAAACCCGCTCCTGGTGCGTCATAAAAAACTGAAGTAACCGGTATTCGGTTGGCCCGATATTCAAAGGCCCGGCAGGAGTAGACACGCGGTGGCTGACGGGGTCGAGTATCAGGCCCTCGACGTCAATCGGGCTGTCAACGCCTGCCGGCGTTGCTCTGCGTAACACTGCTTTCAGTCGCGCGACCAGTTCTCTCGGGCTGAAAGGCTTGGTGATGTAGTCGTCCGCACCGACCTCAAGCCCCTGTATTTTGTTGTCTTCTTCGACTTTTGCCGTAAGCATGATGATGGGAATGTCGGCGGTGGTTTCGTCTTTCTTCAGGCGCCGGGCGAGTTCGACGCCGCTGGTGCCGGGCAGCATCCAATCAAGCAGAATCAAATCGGGCTGTTTATCGACGATCAGGGTATGCGCTTCCAGCGCATCGGCCGCCTCAAGACAGTTGTAATCGGCCATCTCCAGCGCAACAGCAATCATTTCACGAATTGACGCTTCGTCGTCAACGATCAGCACGGTTTTTCCAGTCATGAGCTTCAACCTGTATCAAGCAGGGGAGTCCATTCGTTGCTCCCAGAATTGTTACCGACCCATTACAACGTGCCTAGGTTACAAGTTTATGACAGGAGCGGGTGGTTACAGCGTTAAGTCCAGAATTAAGCCGACGAACACGGCCAGCCCAGCCCAATTGTTGTTCAAAAAGGCTTTAAAACAACCGTCCCGGGCGCGATCCTTCGCCAGATACTGCTGGTAAACGAACAGACAGGCCATCACCACCAGCCCGAGATAATAGAAACTACCGAGATCAGCCTGCCGGCCCACCATGATCAGTACCAGAAGCACGAGCGTCTGGAGGATTGCAAGGATGGCGCGGTCGGCGTCACCAAACAGAACAGCGGTTGATTTGATCCCCACTTTTAAATCGTCGTCGCGATCAACCATGGCGTAGAAGGTGTCGTAAGCGACGGTCCAGAGTACGTTTGCTGTGAACAGAAGCCAGGTGAGCTGGCTGAGTTCATTAGCTTCGGCGGCCCACGCCATTGGAATTGCCCAGCTAAAAGCGGCACCGAGGAAAAGTTGCGGCAGGTGGGTGTAGCGTTTCATGAACGGGTAAATGAACGCCAGAATTGCGCCGCCAAACGACAGGTATAAGGTGAGCGAATTAGTGAACAGTACCACCATCAGGAAGGAGATCAGGCAAAGGCCGCCAAACAGGGCGATGGCTTCCCAGGCTTGAATGCGCCCCGTGGTCAAAGGGCGGTCTTGAGTACGTTCGACGTGCCGGTCCCACTCCCGGTCAGCGAAATCATTAATCGCACAGCCGGCGGCGCGCATCATGAACACACCGAGCGTGAAGATAATGATGTTGGCCACAGAAGGGCTGCCGTTGCCCGCCAGCCACAACGCCCAGTAGGTCGGCCACAGCAGTAACAGTGTGCCGATGGGGCGGTCGATGCGCAGCAATTTGGCGTAATCGGTTAAACGTGCTTGAACCTGCTCAGGCAGAGCATTCTGCAACATGGTGGTCATCCGTTCGTCGAACATGGGGGTGGAGGCTTGATTATAGCCACCAGTGTGGTGCGGGTTAAAGCGGATGGTCCGGCTGATACAGGGCGGGCAAAAGAAACTCGCAGACCATGAGAGCGGTTTGCCCGCAATGGAAAAGCGAGCGGCGGGCCAGCTGGGGCTGATGGGCGAGTTCCGGCTGGCAGAGCCCGGTTTCCAGCGGTCCGCGCGCCCAGTCCGGGCTGCTGAACAGATAAGCGCCCAGAGGTTTGTTGCCAAGGTTGAGCAAGCGCCGGCCACGGCCTTCAAGACAACTGACGGGAATGATGGTGCGCGCGAGAACCCAGGGCTGCCCATCTCCGCACAGCTGTACTTCCCGAATCCAGGCTTTTTGCCGGCGCGGAATCGACAAACGCCGGGCTTCTTCGTCAGAAGGCTCGGCGAACCCTTCCCGGATAACGTCTACCTGAACGCCGGACCGGCACTTTTTCTGCAGCGCTTTGGTAAACGAGCCTTCCACCTGCAACCAGTGGCGAGCCGGGCCGTAAACGTCCGGGTTCTGGAGTCCGGCAGCCGCCAGTGACTGGTACCATTGGGTAGGGGGGATGTTCAGCCCGGTCGCTGTATCAAAGTCCTTTGACAGCATAAATACCGGGGGCGTTACGCCAGTACCCTTTGTAGTCCATGCCGTAGCCGAACAGGAAGCGATCTTCGACTGACAGGCCAGTGAAGTCGGCTTTCAGGTCAGGAGTTGCCTTGCGGTTGTGGTCTTTGTCGACCAGTACGGCGGTCAGAACTTCGCGGGCTCCGTGTGCTTTGCAGTAATCGGCGATCGCACACAGGGTGGTGCCTTCGTCCAGAATGTCGTCAACAATTAACACGGTGCGATCTTTCATGTCGGCTTCGGGCTGAAGCTTCCACTCCAGAATGCCCCCGGTAGTCTCCTGCCGATAACGGGTGGCGTGCAGGTACTCGGCTTGAACGGGGAAGTTGAGCCTGGGTAGCAACTGGCCTGTCAGGATAAGGCCACCATTCATGACGCAAAACAACAGCGGGTTGCTGTCTTTCAGGCGATCAGTAATCTCTTTCGCCATATTGTCGATCGCTGCACTGACTTGTTGGTCATTCACTAAACAGTCAGCTTCAGCCATGACTTGGTTCATTTCGGCGACGGTATCGGTCATAACGGTCGGTCCTGTCTCAAAACGGCAGATTATACCGAACCCAGAGGCCCGAAGGGAGTGCGGATGCCGTGATCGATATGTGTAATTTCAGCTATTGGCCGGTAAAGTGGCGGAGCGCGGCGGATCCGGCATTGGTCGGTGCGGGTGAGGCGGTTATGATGACGGCTGTTTTCAGCGTCAGATAATGTTGAGCGGACAAGTGTTTTGAAAACTCGGCCGATTGCTGTATTGTCTGACAAGTTTTGCCTGAGTGTATAGAGAGAGAAGCGTTTATGAAAAAGTGGCAGTGTGTGGTTTGTGGGTTGATCTATGACGAAGCGGAAGGCTGGCCGGAAGACGGAATCGAACCCGGAACGCTATGGGAAGATGTGCCAGAGGATTGGGAATGCCCCGACTGCGGCGTGGGTAAAGAAGACTTCGAGATGATCGAAATCAGCTGATAAACGGAGCACAGCCATGTCACACCCAGCGCCCATTGTTATCGTCGGAACCGGACTCGCCGGATATTCGTTGGTGAAAGAGCTGCGCAAGCTCGATCAAGAAACACCGGTCATTATGATTACCGCCGATGATGGCGTGAGCTATTCCAAACCGATGCTCTCGACCGGGTTCACCAAAGGTAAAGACGCCGAAGGTTTGGCTCAGGCCGAAACGGCCGCCATGTCGGAACAACTGAACGTTACCGTGCGTACCTTTACCACGGTGACCGGGATCGATGCCGCGAATCGTGAGCTGATTCTGGGCGACGAGCGCTTGGCGTATGGCAAGCTGGTGCTGGCCTGGGGCGCAGATGTGATTCGTTTAGGCATTGAAGGCGATGGCCAGGAGCATATCCATTCCATTAATGACCTGGTTGATTACCGCGCTTTCCGAAAAGCTCTTCATGGTGGCAAGCGCGTCGCCATTATGGGGGCAGGGTTGATTGGTTGTGAGTTTGCCAACGACCTGCGTAACGGTGGCTATGAGGTAGATGTGATTGCACCGGATACCAACGTAATGCCCAGTTTGCTGCCTGAGGCCGCGGCAAAAGCGGTGCAGCATGAACTGACCGAGTTGGGCGCGCGTTTTCATTTGGGCACGGTGGTTGAGCGTGTTGATCGCCAAGAGCAAGGGGTTCGGTTGACCCTGGGCAACGGGGAACAGTTGGATGTCGATCTGGTGGTTTCAGCCGTGGGCCTTCGTCCGCGAGTTGAATTGGCAAAAGCGGCTGGCCTGGACGTTGGCCGTGGGATCACGGTGAACCGTGCTCTGGAAACCTCTGCACCGAATGTTTTCGCATTGGGAGATTGCGCAGAGGTAGACGGCCAGGTTTTGTTGTACGTGCTCCCGTTGATGGCGAGTGCGCGGGCGTTGGCGAAAACGCTGACGGGCCAGCGAACGGAAGTGCGCTACGGCACCATGCCGATTATGATCAAAACACCGTGCTGTCCAACCGCCGTGTGCCCGCCGCCAAAAGACGCGCAAGGTGAATGGCAGGTCGAGCAAGCGGGCTCCGACGTGAAGGCTGTGTTCAAGACTGCCTCGGGCGACCTGTTAGGGTTTGCTGTGACCGGCCGGTTTGCGGTTGAAAAGCAGGCGTTGGCCAAACAGGTGCCGCCGATCCATCAGGAGTAGGGCAGCGGCAGTGCCGGGCAGGCAAGTTTCTTTTCCCGATTAGCATTGCGTAAAGCCTGCGCCTGAGTTAGAAAACTATTCGTAAGCTAAGGAGCTACAAAAAGCTCTCGAATGACGTGACAGGAGCGGGCATGCTGGAAGTAACCAAAAAACTGGTGGAATTGCTGGATCTATCGCCGATTGGGGATGATCATTTTCAAGGGGATAGTGAAGACCTGGGGTTCCCCCATGTTTTTGGCGGGCAGGTGTTGGGGCAAGCCTTGATGGCGGCGAGCCGCACCGTTGAAGACCGGCTTTGCCACTCACTGCACGCGTATTTCCTGCGCCCCGGTAACCACCGTATGCCCATCGACTACGAAGTGCAGAGGGTTCGGGATGGGGGTTCTTTTGCGGTACGCCGGGTCATCGCCCGGCAGGATGGAAAAGAGATTCTGACCGGCTCCATGTCTTTTCAAACTGCTGAAGAGGGTTTGAGCCATCAGTTTGAAATGCCGGACGCGCCAGAGCCGGAAACTCTGCGATCCGAGCAGGACTGGGGCAAAATGATTGCCGATAAGGTGCCGGAAAAGCTTCGGGACGTACTGACCCGTGATCGTCCGATCGAAATTCGTCCGGTTGATCCCGGGGATCCGTTCAACCCGAAGAAGCGCCCACCATACCGGCAGAATTGGTTCCGAGCGGCTGGCACGCTACCCGACGACCCCGTCTTGCATCGGTGCTTGCTGACCTACGCGTCGGACTTCAGTTTTCTGGGCACCTCGCTTGATCCCCATGGCCGCACCTTTATGAGCCCGGATATGCAGGTGGCCAGTCTTGATCATTCGATCTGGTTCCATCGGGATTTTCGAATGGACGAATGGCTGTTGTATGACAAAGACAGTCCCAGTTCGTCCGGCGGTCGCGGCTTCAATCGAGGCAACTTCTACACGCGGGATGGAGTAATGGTGGCGTCTACCACTCAGGAAGCACTGATCCGTGAGCGACAGGGCTGATCAGCCAGCCATTCAACGATCTCTTCAAAAGGCAGCGGCCGGTTCAGGAAGTATCCCTGAATCTGGTCGCAGCCCATATCGGACAGCAGGTTGAGGGTGGCTTCATCCTCGACCCCTTCCGCCACAACCTTGTACCCCAGACTGTGGCACATGTTGATGGTGGTTTGCACGATCACCCGGTCTTCTTTCCGATCTGATAGGTCAGTGATGAGGGAGCGGTCAATCTTGATTTCTTTTGCCGGCAATTGCTTGATGTACGACAGTGATGAATAGCCGGACCCAAAGTCGTCAATAGACAGCGGAATGCCGGCCTGGTTAAGGGAGTTCAGGGCTTTCAGGGAGTTGGCCGGATCTTGCATCATCGAGGTTTCGGTAACTTCGAAAATGATCGCGCCGAGATGAGACGGGTAGTGTTTCATTTGCTGGCGAACAAACAGCGCAAAGTCCGACTCCCGCAAGTTGTTTGGTGAAATGTTCACAGCGATGCTCGCGGTAATATCGAGCTCGACAAGCCGTTCTCTCATCTTTAGTGCTTCAGAGATCACCCAGCGCGTCAGCGGTTTGATCAGGCCGCTCTGCTCCGCGACCGCAATGATTTCATCCGCGAATACACTATGCTCCCGCCCGCTCCAGCGCAGCAACGCTTCAAAGCCAATGATCTCACGAGTTTTCAGAGCAAGTTTTGGCTGCAAGTAAAGCGTCAGCTCGTCGTTGTTAATGGCATGGCGCAGCTCTGAAACCAAGGTGAGCCGGTCGGCGCTGTAGGAGTCCCGTGAAGGCTTATAAAAGGCCAGACCACGCTCGATGGCGCGGCCAGAGCCTTCGGCAATGGCCGCCCGGCGGATCAGGGTGTTGGCGTCATTGCCGTTTTCCGGATGCACCGCGATGCCGACGCGGGGTTGCAGTGGAACTTCCATACCGAGAAATTCAATCGGACAGCGAATCTCGTCCAGACTTTGGATCAGTTGGCGTTGTGCCGCGGCCGATTGGTTGGCATCGACGATGCAGGCAAACGTCTGCGGATCAAAATGCGCCATGAAAAAATTGGCGTTGCTGTTGGTTTCGAGCAGCTGGGCGCCCGGTACGTCGCGGGCAACGGCGTTGTAATGTTTGGCTGCTCTGACAAGAATGGCATCGGTGTTGCGGTGCCCCAGTGTTTTGGTGACCGGGTCCAGATTGTTCAGATGTAACAGCACCACGGCGTAGCGTTTGCTTGGGTTTTGTTGAATAAGTCCGTTGAGAAGCATCTCGTAGCTGCTGCGATTAGGCAATCCGGTAAGCGGATAATGCAGGGCCTGCTCCATCAGCTTCAGCTCCGCGGTGCGCCGGGCTTCCAGCGCGTTGATTTCAGCATCTCGGGCGCTGAGTTTGTCTTGCCGTTCTTGGTAGAGCCGCAAGGCCAGCGCCAGATTCAGCAATAAGGCTTCCAAAACAGAGCCGATCTGCATGCCATAGGCGGTGAGGAAACTGTTCGGGATAAAACCCATTTTGTTCGCGCCGGTAATTGCGCTGCCAAGCGTCAAAGCCCCCCAGGCCATGGTGTAGTAAGACGCTTGCGGATTGCCTTTGTACCACTGGATAGGCCCAAGAATGGTCAGGAACAGACAGCTGGGGATCGCGAACGCCACACACAGCCGGATTGCCGTGCTGTAGTCACCAAATAAACTGAAACCGGCCAGCCCGAGATTCAGCCCGATAACCAGCATCAGAATCCGGTTCAGAAACGGGCTCGATTGCTTCAGCCGCAGAAAGACCGCGGAAAACATCGAAGAAAAGGCGACGGCCAGAGGCACCACCACCGCCATGGCCACACTCTGAATGTCGGGGCTGCGGGGCCACAGGAGTTGATAGGTGCTGCCATTCAGGCTGGCGATCAGGATCAGGTAGCCCAATGTCGAGAGCACATACAGCAGGTAAACCGATTCCCGCAGCGCCAAGAAGACAAACAGGTTGAAGCAGATGACGGTTAACAGAATGCCGTAATAGCCTGCGTGCAACTGGGTTTCAATCGATGCGTGCTCGAAGTATTGCTGACGATCCCACAACTTGAGGGGGATCTGCAGAGCGCCTTGGGTTTGCGCTCGGATCAGGACGTCGTATTGGCCATCGCTTCGCAGGCGAAGCGGGAACAGGAAAAGCGGGTGCTGCACGGCTCTCTCAGCGAACAGCTTTTGATCGCCGGTGCTTTCCTGCTGAATCAATTGGCCATTTTCAAAGACGTAAAGGTCGATGTAATCGAGGGCAGGGTAGCTGATCTCAACCATCTGGTCGCTTGTGGGGTTGGACACCGTGAACCGCAGCCAGATTTGATCTTGAGTGTAGCCAAAATTGGCGGTTTTTTCAGGCAGTCGCTGCCAGCGACCCGTTGCAAGAATGTCTGAGGCTGAAACGTCGGCATCCGGTGCCAGGCGCACGTAGTCCATATCCGGAATATAAGGCGACTTGCTTGCGAATGCTGACGATATGCTCACCAGCATTAGCAACAGAATTGCCAAACATTGTGCCGAGTTCAGTAGTTTCACGCGCTGCCGCTCTTATAATTCTTGTCACTCTGCATCGAGTATGGACGCAAGAGGTTGGCGGCTCAAGCCGGAATATGTAGCGATTTGATGCCGGTCTAATACCCGACTAGATTTCTTTTACCCACTGCTTGGCCCACGTCATGGCTTCGGTTTCCGGCTCCAGTGTCTCCAGGGCATCGATTTTAAGCGTATCACCCACTTTGCGAGCGGCGGTTTCGTACAGCGCTTCTTCCATCAGGTCCCCGGCACCGCAAAAGGTGTCGCCGTAAGAGCTGTCGCCAAGCACAATAATGCCAAACGGCCGCCCGGGTTGTTGCGGTAACTGATCTTTGAGATCGATGTAGAACGGCAGAAGGTTGGGGGGCAGTTCGCCTTGGCCGGTGGTCGATGTGCAAACCAAGAGGGCATCGTCGTTGGACGTGATGTCTTCAAGATTGGGCGTTTCCAGCACAGCCACCTGATGGCCTTCGGGCTCCAGCGTTTCTTTAATGGCTTTGGCCGTTTGAAGTGCGCCGCCGTAGACGCTGCCGGTTAAGATGCGAATTGCTGCCATGATCCTGCCTTTATTTGCGAGTAGGAGCTTGATGCGAGGCGAGATCATAGCGGTGGTGAAGAATGCACTCAAGTCGCGGAGGCTTGCACGCTCTCTTGGCTGCGAACGCGAGGCGATATTCTGTTTCTGCCACCCTTCTTGGCAGAATAAAGTTGCACGTCGGCCTGTTTGAGCAGTTCGTTGATGGAGGCTGCGTTGGAAATCGAACACACACCAGCACTGAGAGTGACCGGCACCGTGGTTTCGTTATGGGTAAACGCAGTGCTTGCTATCTCGGATCTCAGTCGTTCGGCCAAAGCAAGCGCTTGCAGCAGGGTGGTGTCCGGCAATAGCAGCATGAACTCTTCGCCGCCCCAACGGGCCGCCACATCGGTCTGCCGAATGACGCTTTGGGTCACTTCTGCAAAACGCTGGAGTACTTTGTCACCGGCATCGTGGCCGTGGTTGTCGTTGACCTGTTTGAAAAAATCCAGATCAATCAGAACGATGGAAAAATGATGCCCGGCTCTTTGGTAACGTGAAAATTCGACGGCAAGCCGGTTCAGCATTTCCCGCCGGTTGGCTAAACCGGTCAACTCATCGGTACGAGCGGCATGCTCGTGAGCCTGTGCGTATCTGACCAGGTTATTTCGCGCGGACTGGCGTGTTGCTTCAAGGACAAAACAAAAAATGGATTCAAAGGTGAGGGTGGCGAAAAAGCGAATTTTGAAGTCTGTGTTGTACCTTGCGGTGATGCCGGGCAGGTCCGGAAACTGGAAGACGATCAGCGCGGCGAGATAGCAGAACAACAGGATGGCGGTACCGGCTTTAAGGCTGGTTAGAAAAAACAGTAACGGTGGCAAGGCATAAAACCAGAGCGGACCGGTACTGCTTTCACCGCCGGTGGCAATGAGATACGACAGTAAAATGGCAACAAAGGTGAGCAGACCGGCTTTTTGGGTGTCGCGGTTTCCGGTGCGAGCGAACCAAATCATGTTCAGGACAATGGGTACGCTGAAAAGCCAGAGTATAACGCCATGGGTGGTGTTGTCGGAGTACCAGGCTTTGGCGCCGATGCCGAATAAAAACAACAAAGCCATCACTGACACACCGGTCAGTAAGCGAGAAACCTGTTGCTCTTCATGTTCTGTCGAGAGCGCTTGGCTAAGTGTTAGATCTTCATGCATTTGTGTTGTACTTATTGACACATTTTCGGCCAGTATGCGCCAAAAGAACTGAAGATTGGAGTGTAACTTGACTACAATGTGAAGGATGACCGGAATCGCACTTTTGTTTCATTTTTGCAGCAAAAATTTTATAGTGCGCGCCCGGTGATCTGTCAAACCCATAATGGTTAAAGAGAGCATAGCGCTTATGGCACGTTCCAGCGGTTATCTGGATACCCTTCTTAGCAGCCCGACGACCGAACGGTATCGCGTGGGCTTGAGTTTGCTCTTTCTGCTTGGTGTCTGGTTGGTGGTTGGCTCGTTCGCCCACGACCTTCCTAATGGCATGTTATTGATGGCCGCAGCCGTGATCGGTGGCTACATGGCCATCAATATTGGTGCCAACGATGTGGCAAACAATGTGGGGCCCGCAGTTGGCTCCGGGGCGTTGTCATTAGGCGCAGCCGTTATTCTGGCGGCGTTGTTCGAAGCAGCGGGTGCCCTCATCGCCGGCGGTGATGTAGTTTCAACGATCAAAGGCGGCATCATTGATCCGACAACCCTGGACGACCCCCGCGCTTTCGTTTGGCTGATGACCGCGGCGCTGCTGGCGGGCGCTCTTTGGTTGAATCTGGCCACCTGGATGGGCGCACCGGTATCCACCACTCATTCGATTGTTGGTGGCGTGCTGGGTGCGGGCATTGCGGCGGGCGGCTGGCAGATCGCGGATTGGGCGGTGATGGGCAAAATTGCCGCGAGCTGGGTTATTTCGCCGGTCTTGGGCGGTCTGCTGGCAGCGCTGTTCTTGTACGCCATTAATAAAACCGTTCTATATCGTCAGAATCTAGTGTCATCAGCGCGCACCTTCGTGCCCTGGCTGGTATCGATTATGGCCTGGGCCTTCACCACCTATCTGATGGTCAAAGGCGTCAAGAAAATCGTCAAGGTCGACATTGTTGATGCGTCCTTGATCGGCTTGGCGGTGGCCGCTGCGGTTTTCTTCGCCATGCGTAATCTGGTGAGCCGCCGTGCCGCGACTATGGAAAACAGCACCGATGGTGTGAACACTTTGTTCACCTGGCCGCTGATTTGCGCCGCTGCCTTGCTCAGCTTTGCCCACGGGGCCAACGACGTGGCCAATGCGATTGGTCCGCTGGCGGCCATTAACGATGCTATCCAGGCCGGTGGCGGAGTGGTCACCTCGGCGAGCATCCCGCTTTGGGTTATGTTGGTCGGCGCCCTCGGGCTTGCGGTCGGTTTGATGTTGTTTGGCCCGCGCCTGATCAAAACCGTGGGTAGCGAGATTACCGAGCTGGATAAGACCCGTGCCTTCTGTATCGCTTTGTCTGCTGCTTTGACGGTGATTCTGGCCTCCCAGCTGGGGCTGCCCGTTAGCTCGACACACATCGCCATTGGTGGTGTCTTTGGGGTGGGCTTCCTTCGGGAGTATTTGAAATCCAATTACGCGACCCAGCTGCACAAAATCATTGAAGCCCATGAGCCTGAGGATCAGGAGCGTTTGAAGCCCTTTTTGGACGATTTCCGTAATGCCACGCTCGAAGAGATGGAGAGCTTGCTGAAGCGCGCGAAAAAGAAAAAACAGCAGGTGCCCTTGTCCAAATCCGAGCGTAAGCGCCTGAAGAAGATCTACAAAGAAGAAATGGTCAAGCGTTCTCATCTAACCCGCATTGCGGCGGCGTGGATCATTACGGTACCGGCTTCTGCGCTCATGGCAGCCTTCCTGTTCTTTGCGCTGCGGGGCATGATGATCTGATGGCCGGCGGGGCTGGTTAGTGCCCCGCGCTTTAGCCATACTATAGGCGGTACGTTTGTGGGGACGGTTTACTCCGCAGCCATCTACTTTCGGGAGTTAGGAATGAGTTCATCTGTTGAAAGTCATCAGGCGAAGATGATTGGAGAGCTGAGAGTTTTCATCAAGAAGGTTCTGAGCGATCCGACGATTGCGGTTAAGTCGGTCGATATCGCCCGCAAATACAAAGGTCAGGCCGATGCTGATGACCTGATCGCGCGTGAGATCAGCGCCAATACGACCATCCGCATACCGGAAGCCTGGAGCGATGCGGATAAGATGTTTCTGGAGATCCTGCACGAAGTGCTCGATGACGAAGACGCGCTCTACTGATTCCCCGCCCCGGTTCGCCCGGAAAAGGCTGTCAGGTACCGTTCCTGACAGCTTATCGTTTTAATGCTTCATCTGATTTGAGCTTGAGCCGGCTTCAGCACGGCATTTGCCATTTGGTGCAGAATGTCGATCTCGTCGGCAATACCTTCTGAGCTCGACAGTTCCTTTTGTTCTTTGAGAATGTCTTCCAAAATTTCCGGTGTGGTCAGAGGGTTGGCCAGCACTACCCGGAATACAATGCAAGGAAAGCGGTAGTAGCGTGCCGGTTCCAGTCGGGTTCGGGAAACGAAGGCTTTACCGTGTTCCCGTTGCGTTTTCTGGATGAACTTGGTGATGCGGTTCAGGCAGCTGTTCATTTTCTCGGCCTGCAGCTCGTCGGCTACTGCCAGAGCCTCCTGCACGATATCCGGGCAATAACGATAGGTCAGGATGTTCAGTTCGGGCTCGGTGACCAGTTCGAAGTCCGGTTCGTTGGTGATCATGTTTGCGAACAGCTTGGCTTTTTCGATGCCCTGATCGATCAGGATTTCATAGCCTTCGCGGGCCAGAATTTTCAGACCGGAATGGATCAGCATGGACATGCCCGGGCGTGA
>Ga0208300_100677_pt1 | contig 21097 bp, 18 predicted proteins | sample 23_taG_FD_184096 | JGI IMG/M metagenome (GOLD analysis project Ga0208300, IMG submission 184096) | Marine viral communities from Cariaco Basin, Caribbean Sea - 23_WHOI_OMZ (SPAdes) (version 2) | ecosystem: Environmental > Aquatic > Marine > Oceanic | place: Caribbean Sea: Cariaco Basin... | reverse complement strand
AACAAGAGGCGCAAAAAAACCGCCGCCCATATTTCTAGAACAAAAAGACAAGCTCTGGGCGATTTTTCAAGCCATTTGTCCACTGGACACTATCTTCACGAAGGCAACGTCTGACTCAAGATGGGATCACCGGTCGCTTACCGTTCAGTTAAGCACAAGCTCTTAAACAAAAGCGGACATTCTAGCCACAAACCGTTTAGGCTGGTTCAAGAGATACTTCGTGACTGCGAATTTGCCGCGTTTTTAGTATGAGCCGGTCGGACCCCAGATGGGAGATGGGTGAAGGAGTGGTTCTGTGATGATTCTCCCGTGTTTCTGATTATACTGGTCGCATGAAGCACTCTGAGATCGGCTTGCATATACGAACCTACGAGGACGAGGGAAAAAGCCACTCCCACGACCATCACCAACTGGTATTGCCGTTGGTGGGAACGTTATCTCTGTCAGTAGATGCCAAGGAAGGGGAGGTTGCGCAGCATCGAGCGGCAATTATTCCTGCGGGAATTGGCCATGGATATGCTGCGACCGACGATAATCGGTTTTTGGTTGCAGACGTCCCCGAAGGCTTGGCCCCGGCGCTAGACAAGCTACCTTGTTTCGTAGACCTCGATCCAGCATTGCTCCATTACGTCCAGTTCCTTCACGCACAGCTCCAAAATGGGACTGAGTCGGATTTTACCCAGCATCAAATGCTGCTCCTGCTGATTCAGTTGCTTCAGGAGCGCCATGGAAGTCAGCTGAAGCTGGACCGCAGAGTCCACGCCGCGAAACAATTTCTGGACGAACACTTCAGCCGACCGCTGTCCTTGGCCGAGGCGGCTGCCGTGGCACATCTGAGCATTCGGCAGTTGAACGATCTGTTTCGGCGCCAGGTCGGCATGACGCCGCATCAATACCTCACAGAATTACGAATGAAAGAAGCTTGGCGGCTTTTGGAGCAGTCGGGGCGCAGCGTCCAGCGAGTTGCCGACGCTGTCGGCTATTCATCGTTATCGGCCTTTAGCGACCGGTTCAGAGCCCACTTTGGCAAAGCGCCCAGCCACTTCCGCCGTATTTCGAAATAGTTCCGCCAGGATTTGAAAGTTCCTGTCCTTCGCACTGGATACCCTTCTGAAATCATTCACACGTGAGAATTTCGGGGAGGGTTTCATGGCATCCGTTAACGCCGCAACCTGGATCGGGTCGATTTCCGTTCTGTTATGGGGCACTTTGGCATTGTTGACCAAGCTTTCCGGTGGCGAGATTCCAGAGTTCCAGCTCATGGCCATGACCTTCGGCATCGCTTTCCTGTTGATGTGCAGCCGTTGGGTCTTATCGGGACATTCCGGTGTGCATCATTTACGGCAATCGCCGCTTGCATGGTGCATCGGTATCGTTGGTTTGTTCGGTTATCACTTTGCCTACTTCAAGGCCATGACACTGGCCCCGGCCGTTGAAGTTAGCCTTCTGGCTTACCTCTGGCCGCTGCTGATAGTCCTGCTGTCGGCCTTCCTGCCGGGCGAGAAGCTACGAGCTCAGTACATCGTTGGGGCCCTGGTTGCCCTGGCAGGTTGTTGGTTGTTGATCAGCCGTAATGCCGACGGATTTGCCTGGGAGAACCTGCCGGGTTACCTGGTGGCTCTGTCCTGTGCTCTGATCTGGTCATCTTATTCCGTTCTCAGCAGACTGGTTCGCTCGGTACCGACCGATGCAGTGGGCTGGTTCTGCGGTGTTACGGCCATTCTGGCGTTGATTTGCCACCTTTTGTGGGAGGAAACGGTATGGCCAGAAGGCGTACTTCAATGGATTGGCGTGGTCGGACTGGGCCTCGGACCGGTGGGCGTAGCATTCTTCACCTGGGACCATGGTGTAAAACACGGAAACATCCAGTTACTGGGAACCCTGGCATACAGTGCGCCACTCATTTCAGTGATCCTTTTGATCCTTGCCGGATTCGGCGAGGCTACGGTTGCGGTGTTGAGTGCCAGCATTCTGATCGTCATTGGTTCTTTGATCGCGGGTCGTGCGAAAAGCCGGACGGTCGCCGAGCCAGAATTGTTAACAGACTAACTACGTCGAAGGAGCAGTGAGATGATTACTTGGGACGATTTCGAGAAGGTTGAACTGCGGATCGGGACCATCATTGACGTGACGGATTTTCCCGAGGCGCGCAAACCTGCTTATAAATTGCGAGTGGATTTCGGGTCGGACATTGGTATTCGTAAATCGAGTGCACAGCTTACGGACCTATATGGCAAGGAGGATCTCATCGGCAAGCAGGTTCTTGCCGTCACCAATTTCCCGCCCAAACAGATCGGACCTTTTTTGTCGGAGTGCCTGGTCACTGGCGTGCAGACGGCGAATGGCGCAGTTACTCTGGTAAGACCTGATGCGAAGGTGGATAACGGGGAACGCTTGTTCTGAGTTTCGGCGGCTTTCACATCGCGGGCCATCGGTATTCGAGTCCAAGTGAGGGTGATGAACGGGAGAAAGTCTCGTGTGCTGGCAATGGTGAGCGGAAAGCTCACCGTTGCAGCGCTCCAATACACTTTCTTCCGATTCGCTGCTCCAAAATCACCGCAGAGCTCTGCGTTATCTAGTAATCTCAATGTCCGCTTTGCGACCCCAGCGAAGAGCTCGAATTAGCAGTGCAACTGAAACAGAGATGCTTACAGGTGGACCCATTACCCGACTGTGGGTAGCTACGACCGGCTTTGAGTTCTAGTAATTGCTTAAACGGTGGGCATTTTGCTCTACGAGGTGAACAAGAAAATCTGCGACCGCTCGTATTCTTCTAGATTTGGTCAAGTCCGACTGTATAACCAGATAAATTGGTTGGTCGATTCCAAGGTCAGATTGTTCGCAGATCAAGCCAGCATTGGTAGCAACTAAGTGGGGCAATACCGCTAATCCTAAACCTGCCTTTGTGGCTGATATCTGCGAAGCAAGAGAAGTGGTAGTCATCACAGGCTCGCGCCCGCGCAGAATCCTTTCGACCCATTGTGCCGCAGGAAGATCAGCCTGCCTATCATTCCAGGTAATGAAATCAGCCCCATCAAAGGGGGCAGAATCGGGGTCAGAGCTCGCCTTGGGCGAATAACCGGGCCCCCGATATAGGCCATATCCTAAAATGCCAAGACGGCGCAGTGTCACGTTGCCGCGTTCTGGTCTCACCATTCTTAAAGCAAGATCCGCATCGCGACGGTGCAAGTTGAGAGTGTGGATATCCGTTATTAATTCAATTGTGACACCGGGATATTGCTCATGAAACGCCGGCAGAGCTGGCACAATCAGCTCATTCGCGAGGTTTTCGGCAGTGGCTAGTCGTACTTTGCCAGTTGGCTGCGCCTGGCCTGAATTTCCGTAAGAAAAAGCGGCTGCAGCTGTCTCCATCGCCTCGGCTCTATCGACCATGCCGGCGCCCTCTTCGGTCAGCAGATAGCCTGACTGCTGCCGGATAAATAGTGGCATTCCTAGCGCTTTTTCAAGCCGCTCAATCCGACGTGATAGCGTTGCAATGCCAAGGTTAAGGTCTAAGGCAGCCCCACTCAGCGTTCCCCGACGCGCAACGGCCAGAAACGCACGGGTATCATCCCAGACCCACTCTTGGTACTCGGCTTGTTTTCCGTTTTCAGAAACCAGGTTTCCATTATCTGCTCTTTTTTCCATAAACGGATAATGACACTCTGTTTTCTTTCAAAGCAAGGAGACATCCAATGCAACAGCGAACACTAGGAGCAGACTTTCTTACTTCAGCTATCGGTCTGGGATGCATGGGAATGAGCGAATTCTACGGCCCCAGAGAGGATTCCGAGTCCCTGCGCGTCTTGGCGCGCGCAGTCGAGCTAGGTATCAACTTTCTCGACACCGCCGATATGTATGGGCCGCATCATAATGAAGAACTCATCGGTCGATTCCTCGCGGATCAAAAGCCGAACCTCAAGATAGCCACCAAGTTTGGCATCGTTCGCAATCCCGGCGAATACTCACGAAGCCTGAACAACTCCGCCGCTTATGCCAAAGAGGCTTGTGAGGCGTCGTTGCGTCGGCTGGGCGTTGAGCAAATCGATCTCTACTACGTTCACCGGGTCAACCCTGAACAGCCGATTGAAGAAACCATTGAAGGCATTTCCAGGCTCGTCAAGGAGGGAAAAATTGCCCGAATTGGATTGTGTGAAGTCAGCGCTGAAACACTGCGTCGGGCTCATACAGTGCACCCAATTACGGCGGTGCAGACCGAGTACTCACTCTGGACACGTGATGTAGAGCGAGATGTGCTCCCAACCTGCCGCGAATTGGGCGTTGGTTTTGTGCCCTATTCCCCGCTGGGGCGTGGATTTCTGACGGGGCGTTTCCAAAGCACGCAAGACTTCAGTGCTGAGGATATTAGAAACAATCTGCCCAGGTTTGAGTCGGATGCCATCAAAGCGAATAGTCGGATCGCGGAGACCATAGCGAGAATGGCTGAACGAAAAGGCTGTAGTTCAGCTCAGCTATGCCTGGCCTGGCTTTTATCGAAAGGGCCGGACATCGTGCCAATTCCTGGCACGAAACAACTGCGCTATCTTGAAGAGAATGCGGCAGCTGCAACCATCGATCTCACTTCGGAAGAACAAGAAGAGCTTGAAGCGTCCACTGCTCGTCTATCGGTGATTGGTGAAAGATACACGCCTGAGGGAATGAAAGGAGTCAACGCATGAACAATGAGAACTCTGATCGTCGAAAGAAAGCTCTGGATCTGCTGGAATTACTGGAATCCGGAGCGCCGGCGCGTGTTTCCCAAAATATTGATGAGTTTCATCCCGAAGCGCTTGAGATACTACTTGGTTTTGCATTCCACGATGTGGTTTCGAGAGACGGAATTGAGCTACGAACACGCGAAATGCTTACTGTGGCCATGCTTGCTGCAATGGGAACGGCGCAATCTCAGCTCGAATTTCATATGCGAGCAGCACTTAATACAGGAGTGTGTCGTGAGGAGCTGGTTGAGATAGTTCTACAGGTTTCTGTGTATGCCGGAATTCCGGCGGCAATGAATGCTATGACGGCCGCGAAATCCGCCCTCCGTTCATGCTGACTTGAAAGCCGCCAGTGACGAGGGTTTTGTGCAGTACAGTTGGTCATTCTGTGGCGCTGTGCCATGCTTTTATTGGCCATCTGTACCTCTACAATGGACTTCCCCCGGTATGCATGACACACCCCAGCCTCGAACGGAGGCCATTTCAAGGGCATTGATCGAACCTCCTGAATGTTCGCTTTGCGACCGTTGGACAACAGGAAACAATTTTCTGAGCCATACTTAAAGGCCCTTACCCTCCGAAGAGGGCCACACCATGACATTTCCTATCAGCAAAGCTCCCTGGAACAAGGGAAAGCTCGTTGGCCAGAAACTACCGCTCAAACTCGAACAAATATGGGCTATCCGTATTCGGTTGGAGATTGCTAAGAACATCCGAGAGCTGGCGATGTTCAACATGGCAATTGATTGCAAGCTCCGGTCCTGCGATTTGGTAAAGCTCTTGGTTCGAGATATTTCCAGAAACGGAGAGGTTCTGGATAGGGCCCAAGTCATTCAGCAGAAAACCAGTCAACCTGTCCAGTTTGAGATAACGAAAAAGACGCGCGAATCGGTTGAAGCGTGGATCAAATTGCGCGGTCTTACAGGTATGGATTATCTGTGGCCGAGTCGGATGAGACAGTTTGACCACATCACTACTCATCAATATGCCCGTCTCGTCAAAAAATGGATTACCAGCATTGGACTTGATCCTTCAGTCTACGCAACCCACTCAATGCGACGTAGCAAAGCGACATTGATCTACAAGAAGACCAAAAATCTGCGAGCTGTACAGTTGCTGTTGGGACACACGAACATGTCGAGCACCGTGCGATACCTTGGCGTCGAAGTCGAGGATGCTCTTGAGATAGCTGAGAGTATTGAGATCTAAATGCGTAACTTGGCTCCTTAGTCGCTGGATGTTGCAGACGCTGCCAGGTCCGGTCGATGATCACCTTCGGGTTTCGATTAGGCTCCTTCAGTCGTAAACAAAAGCGGACGTTCAGAAATGATCGAGTTGACCACTAACGGCGGACCTTTTCGGATCCGATTGACCCCATTACATCAGTCCTTCGGATTACTGGAAGACCTGACCCCATGAGAATATCTGGTGAAACACCAGCGGGCGGAAAACTCGAATCAGCAGCGCAAATCCCTTCAAACTCTATCCGGGGTCTCAAGAAAACGGTATCCGACGCCGGGCTCAGTCTGTATATATCTTTGTTCCGTAGGGTCGTCACCCAGCTTCTGTCTTAACCTCCCGATCAGAATGCGCAGATAGTGAGTGTCAGTTGTATGAGTCGGCCCCCAGATATCCTTGAGTAGTTGAGATTGTGTGACGATCTTCCCAGACGCGAGCATAAGCACCTTGAGCACGGCAAATTCCTTGGGTGTCAGCCTGACCGGTTCGCCATTCACCGTGACTTTACGCATAGCAAGGTCGATATGAAGCGCGCCGCTGTCAAAAATAGCTGAGGTCTCGGGAGAGATAGAGTCATTACCTTTCTGGGAAATGCGCAGTTGGGTTCGAACGCGGGCCAGTAATTCGTCGACACCGAAGGGTTTGGTCACATAATCGTTGGCGCCCAGATCCAATGCTTTCACTTTCTCCAGTTCCCGATCCCGAACAGAGAGAATGATTACGGGTGCCGCTGACCACTCCCTTAAACCAGCGAGCACCTCTGCGCCATCCATATCGGGTAGCCCGAGGTCTAGAATCACCAGATCCGGCGAGTGCCGCGCGCACAAACCCAGTCCCGCTTCCCCATTCTCGGCTTCCAGCAGCTCATAACCTTCGGTCTTCAGGCTGATACGCAGGAAATGCCGAATCTGTGTCTCATCATCAATAACAAGAATGCAGGGTTTGTCCCGGGTTTGGGCTGGAATGGTCATTCAGTGGCGTCTCGACTCGATTCTGGTTCAGGAGATTCTATCAGAGGCAGGGCCATTTCGATGGTTGCACCGGTGCCGTGAGGCCCGGCCAGTGCCTGAATGCGGCCACCATGGGCAGCGACCATACCATGACAGATGGCCAACCCCAGTCCGCTACCGTGAGGCCCACGGTCTCCTTCACCACCTGTGAAGAACATATCGAAAACCTGGCCCCGCTGTTCTTCCGGGATGCCTGGCCCCTGGTCTGAAATGGCAATGATCAATTCATCGCCTTTCCGATAAGCATGGATTGACAGGGTCGAGTCGTTGGGCGCGAACTTGGCGGCATTTTCCAGGACATTGACCAGGGCCTGCTCAATGAGTGCCGGATGCACGAACAGCAACGGCAAGTCCTCTTCGACATCCCGTTCAACCCGGACATTCGACATAAGGTTTCTGGTTCGCCTAAGCGCCGAGGACAGGATGTCGGTAAATGCGATCCAGTCCCTCTCGATCTTGAGCGTGCCGTGCCCCAGTTTGGTCATGTCCAGCAGATTGCGGATGTAGCGATCCAGGCGCTCGCCCTCACCGAGCACGGCATCCAGAAGGCTGTCCCGATCCTCATCCGAGAGTCTGTTGAACATCGATTTCAACGTACTGGCAGCGCCGATCATGGATGAAAGTGGTGTTCTCAAGTCGTGGGAGATTGAAGACAGTAGTGCGGAGCGCAGTCTTTCGGTCTCCTCCGCCACACGAGAGGCCGACAGATTCGCGGCCAGTCGAGTCCGAAACCACGCCAGGCCCAATTGATGCACGTACACGTTGATAGCCAGACGCCGGTAATACTCGGCAGTCATATCATCGACGTACAAACCGAGCACACCGTAGACATCGCCGTCTGCTTCGATGGGTTCAAAGCGCCAGGGAAGGCTGTTCAGCGTGTCGGAAAACGCACCGCTGGGTTTGACGTTTCGAATAGCCCACTCAATGGCAGAGCGAGCTGCCTCGTTTAAGGAATGAGCAGGCCCTCCCTGGACCACGACTTCAATTGTGTCGTTCTCAGGGCTCTGTTGGGCAACAACCAACGGTACTTTCAGTTGGGTGTAAAGCGATTCCGCTGCTTCGGTCTGGACGGATGCAATATCGGGAGCAGATGCAAGGCGCCGGGTAAACTGCAGGTGTGCGTCAGTCAGGTCATTGGATGCGCGCAGCATCTGCACCTGGTCCCGCAATCTGCCGGCAAGGTTTCCTCCGGTGACAGCGATGATCAGGAAGAACACCACGGTCAACAGCTCGTCCGTGTCCGCCATGTGGAAAGTCAACCGGGGTTCCGTGAAGAAAAAGTTGTAGGTCAGAAAGCTCAATGCCGCCGTGAACAGGGCAGGCCGAATACCGGTTCGGGCGGCCACCCACAGTACGGATGTCAGAAAAATCAGGGACAGGTTGCCCAGCGGAAGAACGTTCTGCAGTCCCATGGCGATGGCTGTTGCGGCACCCACGCTGCCGACGGCCCAGGCATAGTCGCTCCACCTCACCGGTTGACCGGGGGACTCAACCAGCCGTCGCCGTTGTTTTCTGGGCACCGGTATAAAGGTGACTTCAAAGGCTTCTGCCTGTTTCAGCAGCGCGCGGCTGGTGGATTTCCGGAAGTGCCACCACCGGTTGTGGGAGCGGCCGAGAATCAGCGTCGTGACGTTCTGGTCCCTGGCGAATGCCAGGATTTCTTCGGCTACATCGTACCCGCGAAGAGTCTTTACCTCCGCGCCCAGTCGGGTGGCCAGATCGAACACTTTTTCCAGCCGTTGACGTTCATCGGCGCCTGCCCGGCCATTGTCCACGGTGACGACGGTCCAGGGAGTTTTCCGTCGCTCTGCGAGTCGCCGTGCTGCGCGAACCAGGGTTTCGCCCTGGCCGGAGCCTTCCACAGCAACCAGCATCCGGGATCGAATGTGCCAGGGGCCTTCGATGCCACGGGACTGCATGGTTTCCCGAACGTCGGAATCCAGCCGTTCAGCAATGGCCTGAACGGCAAGTTCACGTAGCGCGGACAGATTGGAGGGTGAGAAATAGCCATCCATGGCCGCACGGGCCTGCTCAGGCACATAGACCTTGCCTTGTCTCAGTCGCTCCAGTAGTTCCGAGGGGGTAAGGTCCACCAGCACGATGTCCCGGGCCCGTTCCAGGATCGAATCCGGCACCGTTTCGCGCATTCGCACGCCGGTGATACTGGCCACCACGTCCGACAGGCTTTCCAGGTGCTGGATATTGACCGCCGTCCAGACGGTAATGCCCTGATCCAGCAGTTCTTCAATATCCTGGTAACGCCGTGAGTGCCGAGTGCCCGGGATGTTGCGGTGGGCCAGTTCGTCCACCAACAGGACATCCGGTTTGCGTTTCAGGGCGGCATCGACATCGAATTCCAGGAATTGCTTGCCGGCGTATTCAACTTCTTTAGCCGGAAGCTGCTCCAGGCCCTCGCACAGCGCAAGGGTGTCAGCGCGCCCGTGGGTTTCCGCAACGCCTACAACAACCTCCACACCCTGACGCTTCAGTTCATGGGCCGCCTGCAGCATCTGGTAGGTTTTACCCACGCCTGGGGCCGCGCCCAGAAACACTTTTAGCCCACCTAGGGAATCACGCTCCTGGGTTTTCAGGAGCGCATCCGGGTTAGGGCGATTCGGGTCGCCTTGATTCAATCGTTCAACTCCTTGCCATCCAGTGCCAGATTGATCCGCAGTACGTTAATCCGTGGCTGTCCGAAAACACTCAGTGTGGGGCCTTCAGTGTATCGTTCAATGAGTTTGTTTACCCGGGAGGCAGGAATACCCCGGGCTTTTGCCACCCGTTCGGCCTGCACAATCGCCGATTCCGGTGAGATATGCGGGTCTATGCCAGAGCCAGAAGCCGAAAGCAGGTCCACCGGGATCGAACCAGGATCAAGACCTTCTCTTTGCGCAATGCTTGCGGAATCTTCTGCAACACGAGTCCGCAGGTCAGGGTTGCTGGCCGCATAGTTGGAACCGCCGACGGAAAACGGATCGTAGTCCGCCGCTGAAGGCCGACCATGAAAGTATTTAGGGGCTTTGAATGGTTGTCCAACCAATTCTGATCCCACCACGGTATCGTCGACGATAATCATGCTACCGAAGGCTTGATGTGGAAACATTACCTTGCCAGCGGTTGTGACCAGAAGGGGGTATAACCCACCGCATAGCAGGATGAAAATAATGGCCGCTCTGGCAGCGCTAAGCCAGGAAGCTGACCGGGAAACGGTTACAGAATTTGAGTCAGTCATGTTGTCGGTCTCCTCAGATGACCACGGTAAGCATCAGGTCCAGCGCTTTGATCGCCGCGAACGGCAGCAAGAGCCCACCCAAGCCAAAAATCAGAAGGTTACGGCGCAGCAGCTGGGTCGCACTGGCCGGCTTGAACTGAACACCCTTGAGCGCGAAAGGAATCAGGGCCGGTATGATCAACGCGTTGAAAATGGTCGCTGCCAGGACCGCACTCATCGGGTTCGAGAGGTTCAGTATGTTGAGCGCATCCAGTGCAGGCAGGCTCGTTACGAACAGTGCTGGCAGGATGGCAAAATACTTGGCCACATCGTTAGCCAGGGAGAATGTCGTCAGCGAGCCTCGGGTAATCAGAAGTTGCTTGCCGATCTCTACTACCTGCAGCAGTTTGCCGGGGTCTGAATCCAGATCCACCATATTGCCGGCTTCACGGGCGGCCTGGGTACCTGAGTTCATGGCGAGCCCCAGGTCGGCCTGGGCCAGAGCAGGCGCATCGTTGGTGCCGTCGCCCATCATGGCGACCATGCGACCTTGAGCCTGCTCCTTACGGATGATGTCCAGTTTCTGTTCGGGTGTAGCCTCAGCGATGAAATCGTCAACCCCTGCCTCAGCGGCAATAGCGGCAGCTGTCACCGGGTTGTCACCGGTGATCATCACCGTTTTAACGCCCATTTCACGTAATTTGGCGAACCGTTCCTTGATACCGGATTTGATGACATCTGAAAGGGCGATAACGCCGAGGACGCGATTGCCTTCCGCCACCACCAGTGGGGTTGCGCCATTCTTGGCGACTCGATCAACCAGGCGGTCGGTTTCCTGAGGATAGTGACCGCGATTCTCGGTGACAAATTTGCGAATCGCATCCGTCGCACCTTTGCGAAGAATTCGACCATCGGGCAAATCCACACCGGACATGCGGGTGTTGGCAGAAAACTCGATGAACTCGGTGCCTTCGGAAGCTTCAGCCTCTGAGCCTTTGTCCCGGGCCAGGGCGACCACGGATTTACCCTCAGGGGTCGGGTCCGCCAGGGAAGTCAGCAATGCCGCATCCCTCAAGGTGCCGGGCGCTACGCCCTGAACGGTTTCAAAAGCGGTGGCTTTGCGATCACCCAGAGTGATGGTGCCGGTTTTATCGAGCAGAAGGGTATCAATGGAGCCTGCCACTTCCACAGCCTTGCCAGACTTGGCAATGACGTTTGCCCGCATGGCTCGGTCCATACCCGCAATACCGATAGCCGGCAGCAGGCCGCCAATGGTGGTAGGAATCAGGCAGACTAAAAGGGCAACCAGAACCGAATAGGAAGGAGTCGCACCGACAAACCCGCCAAAGGGGACTAGCGTGACCACCACAATCAGGAACACCAGGGTCATGGCGGCCAGCAGAACAGAGAGGGCCAGTTCGCTTGGTGTTTTTTGCCGTTTTGCGCCCTCAACCAGGGCGATCATCCGATCCAGCAGTGAGTTACCGGGATCGACCGTCACCTCGACCACAATCTCATCCGAGAGCACCTTGGTACCAGCACTGACACCGCTGTTATCCGTGCGAGCCTCTCGGAGCACAGGAGCCGATTCACCCGTCACTGCGGATTCGTTGATGGTTGCGGCCCCGATGACAATTTCACCGTCGGCGGGGATCAGCTCGTTGGGTTTCACCAGCACGCGGTCGCCCCGGCGCAGGTCTGTTGCCGCCACTTCCTTATGCTGGTCGCCGTCCAGCTTGCGGGCTTTCAGATCCTTTCTCGTCGCCCTGAGCGCACCGGCCTGGGCCTTGCCGCGAGCCTCAGCCACGGATTCCGCACCGTTAGCGAACAGGACCGTGAACAGCAGAATGGCGCAGATAGCGAAATCAAGGGCGGCTGGTACTCCCTGAGCCAGATGGGTTACGCCCAGAAGGAAGGTAACCAGCGTGCCAACACCGACAACCAGCATGACCGGGTTGCGGGCCAGATCCTTCGGAGACAGACGTTTGATCGACTGGCCGACAACGCTCCCCAGATCAAGCGAGTCTGTCATTTTAGGGGTTCTCTTGGACATCATCGTTCTCCAATCAGGACATCAGAGCCAGGGCTTCAGCGATCGGGCCGAGAATCAGCACCGGCATAAAGCTCAGCAGGGTAAACATCACAATCACCGCCAGCGTCATCAGGCCAAAGGTGGGCGTGTCGATGCTCAGGCTACCGCGACCTTCCGGAGCGGAACGCTTGGCCGCGAGCGAGGCAGCAATCGCCAAGGGCGCCAAGATGGGGATGAAACGACCGAGTGCGAGGTTGACCGCGCAGGTCACGTTCCACCAGACGCTATCATCACCAAGACCCTCAAAACCGGAGCCATTATTGGCAAACGCTGAGGTGTACTCGTAAATGACCTGACTGAGTCCATGGAAGCCAGGATTGGAGTTGCCGGTCAGGGCAGGGAAAGCCACCGTGATGGCGCTGAAACCCAGAATCAGCAGGGGCTGAATCAACAGGGCGATACAGACCAGCTTCATTTCCCGGGTTTCCAGAGCTTTACCGGCGATTTCCGGTGCCCGCCCGATCATCAGTGAGCCAAGGAACGCGGCCAGTAGCAGGAACAGAAGGTAGCCGATCAGCCCGACGCCAATACCGCCAAAGGTCACGTTGATGAACATGTCGATCATCGGGATCATGCCGCCGATGGGGTTAAAGCTGTCGTGCATGCCGTTTACAGAACCGTTTGAGGTCTGGGTGGTCCAGCTTCCCCAGAGTGCGGTTGCCGTGGCACCGAACCGCACTTCCTTGCCTTCCAGATTCGGACCCTCGGCCGCCAGTCCTGAGAAGGCCGCGTTTGGTTGATTCTCAGACCAGATGGCCACAGAGGTCAGCGAGACGGACATCGCGACCATCGCACCCATCACGACCATGGCCAGGCGGCGACGGCCCGTCAGAAAGCCAAGGGCAAAGACCAGAGCCGCGGGAATCAGCACAATGGAAACCGTCTGAACAAAGTTGCTGGCAGGGGTCGGGTTTTCCAGTGGCACGCTGGAATTGGGGCCATACCAGCCACCGCCATTGGTGCCCACTTGTTTGATAGCGACCATGGGGGCTACCGGCCCGATGGGAATGTTCTGCTCTGTCATTCCGGCGGTCTGGTCCAGCGGAATGGCCGTACGCGCGCCCTCGTAGCTGTTTGGCACGCCTTGCGAGGCAATGATCAAGGCCACCACAACAGCAACGGGGAGCATAACCCGAACGACAGCGCGGGTGATGTCCTCATAAAAGTTACCCACCGAAACCGGGCCTTCATCAGGCGCCTGTGATTTTTTGTCGCCGCGAACAAGCAGTGTGCGGACAATGGCAACCAGTGCTGCCATGCCGGCTGCCGGCGTGACCACCTGAAGTGTGACTATACCGAAGGTATGGGCCAGGTAACTCAGCTGAGCCTGCCCGGAATAGTGTTGTTGGTTGGTGTTGGTGAGGAACGAGACAGCAGTGTGCAAGGCCAGATCCCAGCTCATGCCACCGATACCGTCTGGGTTCATGAACAGAAGCCCTTGGGCCATCAGCAGTCCAAATACGATCAGCACCAGGACCAGGTGCAGTTTGAGCAGGGCCTTGCCGTAGCCCTGCCAGCTCATGGGTTGCGAGGGATCAACTCCGAACAGACGATAAAGCCCGTTTTCAACGGGCAGAAAAATAGCACCGGCTGTTCCGTTTGCGCCGCTGAAAACGCCTGCAATGTACTTGCCCAAAGGCCACGCCAACAGAAGCGTGACCGCATAGATGATAATGACCTCGTTCACAGCCGTTCCTCCAGATCAATGAACAGGAAACACAGGCCAAACAGCGCCAGAATGATGCCAATGCCTATCAGTGCCATGGTCAGAACCTCTCGGGCCAGAGCAGGGCAGCGACCAGGTAGGCGCCTACTGCAAGTGATACAACTAAAAGGAAAGTGGACACGCTCATGCTCCTTCAGTGAGTGTGTCTCCATGGTGCTGGGGTTGGGCGTAAAAATTCGATGAACAAAATCGGCCCCAGGTGTAAAAATGGCGTTAAAAATTTGTTAGCTTGGCACACGCTGATTCCGCGTCGGGTTAGACTCCACCGCGTTTTGAAATCAACGTGAGGGGTTCGTGATGTTTGCCTTGGCTGAAACGTTTATCCGCTGGTGGGTCCGGCGCCGCCTTTCAAAGCCGGTCCTGGTCAGCTGCCTGGTTATTTCGGCTGGTGCGTGTAGTCAGCCGCCAAATCTGGTCAGGCTCAGCGGCCCGGCGCAGGGAACGACCTGGCATGTCACATTTTGGTCCCCGGATGGCAAAGACGTTGAGGCGATACGGCAGGCCATCGTCTCCGAGCTGGATAGGCTGGATGCCATGCTGTCCACTTACCGCCCCGACAGTGCGCTCGAACGGTTCAATCGATCGAAACAGACCGGTCCCGTCAAAGTCGACCCCGAGATCGTAAAACTGGTCGACGCGGCGCGGGAGGTTAGCGTGGCCAGTCGGGGATGTTACGACCTCACGATCAAACCGCTCTTCGATTTGTGGGGCTTCAGTAGCAATGCGCCTGCGGTGCTCGATGCTTCGGCAATTGATAAGCTGCGAAAACAAACAGGTTTTACTCTGTTGGAGACGGCGTCACCCACCGAGCTCAGGAAGGCCGTGCCGGATTTGCAAGTTGACCTCTCATCAATTGCCCAGGGCTACAGCGTGGGCCAGGTTGCCAATGTAATGGAATCCGCGGGCGTCCGTAACTATCTGGTTGAAATTGGCGGTGAAATGAAAACACGCGGTCATAAGCCCGATGGTACGTCCTGGACGATCGCTATTGAGAAGCCGGTTGCGGGAGATCGTGCAATCGAGAAGGTATTGACCATCAGCCGAGACGCACCGATGTCGGTCATGACATCGGGGACCTATCGGCACTATTTTGATGATCAGGGAAAACGGTACAGTCATGTGCTGGATGCCCGGACCGGTCGGCCTGTCACTCACACCACCGTGTCAGTGACTGTGCTGGATGACAACCCAACGAAAGCCGATGCCTGGTCAACAGCCCTGCTTTGTCTGGGGGATGAAGAGGGTGTCACCGCTGCGAATCAGGCAGGTATTGCCGCTTTGTTCATCAAGGAAAACGACGATCATTTCGTGGAAAAAACAACGAGTGCCTGGCGCTCGATGAAAAACATTGAGGTTCAGTGATGCTCCGATTATTTGAAATTCAGTCTGGCGTGATTCGGGAAATGAAATGCCAAGAGGGAGATCTTGAGAAGATTTTGAAGGATGCGGACTGGATCGATGCGCAAGAGCCTAGTGAAGACGAGAGGGCATTACTTCAGCGGATGCTACATACCGATCTACCCGAGTCCGACGAGATGGAAGAAATAGAGGCCTCTGCAAGGTGTTTCGTCGATCAGGCTGGAGTGCATATCCATTCACTGTTTCTCGCACCAGCGGGAGGAAGGCACACCACTGTAAATGTTGCGTGTATTCTGCAAAAGGAGCGACTCATTACGATCCGCGAGGGAGATCCAGCCGATTTTCGGCTGTTGCGTTTACGTGCGCGGCGAGGCCAGGTTGAAGCACAATCACCCGAAGACCTGTTAGTGACTCTTTTGGAACAAAAAATTGAGAATCATGCAGACACGCTGGAGGATCTTCACCGGCAATTAGAGGAAGTTAGCTACCTGGTTCTTGAAGACGAAGAGTCAGAGCTTGAAGATGCGATCAGTAAGCTGGCGCAACTTGAAGACAGCAATGGCAAGGTCCGCCTTTGCCTCATGGACACGCAACGGAATATCTCGTTCCTGTTGCGACATCTGCGGACCCGGACAGAACAGTCAGAGAGCCTTCGGGAAATGATGCGCGATATTGAAACACTGATGTCCCACACCACCTTTCTGTTCGACAAAATTAACTTTCTGATGGACTCGACCCAAGGGTTTATTAACATTGAACAGAACCAGATTATAAAAATATTTTCTATTGCCGCTGTGGTGTTTTTGCCGCCGACCTTGATTGCGAGCATTTACGGTATGAACTTTGAGTATATGCCGGAGCTGAAATGGCTACTTGGTTACCCTTGGGCTATTGGCCTGATGGTGGCGGCCGGTATAGCACCGTACTGGTACTTCAAGCGCAAGGGGTGGCTGTGACGCTCCTCGCTTGTGATCAGCGCGTATTGGCTGATCGTTCTCAGCCTACCGGGAATTCTGTTTTCGCGTAGCGCACACGGGATTTGCGACGCACAGTCAGTGTATAACCCAAAGTAAGCGGGCCAAGACGGCCGATCAGCATGATTGCCATGATGACCAATTGGCCTGCCGTGCCCAGTTCGCCCGTCGTACCCCGCGAGAGACCGACGGTGCCGAACGCAGAAACCACCTCGAAGGCGATATCAAGAAACTCATCCTCAACCAGAATACTCAGTGACAGAACACCCAAAAACACGACTGCCATCCCAATGGTTGCCGTGGCGAGGGCCTTGAGCACCGTCTCGCTACTCAGGGAGCGTTTGAAGAAACTGACGTTCAGATTGCCCCGCAAAAACGAACGGGTGGCGGCGAGCATAATGACGAACGTCGAGATTTTGATACCGCTGGCTGTAGAGTTCGGTGCCCCCCCTACGAACATCAGAAGCAGCATCAGCACGCTGGTCCCGGCGGTTAAAGAGCCAATATCAAGGGTATTAAAGCCAGCTGTTCTGGGCGTCACACCCTGAAACCAGGCGGCCAGGAGCTTGTCCCAGAAACCATCCAACGCACCAAGGGTAGCGGGGTTGCCAAATTCAAGTAGCAGAATGGCGCCGGTGGCAAACAGGTTCAGCAGCAGGGTAGCCAACAGAATGACTTTGACGTAAACCGACAGCCGCGACCAGCAGCGTTTGTCAAAGAGCTCCATGACGACGATATAGCCCAGACCGCCAGTGATAAACAGGGCGGTCACGGACAAACTGATGCCAGGATGGTCCACATAGGCAGAAAGGCTATCTGGCGACAGAGCGAAACCGGCATTGTTAAACGCTGAGATTGTGTAGAACAAGGCCTGATAAAGACCCTCTGACCACCCCAGCTCCGGGACAAAAAACACCCCGAGTAGCACAACGCCGATAGCTTCTGCGGTCAAGGCGAATACGGCTATCGACCCGCTGGCTCGCCTCGCTGTCTGCAGCGAGATCTCATTGAAAGCTTCCTGTGCAACCAATTGATGCTCCAGTCGGAGCTTGAAACCTAAGGCGAGGGCTGTGAGTACGGCGAACGTCATCAGTCCCAGTCCGCCCAGTTGAATCAAGGTCAGAATGACCAACTGTCCGAACAGGGTGTATTGACTCCCAGTGTCCACGACCACCAGACCGGTGACTGTAACTGCCGAGGTTGCGGTAAAGGCCGCCTCCATCCAGGTCACTGGCTCAACGGTCGCAAAGGGTAACTTCAGCAGGCAAGCGCCAAGAGCGATGAGAACCAGAAACGACTCAAGGAGGAGACGGGGTGGGTTCATGCTTCCTTTTGAGGAAGGTTCGCCTCTGGCACCGTAGGAAACGAGATCCAGAAAATGGATTTTCATAGACGGTTAACCAGGTCCCTCAGGTCTTCGAGTTGGCCACCAAGGACTATCCTGTCGCCCTTTCGGATCTTCCATGAATGATCCGGATGAGGGTGCGCCTCCTTCATACGCTTCACCACCAGCGCTTCAACCGGCTCGCCGTTGATCACCTCTCCGATGGTCTTGTCAACGAGGTCTTCTGTAGTGTGAAAATCCACGATGAAATAGTCGTCGTCCAGTCCCAGGTAATTATGCACCATCGGATAGTTCAGTTCCTGAGAGATCCGGACACCCATTTCGAATTCCGGTGCAATGATTCGGGTCGCTCCAAGCCTTTCCAGAATGCGGTGGTGCTGGTTTGTGAGCGCCTTGGCCCAGACTTTCTTTACCCCAAGTTCCTGAAGTTGCAGGGTGGCCAGCATGGTGGCTTCAACGTTTCTGCCAATGGCCACCACCGCGGCATCGTAGCTGCCCGCGTTCAGTTCTATAAGCGAGTTTTCGTCCGTGACGTCCGCGATCACTGCATGAGTAATTTCATCAGCCAGTCGGTCAACTCGTTGTTCGTCCGAATCAATACCCAGCACTTCGTGGCCGAGGCGGGTTAATTCGCGTGCGATCGTTGCCCCAAACACACCAAGGCCAATGACAATGAACTGTTGTTTTTTAATCATGGGTGCGGTTCCGGTATCGGTTACTGGCTAGCTGAAGAAATCTTCTCATACACCTTTGATGGCTGTGCCCTCAGTGCCGTAAAAATACCGTAAAAATTCGCTTTGCACCGTCCTAATTACATCCCGAATGTGATCTCCTTACGCCGTCTGAGGCAAATTTGGTCGAGAGCAGGGCTTGTCGGCAATGGGAGTCTATCGATTGAAACCGGGCTTTTGGGGCCATTGGGGGATTGCGCTGGCTTGGCTCGGCTTTTTGGCTATCGCGAACAGACAGGCTTCGCAGCCAGTGGCGTCCATATTTCCTTATCTGGCACCGGTAGTCTTTTTTGCATGGGTATACAATGCAAAGTGGGGATTCTTCTTTGCAGGCATTGCCACTCTCGCGGCACTTCCTGGTGATTTTGTTGAGACTCATACGAGAGCGGAACTGCTCTATGCGGGGTTCTCAACTTATGCGCAATTGACGGGAGCCGTGGTTGGCTGTGTGTTGGCGAAAATCATACGTGAACGGTCTGGGCGATCCTGATGATGGCTCTGTTTAATATCCTTCCTGTCATACAAATACTTGGCTTTCTGCTGATTCTCCTGAGTTTTTTGATGACCTTGCCCGTGAACCTGCTGATGTTCGGCGACACACCGGATTGGCTCGCGTTTGTAAAGTCCGCAAGTATCTGTTTTGGCGTTGGCCTGGTGTGTTTTTTCAGTGCCGGTCGAAAGCGCTATGCGCTGAAACAACGGCAGATGTTCATTCTCACAGTGTCGGCCTGGGTATTTATTCCTTTGTTTTCCAGTCTCCCGTTGCTGCTGAGTGATCTCAAGCTGAGTGTCACAGACGCTTTCTTCGAGAGTATTTCCGGGGTAACAACCACTGGTTCCACCGTAATGAGCGGTCTGGATAACCTGCCCGCTGACATCCTGCTTTGGCGGTCCATGATGCAGTGGATGGGCGGTATCGGCATTATCGGCATGGCCGTGGCAATCCTTCCATTCCTCAGAATCGGTGGTATGCGACTCTTCGCTACGGAATCTTCCGAATGGTCTGAGAAAGCGGTACCGCGCACAAATCGTTTGGCCCGTGGACTGGTGTTCAGCTATCTCACACTGACGTTTGGCTGCATCGTGACCTACTGGGCATTGGGGATGGACCTTTTCAACGCGGTGAATCATGCCCTGACCACAGTCTCTACGGGAGGATACTCGACGTCAGACAGCTCCATGGGGCAGTTTGATCAGCTCTCCATTTTGTTTGCATCGAGCATCTTTATGATGCTCGGCGGCATACCGTTTTTTCTGTTTGTCAGGCTGCTGAATGGCCAGGTGCAGCCACTCCTGAGAGACCAACAGATCCACTTTTTCCTAAAGTTCCTTCTGTTGATCGCATGCCTGATTACGATTTATCGGGTTGTGAATGACGGGACGTTTCCGGTCGATGCCTTCGTTCATGCTTTATTTAACGTGACATCGGTGGTCACCACTACGGGTTACGCATCCCAGGATTATTCGCTCTGGGGGCCTTTCGTGGTGGTCCTGTTTTTTTTCCTGACGTTTGTTGGCGGCTGTTCTGGGTCGACCGCCGGCGGCATGAAGATCTTCCGCTTCCAGTTGTCCATGCTGTTATTGCGGGAGCAGGTATTGAGGCTGCTTCATCCGAATGCTGTGATAGCAAGAAACTACAATGGACGGATCATCAGCGACGAAATCGTGGCCTCCAGCGTCGCTTTCTCTTTCATATTTTTAGCGACGCTGGCAGTCGTTGCGTCCATCCTGGCGTTATTGGGGCTCGACCTGACGACAAGCCTCAGTGGCGCAGCCACCGCACTGGCGAATGTCGGGCCAGGCCTGGGAGACACTATTGGTCCAGCCGGTAATTTTCAAACCTTGCCGGACGCAGCCAAATGGGTTTTGATGGTAGCCATGTTGCTTGGAAGGCTGGAACTGCTCAGTGTCTTTGTGATGTTCTCGCCGCATTTTTGGCGTAGCTGAGAGCCTGATATATACGGACTGATTCTTCGAAAAGCTCCGCATCAAGGCAGGGCTGTTAGAAGCTTCTGTCATCGTCGACTGTCACGGCAGTTTCTAAGGTCCGCTTTTTTAGTCTCCACATTCCGCCTGCTATGTGCGAACCACATCCGAGCTAGATCTGGCCAATTTGTCGTGACGAACTACGGCCAGTTGATGGCGACAGTGCGCCTATTAAATGTCCGCATTGAGAACTAAAGCGCAGGCGTTACGCCCGAATCTGAATGTTCGCTTTGCGACCATAACGCACATTCCGACTTGCTTGGTGTGCGAACAGGTACGCAGCCCCAAGTGGTTGCAACCGACAGCTGAAATTTAGGTAATTTCCGGAGAATGAGGATGGCGCCCAGTCAGGGTAGGGCTACGTGTAGTGCTTTCCGCCTTATCACGAATGTTAGGCTCTAATCAGAGATCAGGGACTCTCTCCGTTTCAACGAAACCACCACCAGATAAATCCGATTGGGGCAATGCTGAGGAATACCTGTCACGTGAACAGTTCAGGCAGGACATCCTAAGTTCTTTAACAGATGCGAAGGCTGAGCATCAGCAGCGTCTGGGTATGTAAATAACTTTAACTACAGCCTGAATCAGTGACTTTGCAGGCGAATATACCCCGCAAATCGCCATCGGCGCTAACGGGAGCCATCAATTGTCGAAAAATAGGTTGCGAGTGCCTGAAACGCGCAGCCTGAAGTCGACCAGAGAC
>Ga0208300_100676_pt1 | contig 21117 bp, 8 predicted proteins | sample 23_taG_FD_184096 | JGI IMG/M metagenome (GOLD analysis project Ga0208300, IMG submission 184096) | Marine viral communities from Cariaco Basin, Caribbean Sea - 23_WHOI_OMZ (SPAdes) (version 2) | ecosystem: Environmental > Aquatic > Marine > Oceanic | place: Caribbean Sea: Cariaco Basin | collected... | reverse complement strand
CTGGCCCGCTTTCAGTTGGTCGATTTCCGACTCGACCGGCTCCCGAACCTTGATCACCACGTCCGCCTCTTGCCACAGCGTTGCCGCGCTATCGACCACGCTGACGCCGGCCTGCCGGTAAGCATCGTCATCGAAGCCGGCGAGCTTGCCGGCGCCACTTTCGATCAGGCACTCATGGCCCAACTTCTGTATCTGCTGCGCGCTCTCCGGCGTCAGCGCCACTCGCGCTTCCCCCCTGGCGAGCTCCTTGGGCGCCCCGATCTTCATTGGCCTCTCTCCCGATGGTCAGCCATGCACCGATACTCCTCATGCTATCTATCGATAATCGTATAGCGATAACGCATCCACACCTTGACCATTTACGGAAAGCCATGGCAGGAAAGTCGTCATCATTTATCGCAGGACACTGCGGTAGGTACCCACAGTTTTCCGGAGTTCCCTCAGGCGAATCAAGCGTTTAGGAGAAAAACCAACCCGATCAATATTTTATGGCAGGCATAACCAAAGCGTTATGTTTAAAAACAGCACTAAACTCTTGTTTTAAATATTAAAAGCCGGACCTACGGTTTCCGTTATCAAACATATAATGAATGACTTATTGCTACTGGATTCGACAAGGAAGCCCGCTTTTTTGCATCCCGCGCCTTGCACGACGAATTTGGCGCGGCAACGCGGTTACGCTTTGTCTGAAAAATGCCTGCGCTCGCCCATACTGCGTTAAAAATCGGCTCAAAAGGCTCATTTACTTCCCTGTAAACTCCGCTTTTTCGCCGATTTTTGCCTTGTCTGGCCATCGCTCGTCGATTTTTCAGACAGAGCTTAGTACTGAAACGTCGACCAGCCTCCAAAAAAAGCCGGCTGCAGGAGCCGGGCATTCCGTCATCGGGACATATCCGATCAGGCATTGATCGGGATGAACAAGAGAGATAAACGGGAGGCGCGCTGGGCGACGGCGCCTCGATTACCTGCTGCGCCAGATGGGTACGCAGGACATCAAGCGGATTGACCCGCCGTATGGCAGCCAACCCGGCAATGCCGGCCCTTAGGCGCTCCAATCTTCACTCGCTACCTCCCGATATTCAGCCATGCACCGAGATTCGACTTTCTCTCAAGAACATGCCACCTATCCAGAACGTGCCGCCTATCAAGAACGCGCCACTCCCGGGCCATCCATGAAAGCAACAGGGGAAAGCGCGTCGTTTATCGAAACTGCTCGGCCTTCCAACCCCTGAGGCTCCATGTGCAAAAGATGTTATCAGGCTATGGTAATGGTTATCGGGGCCTCTTCTGGATAGGCACCTACATTACCCGGGGCCCGACACCTGCTGTCTTATAAAACTTCTCCTCCCATAGCACTCTCGTTGATGCCAAGCAGACCAACTTCATCGCTGATTGACATAGCACTCATATCATCAACATCACTATTTACAGACATCGTTTCATTAAGTTCGCCATTCCCTAGCATGTAGGCTGCATCATTACTCGACTGGTTAATACTTGCGTAATCCGCCATAGTAATGGCAAGCGTTGGGGCAGTGCGATCACCACCGGCCGCCTCGATGTATCGAGTACCCCCAGCACCTTCTACCTTGACCGTGATTACATCTCCTGCGCTAAGCCCATTCTGAGCAACAAGAGAGTTAAGTTGATTCGCCAAGTCGATACCCGCAGTGATGTTTTCACCGTCCTGCCAGGTTCCTGAAGCCTGCCACACTTCCTCTTCTGCGAGATAGTTTCGGTCAGTAACCGAGCCGAACCCATCACCGTTGAGCGTATCTTCTACAGAGAAAGTCAGGGTCGTGTTCGCCGAGTGCGACCTATCAGACACCCAGTTGATAACCGCGCTGCCTATAGTATCCCCGTTATCCAGATTGATATTATCGGGTACAGTAAATTGCAGGCCGATAACGTAGGATCCTATTTCGAGATCAGGGCTAGAAACACTAAAGCCCTGCTCGACGTCATCGCTAGCTTGCTCGATTGCGGCTACAAAATAATCACCGGGCTCACTCTGTCCTTCAGGCAACACCACTAACTCAAAGCCTGTTGTAGCGGAGGCGCCATCCTCATCGACTACCTGAACTTCCAGCGAGTACCTGCCTTCGCCAGAAGTCGGCATGCCTGAGAAAGTCTTTGTTTGAGCATCGAACAAGACGCCATCGGGAAGATTCAGAGCTTCATACGTAAGCTCATCACCATCAAGATCGACGAAAACATCATCAGGAATCTCGAACACAAATCCGTCTTCGAACTTAATCGTCTGATCATCTATCGAATGATTAACGAAGGGCTCGGTATCGACCGGATTGCTGCCATCGACCGGCGTGCCATTGGAGACCATATAGATGGGTTGCGAGACCGGACCCAGCGCCAATCCTTCGGAGGTATTCGGGTTGTCAATGACTGATGCTACAAAGCCAAGCGGGAGGGTGTCATCCCCACCAAAGCTGGACGTGCCATTGAGGAAATCACCGTAGGTGAATGCTTGTGAGACGTCTGCAGTGCCGCTTGCCCCGAGTTGAACATCAACGATCTGGAACTCCGCCGCGTTGTTAGCCGGGAAATCCTTGTCAGCCAAGCGTTCCTCGACGGTATCGACGATATTGTTCTGGTCGTTGGCTACCGGCTGATGGCCCTTGGTCATCACCACCCTGACCCATTCACCTGCCGGGCCGCTGACGATGACAGACGGTACCACTCCGCCATAGGTACCTTGGCCGCCGGATGATACCCCGTTGACGGACAGCTCCGCCGTCAGGTTCGGCGACGCCTCGGTAATCTGAACCTGCGCGCCCGCCTGACTGCCATCGCTCATCAGTTGGCCACTGGCCGTGCTGCCGTCGGTGAACTTGATGTAGACGTTGGAACCGATGAGCTCTGCGCCGGAAACGCCCCCGACATCCCATGCCGGAACCGAACCGGTATCGACGCCCGCAGCCCCACCCTTGTCGAAGCCGGCAATGGAATTGGGGTCCATATCCCCGCTGAAGCCGACCACTTCGCCATTGGTAAAGCCGCCATCGTCCGTCGCGGAGAACTTCACCAGGGCGCCCCGGAAGCCGCCGTTATCGTTCGGATTGGACGGATCGGGATCGGCGCCCGGCAGGAAGTAATGCTCATAGCCGCTGGGCTGAATGGCACCGGTGTTACCATCACTATTGATCGCCCACTCCTTGAACGTAGTGTCTCCTCCCTTGCCATCGGGATCGAAGACGCTATCGCCGTAAAGGGCCGTAGTGACATCGAAGAACACGGCCGCGATCTTCTTGTCGCCGGTATTCTGGACCTTGAACGAGTCGTTGCCGTAGTTCGATATCTGGACATTGTTGTTGCCTGGCGTCACCGTCACGAGCGCCGAACCGATATCGCCTTGCCCGTAAGCGTCGCCGAGGTCGAGATTGGATGCGTCGAATATCTCCTCGATCTGCGTGGCTGGTACCGGGGGGGTGTCCGTATCGTCGTCGACTTCCATTGCCGTGACCTCGAGATAGTCATAGGCGGCGGTGAAGGGGGTTGCGCCACCGTGGGTATGGGTGACCCCGACGCCTACCGAGGCCGTCGGGCTGATGATGGCCTGCTCAAGCGAGCCGGTGAGGTCAAGCCCGTTGATCGTGACACTGGCATTGTTGGGTAACGCCGCTCCAGCGCTATCCAGCAAGGTGATCGTGGCATTGGCCGTCGCATTGCCACTGTTATCGACGACGACCTCCATGACCAGCTTAGCCTTGTCGAAGTCCGCAAAACCATACCCCCCCGGGAAATCGGCGCCAAGTTTGGCTTCGACATCGCTGTCACGTGTCGAGAACTCGATATCCTGCCCCACGCTGCCGAAGACCAGCTTCACGAAGTCGTCGCTGTTGACGCTGACGGCAATGCCCAGTTGCGAGTAGCTGCCTGGCGTCGTGGTGAATGGGTTATCGACCACCGTCTCCAGCACAAAGCCGCCCTCACGGACGATGCCAAGGTGATAGTCGTTCTGCGGCGTGTTGGCACTCCCGGTATCACCGCTGGTCGTCGTCACTCTAAGCTGGCCATTCTCGACCACCCCCGCTCCAGTATCTTCCTCATCGAACGCCGGGTTCGAGCTGGCCATCACGCCCGTAAAGCCATTCTGATACGGCGTTCCGTCGACATCGAAGTCCAGTCGCAGGTTATCGCCATCGGCGAGAGGCTGACCGTCGTAGGCAAAGACATCGTCCCCGTTGCTGACACCGTCACCGTCTACATCACCGTCATCCTGATTGGCGATACCATCTCCATCGATATCCTCTTCCGAAGCAGAATCATCCGGTGCTTCCCCATCATTTGGCTGAATGCGCAGATAGTCATAGCTGGCATCGAAGTTCGGACCGCTACCGATAGAGGTCTGCGTGACCCCCACCCCGAACGTTGCCCCCTCGGTAACAATGGCCGTATTGAGCGGCCCGTCCGGCAGAGCGAGCGCCGGTAGCGCGGTCGAACCCAAAGCCTGCCCCGACGCGTCGAGGAAGGTCATGCTGCCCGAGAAGGTCGCCACGTCGTTGGCCACACTCGCGTCGAGCGCAATGACCACGTCGGCAATCTGCGCGATGCTGACACCGCTGGGCAGGCCGAAGGTCTGCTTGGTCTGCACTCCCCCATTCTCGTAGGAGTACTCGATCTGCTGGCCGCCGCCGGTATTGCCGAACGTGACCTTCAAGTACTCGTTCTGGCTGAGACTGACATTCATGCCGAGCTGAGAATACTGCGCCGGCAGTGTCGGGAAGGGGTTGCCGAACTTCAGCGAAGCACTGAAACCGTCTCCTCCAGACACGTTGGTGTAGTAGTTGTCATTGGCATCGTTGCCGCCTCCGGCATCGCCGTCGGTGGTCCCGATGATCAGATTACCATCGGTAATCGTGGCCGTGCCGGTTTCTTCGGTATCGGTTTTCGAACCATCGGTGACGCCATCGAACAACTCTTCGAGCGTGTCGCCATCATTGAACTCGAGATTGACCGTTGAAGCATTCATATCAGCATCATCCTCGGTAACGCTACCGGTTGCCGAGGCGGACCCGGCATCGATGGTGAAGGCGGTGTCATCGACACCGGTCAGGGTGACAGTGACATCCTCCGGACCGTTATCCTGATCATCGTTGGCCACCTCGACTGCCAGCGTCCCGAGGCCGTCGCTGAAGCTCACCGTGCGGGTCTCGGCCGTATCATCGACGGTCAGCTCCAGTTCGACCTCGCCGCTGAAGCCCCCCGAGGCGTCCAGACCGAAACTCAGCGCGGTCGTACCGTCATCACCATTTTCGACAACGGTTGGAGCCTCTGCGATGGAAATCGCGATCTGCGAACCGGGCTGATCGCTCAGGTCCGGCGAGGTCACGTTGAGGTGCTCCCAACTGGCTTTGAAGGATCCCACCGGATTGTTGTAATCGGTCGAGGTCACCCCGACAGCCGTTTCCCCGCTGGGGTCAGTCAGGTTGGCCAATACCGCGGCCGGCAGGGTTTCTGCGACTGCCGTTGCGAAACCCTCGGTCGGCTCGGCGCGCAGCCCGCCCAGAACGCTATCGTTAGCATCAAAGAACGTCGCAATTGGTGTTACGGTGCCCGCGGCCTTGTCGATGGAAAGCGTGAGCTCGACCTTGGCGATATCCGCCAGTCCTGTTGAGGCATCGCTCAACATGTCCTCCAGACCGATGCGCGTGTCGATACTGCCCTTCGACCATATCTGTACCACCGTGCCACCGTTGCCGCCGAACACCAGCTTGATCAGTTGGTTGCTGTTCTGGCTACCCAAGCCAAAGACGATGCCTTGCTGGGCATAGTTGGGCACGGTCGTGGTATCCAGCCCCTGCCCTGCGAGCGCCTCGGGGAAGGGGTTATCGAAGCGTGACGAGATATTGATCTCGTTGAGGGATTCGCTGCCCAATGCCACGTGCTTGACGAAGTCATTGGCACTGGGGTTGGCCGCCTGGGAGATGTCGCCGTTGGACGTCCACACGACCAGCTCGCCATCTTCGACGGTCGTCACCACGGAGTCATCCGAGATATTCCCTAGCGTGCCGTCGAAACCGCCCTCCTCGAGCGGCGATCCGGGATTCTCGAAATCAAGTTCGAGAATGGCACCGTCGGTCGAGTAGTTGGCGTAGACCGAGCTGGCTGTCGCGCCGTTGCCATTGTCATCGCCATCGAGCACCGCATTGGCGGCGACCGAAGCGGTGAGGGTCCCGGTCTGCCAGCCGCCGTTCGGTGCATCGAAGGTATAGGTGGCTACGCCACTGGCATCGTCGTAAGCCACCAGTGAAGGAGACACCGGCGCACCGCCGGCCGAAGACGAGACCGTTATGTCATTGGCATCGATCTGCGCCTGCGCAATGGCGTCATCGTCGGTATATCGAACACTGACGATCACTTGCCCATCGCTCGATTCCGGTGCAGCGATGGAGAGAATATTGGCAATCGGCGTATCGCCCTCGACCGCCTGGTAGATGGCAATGGCATTGAAGCCCGGCTGGCCGGTGTCGGCATGAACGCCGACCACGATCTTGCCGTCGGTGACGACGACGTTCCTGGTCAGCACGACCGGTGTATCGGCCCCTCCCGCCTGGGTGAAGGCATCGAAGTTTTCGGCGAATATCTCGCCCTGGATCGTGTAGTCACCTTGGCGCTGCCCCGCCTGGGACTGGTAAAGCTCGGCGAAATGCAGCTCGACGACATAGACACCGTTGGGCACTTCATAGGTAGCGGTATACGAACCGGCGGAAGAGTCCCGATAGGTATGGTAGGCCGAACCGTCGAGATCGATACCTCCGCTGTTGCTACTGGTGGTTCCGGCCTTGCCGTCGATATTGCTGCCTGTCTTGGTGCCTGGCGAGTAGTAATTGGGATTGTCCGCTTCGAGAGCGATACCCAGAATCGGGTCGTCGGTAATCGCACCGCCGTAGGTGTGCTTGTCATCGCCTTCGAGGCTGTTATCGATAGAGTCGCTAGTCGGGCCGACATTGATGGCACGTTGCAGCGCGCCCTTTACCAGACTGTCCAGGTTCGTGACGATGAAGGCGTCGGTCTCGTAGGCGGCAACGCCAAGTCCCGCGGTATCGGTGTAGCTACCGGCGGCAACGCCCACCTCGAACGAACCACTGCTCCATGCATTGCTGTCCGATGGCGGAGAAATCAGATACTGGATCGTGGCCGTCTTGCCATCGCTACTGAGCGTAATCGCGTCGCTGCCGGTTGCCAGCGAGACGTCTCCTGGCGTATATCCGGTAAAGATCAGTTCATCACCGGTGATGGACTGTACGTCGATGCCTGCATTATCGGTCACCACGACCGTGGCCAGAATGGCGCTGTCGTTATCGAGCGGTTGATCAAGCGTTATCGAGACCACTTCCGGCGGTGTCGCATCCTCGGATGGTACATAGGCGCCGCCCACCTTCCATACCGCCAGGCCGCTGATCTTGGCCTGGTTGACCGAGGCATCGAAGCCGATGTCGAGCACACCGTCAGTGACGGTGACGGCATAGGTCTTGACCACTTCGGTAGCGGCGCTGCCGACATCACCAATGATGTCGTAGTCATCCTCCACCAGTGCGTCTTCGACGCTGATATCAAAAACGCGCGCGCCGGTACCATTGCCGTTTTCCACCCCGTGGTAGATCTCGGCGAAGTACATATCGATCAGGTACTCGCCGTTCTCGACTGGAATCGAATACCCCCACTCCCCGGTATCCACTGCCGAACGCTCGGACTGATGCAGCGCATCGGGTACGCTGCCATCGACGTCGATTGCATTGACGTAATTCTTGGAGGCGACACCGCTGACCCAGCCACTGATCTCGGCATTGGTCATGTCGGACAGGAAATCGATCTGCTGATCACGCAGGGTGACACCGTTGATATCGGGCCCGCCCGAGCTGATGGCGGCAACCGGGGTCAACCCAGTCGCCGTGGTAATGCGCGTGCCGTTGGCGGTGGACGTAAAATTGAATACGGATGCGCCGGTGCTGGGATCGAAGTCGGCAAAATCCTCGCCGCTGAAGGTGATCGCCGTCTCGCCATTGATGGTGATGATCGCCGATCCGGCTTGATAGCTCACGTCGCTGGCATCGAACGAAGCACCCTGGACCACGACTTCATCGTCGGCAGAGAAATCGGTGATTTCCGTGCCGTCGAGATTATCCAGCGTCCCCTGGAAGCTGTCGGCACCGCCGCCCCCGGTAAACGTATTGTCTCCACTCCCGGCGATCATTACGTTGGCGCCGCTATTGCCCGAGGCATGGAAGTCTGCCGCGGAGCCGGAGCCATCGAAGTTCTCGACGCTACCGTCGAGCGGTGCCAGTTGGGTATCGGTACCCGTATAAAGAATGGTATCCACGCCACCAGAGCCCGCGGTGCCGACACCTTCTGCGGTGCTGGCCGCGATCTCGTTGCCGAATCCGTGGATGTGCAGGTTGTTGAAGTTGACCGGTGCCAGCGGTGCACCTTCGCTGGTTTCGGCAAGGAAACCGAAAGCCGCTCCCGATGATAGCTGGGTATCGTCATCGCCGATGGTGTGCGAGCCGGTCAGGATGTCCTGTAATACCCCTTCAGGCAGGGTGAAGCCTTCTAGCGGCAAAGCGGTGAACTCGTCTTGACCATTGAGACGATAATCGGCATGGAGGGCGAAATCGTTCGCCATGTCGATTTCGAGGCGCAGTTCGACCTCGGCGGTCCCGCTAGCGGCCAGCGCCGGCAAAGCCACCTGCGCCAAGGTTTGATAGTTGCTGTCGCCGATTTCGTAGCCGACCTCGAAACCCGGCTCGCCATTCACCTCGCCGAATACGAAGCGCACGAAGTTGGCTTGCGTGCCGTCACCGAACATGATGCCGGTCAGCTGTCCCTCCGCCACGCCTCCTGCCGTGGGTATCCAGTTCTGTACCTGCGTGGTCGCGACCAGACGTTGCACATCGTCGCTGGGATTGACACCCACATGCATGGCGTCGCGAACCCCGTTTTCCGAACCGACCACGCTGCCGGGAACCACGTTCTTGATCTGGAAGATCGGCGCGTTGGCGCCAGGAATGATATTGCCGCCGTTATCGAATAGCCCCGAAGTGCCCTGATCGGGATTGGCGTCCTGGTTGGGCGTTGAACCATCCAGCGCCGCGCCCATCAGACCGGTATCCGCGAGCGTTCCCGGATAAGGCGCCTCGGTCGGTTGAAAATCCAGGATGATTGCCTTGTCAGGCGTGAGTTCGAGGCCATTCGTGGCGCTGTACTCGAAGGGGTCATGGATATTGTCCACGCCGTCGAGATCATGATCCGTCGAATCACTGACTTCCGAGCCTGCCAGCGGCACGGCACCATTGTTCGGCTGCAGGATCTCGACCTTGGTACCGCTACCGCTGTAAACGGAGGCCCAGACCGAGCCACGAAATGCCGACTGATTGTCCCAGGCGGATAGATCATCACCGATCGAAGTCAGGCCCAAGGGACTGCCGGTCAGCTCCAGCGTGATTCGATCGGCCGCTTTCGTCGCTCCTGAGCCGCTTGCAGTCTGCATGACACCGTTCTCATCGCGCCCCATCACGATCAGATCACCGCCGCCGTACTGCGATGCCAGGATCGCTCCCGACATCTTGGTGTTTCCGTCATCGAAGACAGTCGAGGTGTACTCTGTCAGACCATTGATGGATCCGAGCCCCGTATCGAGCGAACCATCGGTATAGCCACCTTCCAGATAATTACCTTCGATGGGGTTCAGTGCAGCCACGACATCATCGAAATCCGAGGGTATGCCGGCTTCGCCCAGCACGCTCGACCCTTGAATACTCGATGGACTGCCGGGATTTTCGCTGACCAGATAGGCATTGCCATTCTCGGTGATGTAATACAGCTCTCCCGGGGCCACGCTGATCACGCGACTCGTCAGTTCTCCTGCACCTGCCCCCGCCAGACGCGTTCTCGACGGTGGTGAACCAATCGATGACCGCATCGTAGTGGTCCTCGGATACCAGCAGAAAAGCGTCCTCGACTCCGTTCTTGGGGGTGAACAGCAAACCGGCTTCCCCCCGCTGGCGCGCGTCGGATTGGGATGGCCTCCATAAACCAGGGTCAGCGGCTCATCGAAATCCGGGTGCGTCATGGTGTAAGTCGCGGCCCCACCCTGCCCAGCGGAGAGAATGCGTCCGGCAAGATCGTCAGAACGCGTGATCTCGTGGAACTGATCGTAGTTCTTGGGATTCCAACCGTTCTCGAGGTTGATGGTGTCGCTACCGTTACCGTCGCCATTGTTCAGGTTGGTGGCGATATAGCCGGCTTGCTGTGCTTTGTCAGTAGTACTGCCGTTATCCCCTGCTTCACCGATGGGCCGGCCGCCCCAGCTGTTGTTGGAGCCGTTATCGTAAGTCCAGACACGCCCGTCTTCGGTGACCTCCACGTCATAAGAGTTGCGGTATCCCGCAGAATAGATCTGCACCGGGCCATCGGGATCGATCTTGCCACCATTGAATCCATCGTTGCCGCCGAACGGTTCGTTGCTATCCTCCGCACCGGCACGAGAGGGATCGTCGAGCGTCGGTACGTCATAAATATATTGTCGACCGCCATCCGTCTTGATTTCCATCGTCTTGAGTTGGTCGAGATCGACTTCAAGGATGGCACCGCTATAAGCGGTCTCCTGCTGGCCGGCAAAGTTGTTCGATGGCGCACCGGTATTGGAGTTGCCGCCACTCGCCACAATGAGCCGCTCGCTTACCAGATGACCATTTTCATCGAGCTCCTGGATGACCTCGAGCCCATTGAGAGCGTGATTTTCCTCGGAACGAGCCAAGCCACGAACGAGATCCACCGCATCCCAGCCATCTTCTGTCTGGGTCAGGCGCGTGATGATCCCTGAATTCGTGTCCAGCCCGGTATCGCCTCCGCCGCCGCCTGCACCAATGCGGCTATCGCTTGACGTGACATAAACGGTAACTGCAGGTTTGCCGTTGACAAGGACCGGAGCGCCGTTTTCATCGAACTGAGCGGTCACGTCGATTCCAGTGACCTCGCGACTATTCGAGCCGCTGCTCGAACCATCGTCATTATGGTTGGGAATGGTCTTTATCAGCGAAATGGTTTCGGCTTCGGTGACATAGAAGCTCGCTGCATTGTCCCCATCGTTCGGGTTGGGGTCGCCAAAAGCGACTGTCAGTACCTTCACGTCCCCGCTCACCTCAGTGACGTAAAGGCGGCCATCCACGCCCCAGTCGAGCGCCGTAGGCATATTAAGGGAAATCTTGCCGTTAAGGTCGAGGCTGCTTTTAGAAAAGTTATTAGTAACCATGAAGAATCCCCTTGTTTCTGCAGAGAGAGAAACCTGCTTGCATCACAGTAGCTTTTTAAAGCCAGTACATTAATTAAAGTTAACAAGCAGAACAGGGATCACGAAGCGCCCACAAAAACCAGGAAAATTAACTAATTACATACTTAGATATTGACTACCAACCATATGCATTGCCAGTCTAAAAGCATGAGTTATCTCAGCAATGAGTTGCCTAGCAAGTCGTATTTAAGCATTAAACCGAATGATAGTTCAGGCCGCTTTAAGAAAAGTCGTTTCTGCTAATTTTTAGCCACAGCAGCGTAGATGAAACATGACAGTACGCATGAACTATCCAAGTGTTCACTTGCTGGTGAACTATCGCCAAGATAGTGGTTTAGAAGTGAGTGGACAGCCTGCCAGGCGTATCAAATAGGCAAATGAAACCGCTGCATTTCAAATTGGTGCAGCTCCCTACAGGGAATGCGCCCATCGGTATCAGCGACGTGAAACAGGGAACCCTGGGGGCCAGCCGGAAGGCCTCGATGGTCTCCCTGCTGCGCTACTTGCGTGCGGTTTTGGGATTGATGCCGGAGCGAAGGCACAACGCCCGTTCGAATCCGTCGGTTCCTGTATTTCGGGACCATACACCTAAGAAAATGCCGGCATCGGGAGCCGGCATTCAATCATCAAGAGTATCGATCAGGACGAACAGGAGAGACAAACGGGAGGCGCGCTGGGCGCTGGCGCCTCGCTCCAGACTTCCATGCCCGGCCGCTGGAGGAAGGGAGACGACAGCAGCTCGCGGAACGTCTGCAACGGGCGCGTATCGCCTTCCTGCGCCGCTTCGATGACCTGCTGCGCCAGATGGGTACGCAAGACATAAAGCGGATTGACCCGCCGCATTGCCGCCAGCCGCTCCGTCTCTCCACGCGACTCGTCGGCAAGACGCTGGCGGTAGCGCTCGAGCCACTCATCGAGCTGATTACCCGAACCCGAGCCGACGATCTCCTCGCGCAACGACAGGCCACCGACGACATCCTGATCGCTCAGGGCGCGGAAGCTGCGATGAAAATCAGCCCGTGAGCTCTCGAGCAGCGATAGCCAGTCGTCGATCAACTTGCCGTCGCTTTCCTGCTCGGTCTCGAGCCCCAGACGCCCGCGCATCAGAATGGCATACGCCGCCTGAAGCGTGGGCTCGTAGGTATCGAGGATTTCTCGCAACCGTTCCACCGCGATCAATGGCGTCAACGACTGCCCCAGCACGGTCAGATTCCATAGCGCCACGCCGGGCTGCTGGTCGAAGGCATAGCGCCCGGTCGTATCCGTATGGTTGGGCGTCAGGTTGGACTCGAAGCGATCCATGAACGCATAGGGGCCGTAATCCAGCGTCAGCCCCAGGATCGACATGTTGTCGGTGTTCATCACCGCATGAACGAAGCCATAGGCCTGCCAGCGAGCGATCAATTCCGCGGTCCGCGTGACCACGTCCTGGAACAGCGCCTCGAGCGGCGCCGCCTCCTGCGCCAGATCGGGGCGGTGGCGATCGATGACGTGGCGCATCAGCCGTTCGAGATCCTCGACCCGCTGCTGTTGATACAGCCATTCGAAGTGACCGAAACGCACGTGGCTCTCGGCCAGCCGCAGCAGGGTCGCCCCCGGCTCGACCCGCTCGCGCATGACCTTCTCGCCATTGACGGCGACGGCCAGCGCCATGGTCGTCGGGATCTTGAGTCCGGCCATCGCTTCGCCGGCCAGGTACTCGCGAATCGAGGAGCGCAACACGGCGCGGCCATCGCCGAATCGCGAATACGGCGTCTTCCCGGCGCCCTTGAGGTGCAGATCGATCGGTCCCTGCGATGTCATCGCTTCACCGAGCAACAGACCGCGCCCATCACCCAACGCCGGGTTGTAGGTGCCGAATTGATGCCCGGTGTACTTCTGGGCCAGCGGATCCATGCCGCTCAAGAGTCGCTCGCCGCTCATCAACGCGGTCAGGCGGTCGCGGTCGACCTCTTCGGGATCCAGCTCCAGGAGCGCCGCCCCGTTCGGACTGACGTCGAGCAGCCGGGTATCGCGCCACGGGGTTGGCTTCACCCGCGTAAAGAAGTCCTCGGGAAAGCGGGACCAGACATTATCGAAAGTCAATGTCTCGAGGGAGCTATCGCTGGCCATGGGGGCCTCCTCGGGTTGGCAGGAAAGTGGCTGTAGTCTAGCCCAACTGGCCGATCGCACACGTTCGACCGGTACGCGGACATCATCCGAATACCGGTCGACGGAGAGGTTCGGGGTATCAGGCCGTGCTGCCCGTCACGAAGGCGTTATCGGCGCCGTGGGTGCGAATCAAGTCGCCGTTGGTGCGCAATAGCGACAGGAGCTGCTGCTGATAATCGGGCGAGGTCGAATAGTTGTGCAGCGTGCCGATCAGCTTCTCGGCGGAAATCGACTTGCCCTTGGCGGCTAGCGCGGCGCGCTGCCCGCGAAGTTGAGTATAGGCGCGATGGGTATTCAGGTTGTGCAGATAGGCGCCGACGCCATCACGCACGCTGTCGAACGTCTGAAAACGCCGCGAGGTTCCAAGTTGAGCGATACCGCACCCCTCGCTGAAGCAGCGCATGCCGAACAGGTTGTTGCTGTCCCGGGCGAGCCGCGAGGTGCCCCAGCCGGACTCCTCCACCGCCTGGATCACCACCATCTCCAGCGGCACGGTATTGACCCGCGCCAGCAGCTCCTGGCTCACCTCGCCCGGCTCGCATTCGACGCCGTAGTCGTCGCATAGCTGAGCCAGCCGCTGCTTTTCGTCCGCCGTCATCGGATTGATGCGGCTGCCGACGCCGATCAGCCAGTTGCGGTCGCGCTGGATACGCGCATTCTCGGCCTGTACCAGCGGCACCAGCATGCCCAGGAACGCCGCCTTGCGCTTGGGGCCAGCCTTGATGTCACGCAGGTCGGGCAGCTCGGTGACGGGGTCCAGCGCGGGCCGCTGGATCTGGCTTTCGAGGGTTGGCACGGTTTCGGATATCGACTCGGCTCGAGACGCTATCGGGAACACTGCGAAGCCTAGTGTCAGGACTGTCCCCGTCACGACCGCCAGGATGCGTTGTCGGCGGGCAGGCTGGGTCTCGTGTCGAAAAGGTCGTCGAAGAAAGGGCCATTCACGGACGGAACGTCGGTGAAAAAGCCTCGGGAAGGATAGCGACATACTCGCTCCTCCATCATGAAGAAGTCGGCAGGTTACCAGTAGTTGGCTGCAAAGTTGAGGAAAGAACGTGCAATTAGGCCATTTACACTAAACAAATGGCCGGCCACGAGGGCCGGCCATGACACGCTCGAGCGCGCGATGATCGATGACGATCAAGCACTTAGCAGCGTATTGAGGCGCTTGACGTAGGCCGCCGGGTCGTCGAGATGTCCACCCTCGGCGATGACTGCCTGATCCAGCAGGATATGGGCCAGATCGTCGAAGTTGCCCCCTTCGGTGCTTTCGAGACGCGATACCAGCGCGTGATCGGGGTTGAGCTCGAGGATCGGCTTCACCTCCGGCAACGGCTGTCCGGCCGCTTCCATCATGCGACGCATCTGGAAGCCCATCTCGTGCTCCGGCAACACCACGCAGGCCGGGGAATCGGTCAGGCGATGCGTGACCCGAACTTCCTGAACATTGTCGCCGAGCGCCTGCTGTACCCGCTTGACTAGATCCTCCTTGGCCTTGGCGGTTTCTTCCTGCGCCTGCTTCTCGGCCTCGTCGGCCATGTCGTCGAGCTCCAGATTACCCTTGGCGACGTCGGCGAAGGACTTGCCGTCGAACTCGGTGAGATGGCTCATCAGCCACTCATCGATGCGATCGTGCAGCAGCAGGACCTCGATGCCCTTCTTGCGGAAGATCTCCAGATGCGGGCTGTGGCTGGCCGCCTTGAAGCCATCCGCGACGATGTAATAGATCTTCTGCTGACCTTCCTTCATGCGCTCGACGTAATCCGCCAGCGACTGATCCTGCGTCGCGCTGTCGGTGTGCGTGGTGGAGAAGCGCAGCAGGCCGGAAATCTTGTCACGATTGGCGTAATCTTCCGCCGGCCCTTCCTTCAGGACGTCGCCGAAGGTGTTCCAGAAGGTCTGGTAGGCTTCCTTGTCCTTGGACAGCTTCTTCAGCATGTCCAGCGCGCGCTTGGTCAACGCCGCCTTCATCGAATCGACCTGCGGCGACTTCTGCAGCAGCTCGCGGGAGACGTTGAGCGGCAGATCGCGGGAATCCAGCACGCCCTTGACGAAGCGAAGGTACAGCGGCAGGAACGCCTCGGCGTCGTCCATGATGAAGACCCGCTGCACGTACAGCTTGAGCCCGCGTACGCCATCACGCTGGTAGAGATCGAACGGCGCGCGTTGCGGCACGTACAGCAGGCTGGTGTACTCGAGCTTGCCTTCGACCTTGTTGTGGCTCCAGGTCAGCGGATCGCTGAAATCGTGAGCGATGTGCTTGTAGAACGCCTTGTACTCGTCATCATCGATCTCCGCCTTGGGGCGCACCCACAGTGCGGTCGCCTCGTTGACGGTCTCCCAGCTGACGGTCTCGCTGCCTTCGATCTCCTTGCCCTCTTCGTCGCGAGCCTTCTCGACCTTGGGCATGCGCACCGGCACGTCGATATGGTCGGAGTACTTGCGCACCAGATTCTTGAGGCGGAACTCGTCGGCGAACTCCTTGGCGTCTTCCTTCAGGTGCAGCACGATCTCCGTGCCACGCTCGGGGCGATCGATCTCGGCAATGGTGAATTCACCCTCGCCCCTGGAGCGCCACTCGACGCCCTGGTCGCTGTCGGCGCGACGCGTGCGAACGACCATTTCGTCGGCGACGATGAAGCCGGAGTAGAAGCCCACGCCGAACTGGCCGATGAGCTTGGCATCCTTCTGCTTTTCGCCGGAAAGCTGTTTGAGGAATTCGGCAGTACCACTCTTGGCGATGGTGCCCAGGTTCTGGATCACCTCGTCACGGTTCATGCCGATACCGGTATCGCGCACGGTCACGGTGCCGGCGTCGGCATCGTGTTCGATCTCGATGCGCAACTCGGCGTCGCCTGCGTAGAGACCGTCGTTGTCCAACGCCTCGTAGCGCAGCTTGTCGCAGGCATCGGCAGCGTTGGAGATCAGCTCACGCAGGAAAATCTCCCGGTTGGAATACAGGGAGTGAATCATCAAATGGAGAAGCTGTTTGACTTCCGTCTGGAAGCCGAGCGTTTCTTCTTGAGTCGCAGTGGTCATTGACGGGCCTCTCGAGGCGGTTACGAAATAAAGCTAATGAAATCACGGTGTTCAGCGATATGGGGCTCGCCAGCCCCATTTCAAGCCGAGCCGTCACTCGGTGGTGACTTCCTCGTCGTCGATGCCCTTCCAGCGCCGGTAGTCACTCATCGCCCGGTCGACCCGGGTCAGCAGCCAGCCCACGATGAAGACGTCATCGACGAGCCCGAGGATCATCAGAAAATCGGGAATCAGATCCAGCGGCGACACCAAGTACACCAGTGCCACCGCCATCCAGCCGAAGGCAGCCCACGGAATCGGCCGGTAACGCCCGCGCAAGACATCCAGCGTCATGGGGCCGAAGACCCGAAAAGCGCGGCCGATGCGGGCCAGTGCGCCGCCGCGCTGCTTGAGACGAGACAGCTGGGTCAGAAAACGCCAAGGATTCATGGTGGAATCTCCGGTAGTGACGTTGAGGCGAAGCAGGCTCGATCGACGCCGACTAAAGACTGAACTAGCCCTTAGATGGTCACGATCGGGCCAGGATTCAATATCCTCCTCGCCGCACAAGGCCATAGCGTCACCGGAAGGCACCATGCCGTTGCGAAACGGTACTACCCAAGCGGGCCGCCATCGGCGACGATGGGGCCATGAGTCGACGCGATACACGTCTCGTCGAGAACGCAACGCTGTCGCGGTCTTTCGGAATGACCTGCTGCAAGGCAGTCCCGAAAAGCGAAGGATCCCTTCAAGTGTGTGCGTTGAAGAACGGCCCTTCGAGAAAGAGAGAGACCCAATGCCCGCATTGCCTACCCGCAGACGTTGGTTACGCTGGTGCCTCGTCGGCGCCATCGGATTGAGCGCGACCGCGCAAGCCGCGGTGACGACACCAAGCACCACGACCCAGGCCGACCAGACCATGAAGCAGGCGCTGGATGCCGCCCGCGATCGCCGCTGGAACGATATCGATCAGGCCGCCATCGAGGGCCACGTCCTGGCCGGCTACGTGGAATATCATCGCCTTCGTACCCGGCTTTCCACGGCTTCGGCCGCGGAGGTGAACGACTTCATCACCCGCTACGGCGACTCTCCGCTGTCCGACTGGATGCGCGGCGCCGCGCAGACACGATTCGGCGAGCTGGGGCGTTACGACGATCTCCTGGCGATCAGCGACGGCGAGCCTTCCAGCACCATCCGGCAGTGCTACTACTACACTGCCCTGCTCGACCGGGAGCCGGCCAGGGCCGCGGCGGGCGGTGAGGCACTGTGGCACGTCGGCACCTCGCAGCCCGAAGCCTGCGACCCGCTATTCGCGACGCTCGAGGATCGCGGCGTGCTGACAGACGAGGACACCTGGGAGCGCATGATGCTGGCCTGGGAAAACGGCCAGAGCGGGCTGGTCACCTATCTCGAGCGTGGCCTGGACGACACCTGGCAGCGGGCCATCAACAGCTTCGACACGGTCCGCGGCAATTACGCCGCCGTCACCCAGGTCCCGCTGGATCTCGGCCCCGACGGCCAGGCCAGTGGCGCGCTGATCGCTGCCGCCATGCATGGTCTGATCCGCGCGGATACCGAGGCCGCCCTGGAAGCCTGGCGCAAGATTTCTCCCCATGTATCGATCGGCGAGGACCGGCGCCACCAGGTCGAGCACGATCTGGCGTTCTACTCCATGGTTCGCAATATCGATAACAACCAGGGCTGGGTCGATACGACGCTACCACGCCTCGCGGATGCCGATCTCATCGAGCTGCGTATCCGTAACGCGGTGACCGAAGGCAACTGGGCTAACGTCGCGCGCTGGAGCGAGGCGCTTCCCCCGGAGGTGCGCGCAGAAGCCCACTGGCAGTACTGGCTCGGGCGTGCCAGCGAAGCCATGGGCGACGATGCCAAGGCACGTCAGGCCTATCAACTGGCCGCACAGAATCGCAGCTTCTTCGGCTTTGCCGCCGCCGATCGTCTGGGTCAGCCCTATCAGCTGGAGATGGCAGACACCAGCGTCTCGACGCTGCAGCAGGAGCTGACGGGCATGCTGCCGGTCGTGCAGCGTACCGAGGCATTGATGCGAATTAGCGAGGAGGGTCTTGCGCGCAGCGAGTGGTTCACGGCCGCCGCCCGCGATACGCCGGACCAGGCCGCAGCGCTGGCCGACTACGCCATTCGCCAGGGCTGGTACGGCATGGCGATCCAGACCACGATCGCTGCCAAGCAGTGGGACGCGTTGCCCTGGCGGTTTCCGGCAGCGTACCGCGATTCGTTCCTGAAATGGGCAGAGGTCAATCAGGTCGATCCCTATCTGCTGATGGGTATCGCGCGACGCGAGAGCGCATTCAACCCCCGTGCCGCTTCACCGGTCGGGGCCCGTGGACTGATGCAGCTGATGCCGGGGACGGCCGACCACGTCGCTCGAGAACTCGGCATCAGCGCACCCAGTACTGCGGAGCTGTTCGAGCCACAGGTGAACATCCAGCTCGGCAGCACCTACATCCGCTCGATGCTGGAGCGCTACCGCGGCAATCGCATCGCGGCGACGGCGGCCTACAATGCCGGCCCCCATCGCGTGGACCGCTGGCTTGCCACCGCCCCGCGCGAATTCGATCGATTCGTCGAAAGCATCCCATTCCGAGAAACGCGTGACTACGTGCAGGCCGTATTGGCCTACCGGGTCATCTTCGAAAGCCTGGCCAAGCAGGGTGACACTCGCGGTGTCGCCATGCTGTCCCAGGCCGAGCGTCAGGGCGACTACGACCCGACCCTGATCGCACGGAACTGATACGGCATCGCAGCGGTGGATGCTCGCGTCTGCTCTGCCACGGCAAAGCCCCCGACGGTCCGATGGATCGTCGGGGGCTTTCCGTTGGCGTGCGCGGTTGATTCGTGATTGATTCGTCGTGGCTGATTCGCCGTGATCGATTACAACATCCAGAATCCGATGCCGACGCCGCCAGCCAGGGTAACGCCAAGGCCGAGCAGCATCATTACCCCGTCGCCGGCCGTGAGCCCCAAGGCCATGACGACGATCGCCAGCGCCGGTATGGCAGCGGCAAACGGCAGCAGCTCCAGCGGGATCATCCCCAATCCGAGCACGACCATCAGCAGCGCCAACAAGCGCTGAGTGACGTCACCCATCAACCAGCGCAACCGAGGCTCGAGGAACCGATCGATTCTCCGAGTCCAGGGTTTAGCGCGCTGAGTAACACGATGCCAGCGCTCGTGGCTGACGCCGCGTCGACTCAATACCTTTGGTAGCCATGGGCTCCTGCGGCCAAATACCAGCTGGATCGCCATCAAGGCAATGAAGATACCACAGGCGCTGGGCACGCCCGGGACACCGCCGGTCGGCAATAATGCAATCAGCGCCGGCAGCAGCACCACCGGTCCGAAACCTCGGGAATTGAAGGTATCGGCGATGTCCTGCAGCGTGATCTTGTCATCTTCGACCTGGCGGTCGAGCGTTTCGAGAATATCGGTAAGCCGTAGTCGCTCCGACATGCGTCACCTCCCTGTGACGTCGAAAAGGGTTCCCTGGCGTCGAGCGCCTGGAACGAGTCGACCGAGGCGGATTACAGCCCGCGGCGCGCGTGTTTCAGAGAAATCTGGTCATTGAGCGTCCAGAAGTCGTAGAGCACCCCGACCAGGAACAGACCACCCGTGAGCAGATAGATCAAACCCGTGATCCATTTCCCCATGTACATCCGATGGATCCCGAAAACCCCCAGGAACGTCAGCAGGATCCAGGCCAGCGTATAGCTGGTCGGCCCGGCCCGGAAGCGCAGATCGGCCTGGCGATCCATGCCCGGGATCAGAAACAGGTCGATCAACCAACCGATCCCGAACAGCCCCAGGGTGAGAAACCATAAGGTGCCGGTGACGGGCTTACCATAGTAGAAGCGGTGCGCTCCGGTGAACCCGAAAATCCACAGCAAATAACCGATGGCTTTACTGTGAGTGTCGTTGAAACTCATTTCACGTTGTGCCACGCACTTTGCTCCTGACTCGATGGTGAATGGTCACTGGCCGTAGCCGCGATTGGCTTCGGCGACCCGAAAGCGAGTGACAGCTTACCCGAGGACCCTACTGCGATACATGTTCACGATAAACAGCCTCGCTGCTCGCCGCGTCACCGGCGCCCGGCGATGTGACGGTCTGATATCAATCTTCTTAAAAAGCGTTAATAAAACCATACTGTGTGACGCGATCAGCCCGAAAAAAAGGGCCTGACAGGTTATAGACGTGCATGAAATTTCCATCTATGGTTCGTAAGCGGGGCATGGGCAACGGTTCTACCAAAGTCAAGCCGCTGATGCTTGACCCGGTATATCCGCCGATGCAACATCCGTTGCGTAGGTTTGCAGGCAGAATGTCGTCAGTTGTTAGTCGATCTCGTCGAACTCCTAGTGCGCATTCCCCCTAGTCTGACCACGCATTTCGGGCTCCCCCGGGGACGCTCGGCTACATCACTATGCAAGTTAAGGATATCGACAATGGCAACTGGCACTGTCAAATGGTTTAACGACACGAAAGGCTACGGATTCATCTCTCCCGATGACGGCGGCGATGATCTGTTCGCACACTTCTCCGAAATTCAGGCAGAAGGCTTCAAAACTCTGCAGGACGGCCAGAAGGTTACCTTCGAC
>Ga0208300_100670_pt1 | contig 21271 bp, 36 predicted proteins | sample 23_taG_FD_184096 | JGI IMG/M metagenome (GOLD analysis project Ga0208300, IMG submission 184096) | Marine viral communities from Cariaco Basin, Caribbean Sea - 23_WHOI_OMZ (SPAdes) (version 2) | ecosystem: Environmental > Aquatic > Marine > Oceanic | place: Caribbean Sea: Cariaco Basin... | reverse complement strand
TATCACCAACATAGATATATTATATTAATAATCTTTAAAAATCTTTTTATATTGGGGTTTTCTGGTAAGATAATCGTAATATTTTTCGTCGTTGTTGTTTTTATAATTACAAGAACAATTATCGTTTGATTGATAAAACAAACAATCACATAACAAAGCGTAACCGTTTAATCGATATTCTATTTCTTCGTTTAGATCAATAACATTGTCGGCGTTTATTATTTTTAAAATTATAGTAAACCCGGCACCACATGAACACACTATTTGTTGAAAACTGTAATCACTATTAAAATCAACTTCTAACGCGTCAATGTTCTTTTGTTCATTGTCTGGATTTTTACACGAAGGACACACCCCGTTCCCTTCTATAAATTCTTCTTGGGATAAAGGTATTGTTTTGTTTTCCATATTTCTTTTTTCCTTTCTGGTTACGCCACAAAACTAATTTGGCAATGCTTTCTTCTGTGGGAATGAAGTTTAGTTTTGTGGCGTACAATATTTAATTAAGCATTTTATCATCTATTATTTTATTTAAATCACTCCCTTTATATGCTTTTTGTTTTCCTAATCGTACAAATTTTATATTATACATTAAAACGCTTCTATATAATGTTGAATAGGATATTCCCCAATTATTCATTATGTCCGACGATGTATAATACGCGTTTGGATCACTAAATTTTTCAAACATTTTCACCCCTTTCCTCTTTCATTCTTACCGGCGTTTCTCTAGCAGAAACCCCCCGGCGTTTTTCTTCTAAATATTGTATTAATCCGTGTTCACGACAAAGCTTTTCTAAATTTGTTCTAATATGTAATAATCTATCTGGTGATAAATCTAACTCTTTTCTTATTTCTTTGGCATGAACCACCGGGTTAACCCTTCCAGAAAAAACCAAGTTTATATATTTCACAAGTTGGCGCGTTGTTATTTTAATGGGGGAATAGTCTTTTGTTAATCCCCCCACCGCCCCAAAGTTTGAACTAAACTTTCTATAAAGTTTTGATAATCCCCCATTGGGTTTTAATATATAAAATCCTAATTTTTTTGAATAAACATAATCTTTATTTGTGCCGTAATAAGTTCTTTTTCTGGTTCTCACATTGGCACCTCTAAATAAGTTAAACACGATTTACAATAAAACAATTCTTTATTCATTATCGTTATTTCATACCCGGATTCGTTGTGATTATTGCAATTTGTACATATTCTTTTAGTGTTTTTTTCATCACCCATACTTTTTACATAATTAACAAATTGGTTATGTGTCATGATTTGTTTATGTGTAAATGTTATTTCTTGTAAAGTTTCATTTTCCATTATTATCCCCGTATCTCTTTAAACGTTCCATAAATACAACCGAACTATCACAATCATAACAACATCTTCCTTTATCACTTATGGGCGCGGGATTGAACCCCCACGCCCCTTGATCTGTAAGGGAAGATATTATTTTTTCATTACATATAATACACTTCATTTGTTTATCCTTTTTAGTCTGCCCATTATTCCCTATCTCCTTCCGCTTTGGATTTTGTATCATAAAAGGTTTCAAGCGCTTCAATGGTTTCATAAACTAATTTTTTCAGTTTATTAAAATGGGTTGTAAGGGTTTTATCCTTAACCGCCATATAATTTTCCGAACGCTTAATTTTATCTTCTAAGGTATTTTGTACAAAGCTTAAAGAAAAGGATAACGGGAACCTTTTAACTTTTCTATATTTTCTTTTTTCCGTCTTTACATTCATATTGCCTTTCTGACTTATTAATTGTTTGAATATTTATAATATACCATAACCAGTTATGAGATACAATGATATCTAAAACGCGTTCTAAACAACCAAAGATTACAGAATGAATCTTTTTTGTCCTAGGACAATAAAAAAATGTGGTTTTTAGAAGATTTGTAAAAACAACCATAAACAACGCTTGACAACCATAGATATGTCATGTTATAAATAAGTTATTCAAAAAGCAGAAAATGGAGCAATGATATGAAAGTTATAATTGAGTTGGCTTGGGTATCGGAATATAAGAATTTATACAATGCAATCCGAGAATTAGAAGATAAAAACTTATTAACTGAGTTTTCAGTTAGAACAATAGATAAAAATTTTTAAAATAAAGGAAATAAATGAATAAAAACTGGGGAGATAAATTATTAGATGATTTAAAGGTTATAGTTAAAATGTTGTTTTGGGTTTATTTGTTTATAACCCCGATGGCGTTTGGGAATCTGATTTGGGCGTGGTTATCAAATGATTTTACAAACTTTATTTTTTATTCAAGCTTGGCATTTGCCGGGGGATTATTAATAATTAGATTGTTGAAAACCTATTGGGCGGATAAATAAGAAAGGGAAAAAGAATGTATTGGAAAGAAGAAAATATAGGAAAATGGGAAACAAAAGAAGTGGATAATGAAACAGCCAAAGCGCTTTATTATAGGATAGCATTAGCGAAGGTTTTGAAATACGTTTTGAACGCTGATGATGATATTCCAGAAGATGATTTTTTTGACATAGTTAGAAACTTTTTAAAAGATAAAGAATGTCCTACAAGTCGTGAATCAGACGCAATCAAACATTCTTTATTTGATGACTTATTAGACTTTGAAATTGATCCAACAGACGAAAAAGGGGAACCAATATATTTTAATGATGATGAGAAAGATATATTATTTAAAGGTTCTAAAACCTTAGAACAAAAGCTAAGAGATGGCGAATAAAATGAAAGAAACAAAAAATAAACAATATGAAAGATTGATTACCAAATTAACAAATTTGGAGAACAACCAAGATGTTATAATAGCAATTCTTAAAAATATAGATGAAGCTTTGGGATTGATCTATAACCGGGTGGGAAGGTTTGAAGATGATGAATAAAGAAGAAAGGGTAATGGGGTATTTATTAATATTTGGGGTTTCGGTTGCGACGTATGGCACGTTTCAACAAGGGGTTAATATATTATCTGGTTTCTTTTTTGGTTGTCTGCTTTTATCTATACTTTTGGTTTTTGGTTGGGATCGTCTGAATGATAAAAAATGGTTTCAGTTATTGTTTGAACCTTTTACATTATTAGGATTCTATTCCATAAAATTAATAGAAAAATACAATCAAATAAAAATACATATAACAAATAAAAATAAACTAATTTGGATCATAATAAAAAGATTTAATTATAAAGATGATTATAAAACTATTAAAAAAATAAGAAACCAGAATAAAAAGAATAAAGCCAATTAGAAGGAATAATAAATATTGTTCGCCACGAGAATGTCTTTATTTCTCTTAGATTAAGAGTTAACTATAAGTCTTTTTAATAGAACCTTTATAATTCCCCGGAAGGGGATTATCTTTAAAAAGATAGATTATTAAAAACCAAAGTCAACCCCCAATTCCCCTTCTTTTCTATTGTTTAACAAAACAGGGTACAAAAGTACCTAATTTCAAAACAAGTCTTGAAAACCCTTGACAACCCAAGATATCCCATGTAAATTGATTATATAGGTTATAAATAAGTTATTCAAAAAGGAGAAAAAATGAAAGATCAAATAACAATGGTTAATTTCCTAGACACAAAAACCCACGAAGATATAGGGAGATACCTAGAAGATTGTGGATATGGAAGTTATCAAGATATAGAAGATTGCGAATGGGATGAAGAATATGGGGAGTATCAAAATGCCACTGACTTATACGATAAAGCTATGAGTTGTTTAAATGATTTACCAAGTGAACTTGATAGCTACAATTCTTTTGAAAGAGAATGGGCAATTTATAGATTTTCGTACAGGAGATTTAAATAAACTAGATGAATGAGAGAAGGAATAAAACAATGAAAATAAACATTAAAAATACGAATAAAATAAAAGAAGAAAAACAGGATTTTTTATGGTACCCATTTATACCTAAAAATGATGTTACAATGGTCGTGGGTTCTGGTGGCGTTGGTAAGACGTTTTTCGCGATTGATTTATTGGCGAAATTGTCTAATAAAATTCAAATGCCAAATCAATTATCTTCAACATATAAAGAACCAATAAAAACGGCTTTGGTATCATCAGAAACCAAAGAAGGAACATTTAAAAATCGGCTTGAACTTTTGTATAATCAGAAAGAAACAATGTATGCGTATAATGGGGATCAAAGTAGCGAAGACTATACCCCGGAACTTGTAACCAGTTTTGATAATAGTTTGGTTTATCATATTGATCCCCCAAGGGAATTAATTGATAAGGGGTTTTTTGATGATAAGATAAGAAACGAATTTTTATCAGCTACATCAAAAGCCGGGATAAAGGTTTTATTATTTGATCCATTAAAGTCGTACATGGGTTGTTCAATAGTTTCAAATCAGAAAATTAGAACCATTTTTGAAAAGTTGGCACAAGAATTAAAGATTTATGATATTACCATAATTGGTCTACATCATTATACAAAACTAAAAGAAATTCAAGGATCAACGGAATTCACGGACGGCGTAAGGTCTAGGATTGATATGGTAAAGGGTTTAGTAAACCCCAATATAACCTATTTCAAAATTGAAAAGGGTAATAACATACCAGAAGATACCGCAAATCGTGTTATGGCGTTTGATAAAGCTTCTATAGGGCGTGAACACGTCGCCGGTATCTCTTATGATGATTCGTTGATAAATAGTGAAATTGATTTTGAAGTATTAAAGAAGGGAAAAGCCAAATTCCAGAAAGAAGAAGAAAAAGCAATTCCACAAATAAAACTAATAATTCAAGCGCACCCCAAGGGGATTTATTGGGGGGATCATCGTAAAACCACAAGATATAATAAAGCCGGGGATCCTGTTGAAGTATCGGTTATGTCTGAATTAGAAAAGCTTGGGTTGTCTAATCTAAAAAGACACTCATCTAAAGCGAAGCGTATTTTATTAGACGAAGGGTTTATGTCTGAAACTCCTAAAGTAAATAAAAGAAGAAACAAAACAACCGGGAAAATAACCACATACACACAACACGTTTACCAAGTAAGTCAGCCAAAGTTAAGCGATACGGTTGATAAACTACTTGATGAATTAGGTTAGTAGCGAACAAGAAATAAGTAAACCCGGGGGGAACAATCAACCCCCCGGGTTTGGTGCGTACTGGATAGATTAAAAAATCCTAATAAAAAAAACAATCGTACAAAAAAGCTTTAATTTAATCTACCATTGTTTAATTATAATTTGTGCGCCACTAATTAAGCAAAGATTGAACCCTGTAAATGAAAAAACAGGATAGCCAAGATAGTAATTAAAGATATCCATATTTCTTGTGCTTCTGATGTGAACATATTTTTTTCCTAAGTTATAAAACTCATTCTATTGTTGTTTATATTATACAAATAATTCTCCCGTTTTTTTACCGTAACTATGTTAGGGGATTTAATTTGTATGTTTAGATTACCAATTTTGGTTTTATAGTATTTTGGTTTTGTGCGTTGTCGTTTTATAATCCTTGCCGAAGTTTCGGGGGTATTGCCCGGGTTAACTCCGGAACCTTGTGGAAACTCATGTTCTTTAAGTTCTCTAGTGTTTAGGTTAAGTGTTTTATATGTGTCGTTGTCCTTCCATTGAACAACCGCCGGATATTCTTTTTTAGTAACCTTCTTTTTGTCTACATCGCTTATTACTGAAACCGGACTATCATCGCCCAAATCAAATCTTCGTCTTTTCTTTTTCTTTTTTTTCTTTAAAGATTCGGGATCCCTTTTTGGTTTCTTTGGTTTCTTCGCTTTCTTAGGTTTCTTTGGTTTCTTTGGTTTCTTTATTTTCTTTATTTTTTTTATTTTCTTTGGCTTTTTTGGTTTCTTTGGCTTCTTAGGTTTCTTTGGCTTTTTAGCAGTTTCCAGATCTTTTTTCTTTTTCTTCTTCAAGGTTTCAGAATCCTTTATTTTCTTTTTCTTATTTAGCTTTAAAGATTCGGGATCCTTTAACCCTTTCTTTGGTTTTATAGTATCTAAATCTTTTACAGGGGTTTTTTCTTGTTTAACAATTTCCTTTTCTTTCAATTTTACTAACGGCGCCTTTTGTGTTTTATAGGGTTCAACATCATCTCCCTTTCTTATTATTGTTTTATCCCCGGCTTTTCCTTTTGTTTTATAGGGTTCAATGTCGTCTTTTATTTTTTTAGTTGAATCTTCTTTTCCTAACAGATCTTCTTTTTTCTTTTTAAACTGGGTTAGTTCTTTATATACAACGCCTTCTTCAAACTTTTTAGCTAGTTTGTTTCCATCTACTTTTCCGTCTATTTTTCCTTTATCATTTTTTATAAAAATATCATCAATAAATTTTTTTGAATGTCCCATTTTTAGTATTCCAAGTTCTCCACCCCCCGTTTTCCAAAACCTGCCATAAATACCCGCGACTTCTTTCGCATTTTCTCCGTGTTGCATTGGGTTTTTCCATCTTTGAACATTATCTAGGGTAAAATCCCGCGCCCCTTCTGGGGTTAAATATTGGATTTCCCCCCGGGTTTCATCTACTAAATCATCAAACAAACCTTTATTAGGACTATTTTTATATTCCTTCCATTTGGCTTTCATTTGGGCGTCAAATTCTTTATTTTGCAAGAAGTTGGGGATCCTTAAATCTTTTTTGTCCGGACCTATATAATCCCAAGTTCCCCCGCTTGTTCCAATAACCTTACCTTCGGGATCTAAAATGTCGTCCGCCTTAAATTCCCAAATATCATCAATTATTTCTTTTGATAATAATTCTTGATTTTGTTTATTCATATTAGGGTGCATAATTTCAACATATTGGTTCGCTACGTCTTGCCGTGCTAACTTTTTCATTTCTTCGTCCGATTGTTTTAATGCCTTATTCCATTGGGTTAAATCTGGGGTTGGTATATCAACAATTTCGCTTCGTCTATTGTCTAATATTTCTAATAAATATCTTTCTTTTCGCGTTGCGGTTCCGTCTTTTACTTTTTTATCTAAAATGTTTCTTTCTTCGATATCTTTTCGGATCTTTGTTCGTATATCTTGGGTTAACTTCGCCTGTTTATTTGCTAGGTTCTTCTTCATGCGTTTCGCTATATATCCCGGAATATAATCCTTTCTTCCAAAAGGAATAAAAAATTCCGCCTTTCGTCGTCCGCTTTCCCTTTCCAACACATCTTCAAATTCATCTGTAAGTTTTCGATAGTTTTTAAAATAATCTTCTCTTGCTTTAACGCTTTTATAAAATCTTTTATTTGCTATTTGTACGGGATCTAAAAGCTTGTCCGGAATTAACTGGACTTGTTTCCCTTTTACAAAATAACTTACTCCCCCAACCCCCTTCTTTCCGGCGGATTTGGCTAACTTAATTAATCCATCACCCGTTTTGGCAACAAATTTAAGCTGTACAATAGTAAGAAGAAAATCCCCAATTCTCCATTGATCCGCTAAAACGGCTTTCGTATATTCGGGGTCTACTTTTCCTTGGGAAGCTTCATCTAAAGTTTCCATGGTTGCCCCACTCTTAACCGCCTTATACCACTCGGATAAATCCCCTTTTGTTTTTCCTTCGGCTTCGGCTTTGGCTATTATGTCGCCCCCTTCTTTCGACGCGAACGCAATATCACCAAAAGGGCGGGTATCTCTAAATTCATTTGTTCTTCTTACGGAACGCCATCTATCCCCTTCGTTTCCTTCGGGGTTTAACATACTTGAAACCGAAAAACTTTTATCCGTCCAAGGAATTTTTAATTCCCCTTCATCGCTTATTCCCGGCGCTAATAAGGTTCGTTTAGCTAACGAACCACCATAAGCGGGAACTATCCCCCCAAGGGTGATTAAAGCAATTCCATAATCATCTAAATCGGTTATAGAAGTATCTTTGTTTAAATCCTTTTTAAGAAGTACAACATCGGGGATTTTTTTTATTTCTCTATACGCGTAAGGTATCCCCGTAAATTCAAACATAGTTCCAACCGTGGGGGAAAACGATTGTCCTCCTAAATCTCTATACCATGCTTTTTTCGGGGGTTCTATTACGTCCTTTATTTCTTCACCTGTTAGGTTTTTATAATTATCAAGCGCTAAAAGATTTTTATATCTAAATTCTTCATCACTAATCGTTTTATATGCGTTAACCCCCACATCTACAACAGGATCTATAATATCGCCAATTTCTATTTGTCCTATATGTTTATCAAGCCATTGTTCAGATTTATCCAGAAATTGCCCGTCGGGTTTGGCGTAAGATAATCGTCCTTGTGGCGCTAAATCTCCAACGGTTATTTCAAAAGTTTTATTTTCTAATCCTTTTGATATTAACCCACCTAGGGGGGAATATTTAATGGGGGTTTCTTCTCTATCTCTTATTTTTTGTTCCAAGGTTTTCGCCGGGGGTTCGTCTAGTCTTTCAAGTTCCCTTTCTGGTTCGTCGAATCTTGGCTTTCCTTCCCTTACATCAAATTCTTTTCTTAGAAGTTCTTTTTCTGGTTCATCTAATAATCCTTTATAAGGATCCTTAACCATTAACCCAGAAGCGGGGGAATATGTAATTCCTTGTTTTAATAATTCTTTTCTTAACCGTTCTTTTTCAATTTCAAATTCTTTTCTTAGAAGTTCTTTTTCTGGTTCATCTAATAATCCTTTATAAGGATCCTTAACTTCTAATTTTTCCGGAAATTCTTGTTGTCTTAGAAATTCTTTTTCTGGTTCTCCATAGGTTACGCCGGGGGAAATCAATCCCGTCTTAATTCTGTTTTCTTCTTCTAGTTTTTCTTTATAATAATTTTTTGCTATCTTGTTTTGGGTTTCTAAAGCTTGGTTTTGTTTAGCTATCAAAGAACCCAACATATTACCTTTTTTAGTTAGTTCTTTTGAATCTGATATATAGCGTTCCAAATTTGAATTTACTAAAAAAAAAGCCTTGTCGACTTCCGCCGAAGCTTTGGCATATTGATCGTATAAATCATCTTCTAATCTGGATACTCTTAATAATACCGGGTGATTTGATTTCCACCAATCTTCGTTATATTTAATTCTTAATGTTAAATTTTTATTTTCTTCTTCAAGATTCGCGTCTATCTCATTAAGTTCGCTTTCTTCTTTACGAAGTTCCCTTAATTCGTCGGGCGACCAAGTTCCCCGACCTTCTAACCTTGCAAATTCCGCGTTATAATTATCAATTCTTGTGTTTAGTTCTTCAACCTTGTTTTCATAAATGTTTATATCCTTTTCAATAGCTTCTTTTGTATCCACTTCATTGGCTAGTAAGGTAGAATATCCTTTTGTTGGTTTTCCTTCTTCATCGGGTTTAAAATGTTCGTCTAGTTTCTTCCCTGTTTCTTCAAGTTCTGCAATTTTGTCGTTAAGGGCGCGTTGTTGATTAAATATTTGAAGGTATTGTTGTCTGGCTTCTTCTTGTTCTTCGCTAAGTTGTTCGGCTTTACTATCTATATTAGTAAAGGGGTTTTCGACTTCTGAAATATCCGGATCATCAAAAGTATCTAAATCTTTTACAGGGGGTTTTTTAATTATTCCTTCAGCCGGAAGATATGCCGAAGCGGGGGAAATTTCTGAATCTGGTTTTTTTATTTCTGGAACGGCAACGGTTGGGGGTTTTCCCATTGGGCGGGATAATCTTTTTTGTTGAACTATCCTTTCGTCTATTATATCCCTATCTTCAATATCTCCGGGCAAAGCGCCAATTTTAGATATTTTTTTTGGCTTTTCTTCTTTTTCTTTTTTATATCTTGTGGCTTTACGATCTTTTTTTGGCGGAAGGTATGCCGAAGCCGGGGATAATTCTGGATCTTCAAGGGGGTTATAAGGACGATTTTCTTTTGTTACCAAGATTTTACCCCTTATCGTTTTTCTATTTTATACCGCGTTAATAATTCATATCCAATTTTAGAGATAGCAAAAGCCACCCCGGGGGTGATAATATATCGATTTACTTTTTGGAGTACCTTAAAACGCATTGTGTAATCCTGTTTTTTTAGTTTTTCTTTATTTTTGATGAAATATTATAACTTCTGTCATTAAGTCGGTTTTTATAATTTTTATAACAACCCGGACTTAATTCCCTTAATAATTCTATTTTTTCTAAATCTTCTTTATGTAGTTTCATTTTTTTAATAATCTATTTCGTATAATGCCCATTTTCTAGTTAAGGGAGCGGGGAAGCCACCTTCGAAATAATGCATAAATCCTGTTATGTCAGAAAAAGGATTGGTATATGATTGAGTCCATACTAAACAACTACCAGTACTCCATTGTATTCCCGGAAATTGCATAACTCCACTTCCATCTGTTGTTACTGCTGACATTTTATATTCCGACCATAAGCCATAATCATTCCCGTTATCTACTGCCGAAAACTGTATATGACCTTGTATATTCCCTGCCAAACTTGCAGAATAATTAGAGTCTCCTCCCTGTATCGTATAGCATCTGTTATGATAACTTTCATAAAATGCATTTGCTCTTGTCCCTACATGAGCTTGAGCGTTGGCATAATATGAGTTGGTCTCCCACTCATTTTTTCCTAATGTACAGTCGCCTTCTATAGGAACATAAGAAGGAATATATCCAGTAGCACCAATATTTAAACCTGTACCACCATCAAAAATTAATTTATATTTTTTTGTACTATCTAAAGTATTTCCATACCAACATGTAAATACTTCATCAGATGAAGTAGGATTTGCAATAATTGTACCACTATCAATTAATGTATATGCTCCTCCACCTGCCGGTGTAAAATATTCCCAATCTCCCCCGGAACCCATTCTGATTTCATCATTTGTAGACGCGCCCCCGGGCGTCAGCTGATCAAGATCAACGGTTCCATCGGTTAAATTTCCGGATACGTCGGTAATAACAACCGAAGACGCCGTAAAACTCATGGGAACCAAATCGCTTGTAGTAAGGTTTCCAGATCCATCACTTACTAATAATTTATCCGCCGTTAGGGTTAAAGGATAAACATCATTAGTTTCTAGGTTGCCAGATACATCTGTACTAATTGATTTTGATGCCGATAAAGTTAAAGGATAAACGTCATTAGTTGTTAAATCTCCGGAACCATCTGTAGACACACTTTTACTAGAACTTAAACCACCCGCAACGATTACATTATTTAAATCTAAATCAGAATCCGGAAGTGTAAGGGTTCTGTCTGCTAAAATTCCCGAACCGTCTAAGGTTGTGGCGTAACTTGTGCCACCTTTAATTTTTATATTTTCCGTAAATTCGTTATCAGATCCAACCGAACACGTTGATTGTGCCGATAAACAGGGTTGGTTATTATTTCCAACCATTAACCCCAAAGCTAATAAACTTATAAATAAAGCTATTTTTCCACTATCGGGGTACATATTCATTATTTTTTCTTTATAAAATTTCATTATTTTTCTCCTATAATATAGCGCCACAAGTTACAAATCCAATAATAAACCCTATACCCATGGCACCCAATAACATTGATATTCCTATATAAAATTCTCGTGTTAACATATTTTAATAATAACCTATTATGACCTTTCCACCCAAAGCGAAGTTGAATAAATTGACCCTAGAACCAAAAAATAAACGACTGTATACCACGGTTCAATTAACCCTTGTATTTGAAATAATAAAATAGGTACGGACGACGCAAATAAACTCATTGGTATATTCCTAAAAACCCAGAAAACCCCTATAGATAACAAAAACCCGAAAGCCGACGCCCACATTGAATACCATAATTGTTGTGGAACCTTTAAATTACCCGAAGGAAAAAACCCCACATCTAAAAAATTCAACCCTAAAAAGTTCGCGTTTCCATCTGCTAAAGTATTAGGGTTGCCACTTCCCCACCAACGCCCAATTAAGTCGGTTGTCTGGGGGGTAAAGATTGTAGAACCGGACGCCGTTGAAGAAGTTATTGTAGACGCCAAGACAGTTATTCCCGCTTGTGATCTATCAAAAAAATAGTTTGCGTTATGGGTTGTGGTTGATCCGCTTATGTCCAAAACAATACCAGAATATTCCGGATCAACCCCCGAAGTTTGCGTTATATCACTTGGGTTATATCCATAATAAAAAACGGGGGAACAATCGGGGTTACAAGTTCCCCCAAATTCTCCGCTTATATTTCTAATAACTACATCATCTAAATAATTTTGTTTTCCAGATAAGGTTTCATTAACCCCAATATAAATATCGTGGCTATTGTTAGAATAAGTTAATCCCACGAAAGAATCAGTACCGGCGGAAGTTGTTATGTCTAAATCTCCCCCGGTAAGCGTTATTTGTACGCTTTCGTTCCCCGAAGGGGTGAAATATGCTGATTGTCCAAAAAGCGCGTCTATCGTGACAACAATAGAAACTTCGCTATAGTTTGAAGGGTTATGTTCTAAATAAATCATAAAACCATCGGAAGCGCTAGAATCATATTTTTCTATTATTACTTGATCTATACAAGAAGGATTACAATTATCATCGTTTAAATCTTCAAATTGAAACCAAATATTAAAATCAGTTGTGTTAAAATCTGAATCATGCAAAGTCATCGTATAATCAGAACCACCAAAAAACATACCTTGATCGCGTTGTATTTTTTCACTACCCAACAAAACATTTAAACTATTTTTACCAAAAGATAATTCGGGAAAGACATACCATTGATTGGCTACTAGACTATCCATATCTTGTAACATAATTTCTTTTTCTTCAGACAAAGAACCTTTATAGCCATATATTGACCAACCAAATTCATCAATATAACCAAAATCATTTACCCAAGAATTTTGATTAACCCCTTCTAATAACACGGGGTAAAACTCCTTAGTTGTTCCCGAATTTTGGGCGGATAAATCATATTTATAACAATAATCCGTAGGTACAAGGGCAAACACTTTATTACAACCAAAAAGATTATTATAAGATAATGCGGTTATTATCCCAAAAATAATAAAGGAAAAAAACCATAAATTTGGTTTTGTTTTTTTTGTTTTAAATTTTATGTGGCGAACAAATTTTATCATTATTAAAATCCACCCCCAAACATACCCTTTAAGGACGAAAGCGCCCCACCAACCCCGGAAAGGAAACGCGCAAATAACTCACCCATCTTATACATAACCACATATAACCCGGGAAGTGCTAAAAGAATAATAAACCATCTTATTATCATAAACCCCATGGGGGCGTCTTGTGAAAAGGATCCGTCTGAAAATTCATAACATTCCCCCGTGGCTTCCGTTCTTGGGGTTCCGGGTTGGTAAATACTTCCACCAGAAAATCCCTTGTTGTCATAAGTAGATTTTCCGCATTGGCTCCACCAAGGATAATTCAATGTAATTACCTTGAAAAATTGCCCTGTCCATGAAAAAAGGTTTCCCGTTGTGTCGGTAACTAGGGTGAACCCACCTTGTATAATTCCGCCGTCCGATGTGGCTTCATCAGATTCCGCCGTATTAGCGTCTAAAATTATATTAAATATGTCGTCGCCTTCGGTTGGATCGCTACTATAAGACGCCGTAGCTATACCAGATAAAAATTGAATTACCAAATAAGGAACCAATAAACCCGCTATTAAACCTTTATTCATAAACTATTTCCCCTATCCCGGTTCTTTTCTTATCCAGTACCAAGAACCGAATAAAATAAATAATGATAAAAAACTAAATAAAAACGCGATTGATATACTACCAATCCAAACGGCGGGCAACATAGTCAAAATAGTTGATAAAATAGCCATAATTGATGATTTTGTTGAAGTCATAACCAAAGCACCAATTAAAAGACCTAACAACAAAAAAATAGTTAATCCAAACCAAGATCCGGAATCAAATCCCAAATATTGACCGCTTACAATTTCCATATTTGAAGTAATATCGGACGCCGTTGCCGTGGCGTCTATTATTTCTTGTAAGGGAACCGTTGAACCAATAGGGGTAAAGTCTTGGTTGGGGCGCGAAGCACCTAATTGAAAGACGCTTTCACCTTCGCTATTTTGTGCAACCGTAACTATTCCTTGTAATGCTTCTTCTAAGTAAAGTTGTCCAGAAGGGGTTACGCGCCCTTTTGATGAAACTAAAGTATTCATTGGCAAACCCAAATCGGTTTCAAGTCTGTAAACAATTCCAGAACCACCCGAAATTTGATTTGCTAAAGCTTGGCGCCCCCCCGATTCATTTATTACCCGAACACAATTATAATATAAGCTATTTGCATAAGGAACAAAATAATCAGAATTAAAAACCAAACATACCTTCCCCGGTAATTTTGACACATTAAAACCGTAAGTATCAGACGCCGGACTATCTGCATATATACCCACCAAACCTTTACCAATACGCGGAATTTTTGCTTGTACCGCATGAAGAACATCGGAATTATCATAATATATTATTGATATCCTTCCATCTTTCAAGCTGAAAGGGTGAGTAGGATTGGGCGGGGTTCCATCACAACCAGTATTATTTAATAAATATTCTGCTTTGCACCATTCAGTATCGGGGGTATCGCCTATTAAAAGTTCATAACGAATTAAGACAAAAAAATCTTCCGAATTTGAAGATTCAATTCCTTGATATCCTAGCGCTTCATATATCTTTATTTTAGGTAATCCCGCAGAAGGTACGGGCGTTGGCGTGGGCGTGGGGGTAGGTGCTTGGGAATAAAGAGAATTAAACCCACTAGAAACTAGAAAAACCATTATAAGTAATGGTAATAAATATTTTATTTTGTTTTGAAAAAACATTAATGTTGTAAAATCCTAACCGCCCTTAATATTGCGAATAAAAAAAATGCCCCACTTAGCGCATATATTAAATATATAAATAAAGGAACCGCATTTGTTCCGGCGTTAGTTTGTACCGTACCCGCCATTATAAGACAAGATACGCCCGCTAATATAAGAAAGGGTAAAGACATTTTATCTCCTAAACTTAGTTTTTTTATAGTTCTGTAATTTTTTGTTCGCCACTCTTAATTCTTTGGCTTCTTTTTTGAATTTTGTAACCGCTTTTTTATAAGCGGGGGTACCTTTTTTATCTCTTAGCTTTCTTAATGCGGAAGCTGACTTTTTAAAATCTTTTACTTCTTTATTATATTTTTCATGTAAATATTTTGGCATTTTTTATCTCCTTTCTTATTTCTTAAATTTGGTTTTTTCTGGTTTTGTTAATCTTCTTAATGCGGTTTCTTTGGTTTCAAATATCATAGAACGCCCGGGATATGCCCCATCGGGAATTTTTTTTTCGTTTAGTTTCTCATAACGATAATACCCGCTTAACATCTTTTTTCCTTTTGGTTTTGGTTTTGCCATTTTTATCTCCTATCTAAAAAAGTTTGTTGCTTTACTTTTCCATTTTGATTTCCAACCTTGGTTTTCCTTTTCTTTACTATCTCTAATAAACTTTTCCCATTTTGGATCGAGATAACCAAATTCTTTATCTTCTTTCGGGCGATATCCATACTCCCGGGCAAATTCATTTTTTTTCATTTCAAGCCATGCTGAATCCTTATGCGTTTTTATTGTTTGTTTGTTTTTTCGCGTTTCTTCTTCATATTCCCCGGTTCTTTTTATTCTATCCATATCTGCAACTGCTTTAGCTCTTTCTTGTTGCATTTTCCTAAATGCGCGTTCCGCCCTGTTTATATCCCTGTTTTTCCAGTTTTCTTTTGCTTTTCTGCCAAATTCAAAAGCGGATTCGGTTCCTTTACGGGCGCTTCTTCCTAGAAAACTAGCACCTTTTTTAATATTTTCCCAATCTTCGGGTTTAAAAGCAGAACCATCTAAAGGTTGATATTTCTTTTTTCCTTGTTTTTTTGTTTTAGGTTTAACTTTGAATTTTGTCCAAGAAATCCCCTTTTTTATTTGCCCTTGTTGGCGTTTAGTTTCGTTATCAAATGATCTTTTTCTTGCCCTATAAGCCGCGGAACCCTTATCACCGCGAAGAAGATCGTTCATTAACTTTCGACGATATTCTTGGTGAAAATCTAAATTGTTTATTATACGCGGGTTTGTAACATTAACAAAAATGTTTTCTTCTTGTGATTTTTGTTTTCTTTTTTTTCTTGAACTTTTGGTTTTAATTCTTTCCCCGGTTATAGGGTTAAAATTCCACTCTTGCGCCATATTTATCTCCTAAACTTTTTTGGATCTTTATTCTTGGGCGAAAATAAGGTTTTTTTTGTTATCTTCGCCCAAATTTGGATTTATAACCAAATAATTAAAAAACTATTTAGTTAGATCTTGCCGCACGAATTGCTATAAGCCCGGCAACTCCAATTCCACCAACCGAAGCAACCAGCGGAATTAAATCAATAATTGCGGCGGTCGCAGTATCACCCGCAGTTGTTGCGGCGCTACTAGCTGTACCAGTAGTGGTTATGATGGTCGGAAGAACCGCCAAAAAAGCCACTAAGACCACTACAGATAGTATAATAGCGGTAATTTTAGTAATTTCCATTATCTTACGATCCTTAATAAAAACTATAATTTTATAGTTTTTTTTATTTGTTTATAAATCCCATGTGGAATTTATTTCAAAGTTTCCGTTCAACCCTTAAGCGGGGCGATAATTAAAACTTAAACCAACGCCCAAGACCAACACGACCAACGTACCCAATACAAGAATTAAATTCCATCTTTTTAAAAGGGAATCCAAATGTGTTGCCGTTTGGATAGTAGAATCAACCATAAAATATTCTATGGTGAAAAGGTAAGCCGTAGTGGTGCTTAAGCCGGAAACTGTTACAGTATTTAGATTTGAATTTAGAACCGAAGTTCCAGTTCTCACAACAGAACCCGGGCTTGTTTCCGTAACTATAAATTGCGGTGCGACAGGTTCAAAAGCCGAAGTTTCGGATAAAGTTACAGTACAAAACGTATCGGCGCCCGTAGTGGTACAAGATAAATTTGTATCGGTTACGGGTTCCGTCCTTAAGGTTTTGACTTGTTGCGATATGGGATAAATTAAGGTTGCCAGTATTAGAAACCCGAACCCAACCACAAGAAGCGCCATAATGGACTTGCCAAACATTTAATAAAGTTTTACCTAACTTCGGGATCTAATACTAATATTAATAATAATAAATTTTTTAATGTTTGTATAATTAAAAGTTAGTTAGTGGCGAACAACATTTAATTAAACACGTTGTAATCTATTAAGGGTTCAAAATCTATTCCTTCTTTTCCAGATCCTATAATATATTGAAAAATATATTTTGGTTTTATTAAAAAAAATTCCCGGTTCTTCGATTCGCGAAAGTATTTAAATATTTTATGAATTGATTTTTCATTAAAAACACTAGACAACGAAACATAAGCAAACACAACCATAAACTTTTCCGTATCTCTTATACTGGAATTATTAAGGGATTCTACGCGATTCGATATAGATTCTATTGGATTTGATTGTGTTTTATCAAAGGTTGTTTTACCTATTTTACAAATTTCTTTATTGTTTAAAAACCACGGTAATTGTTGGGCAACATAAACTATTTCCTTTTTGTGCTTTTCGTTGTGTCGCGCTAATACTCCTTCATTATATAATTTATAATTTTTTTTCATTACACATATACAGAAAAATCAAAAACACTTTTTGAAATTGGTTCCGCCATTAACATTAAATTTTCGTTTATTTTTTTTAAATCCCAGTCGATTTTTAGTTCTTTGTTAATTAATTTTTTAACTTCAATTAAACTTATAACTTCCGTTTTGTCTTTTTTAAGTTTTTTTATAACACAATCAAAAATTTCTTCTTGTTGTACTTCAATTTTTTTCTGGTATAACTCATTTTTAGAAATAGATTCACTTTTAATCATTTTAAACGTATCGTATGCGTTCCAGAATTTATTTAAATCTTTATAAATTTCCGTTTTTTTAAACCCGGGGTAAACATAAGTTCCATTCTGGTAAACCCAATTTATAAGAACTGATTTCCCCCGTTGATGTTTGTTGGCTTTTAAATATCCTATTATGTCGCATTGAGATTTTAAACGGTTTTCAATAGTGTTTTCTTGTTGCCCCGCCCAAAGTATTGAACAACCTTGTTTTCGTATCATAATTATAAAATGTGAAAAAAGGATTCCCCCTATAGCTTGTGAAGAATAACGATTATCTTGTATAGATGATATTTCATCTATCAATATCAACCCGTTACTAATAGAACTATCTCCCCTATCCACGGCGTGTAAAACATCTTCTAGCCCAAATTCAACAATTCTATCGGTTTTTTTTCCATTTATAAAAAACCCTTCCCAGTCTGGATCAAGGAACCCATTATGGAAAATTCTAAAAGTATCTCCGGCTTTTGTTCCCGCACTATTTGCCCGGCGCCATTCGTCGTGTGCCATAGCGGTAATTAATAAGGTTTTTCCAAATCCCCTTGGCGCAAGTACCCCCAGAATTGAACTTGAATCGGCATAAAAAAAATCGCTTCGACTACGGGGCGACATTAACGGGAACCTCGGGCGCTATTATGTTAGACACTAAAGAAATTATTAACAAAGCGCCCCCACCTGTTAATATTAATAAAGCGCCGGTTTCAATAGCTTTTAATATATCGGATTTTTCTGGTTTCATTAACATATCTGTAGCTTTTTGAACCAATGATCTATAAAGCTGTCCTGAAGTTATTGTTGATTTTCCTTTTATAAAAGGATATACAGGTTTAAATTCCCCATTTATATCACAAATAACGGGCGTGTATTTATTTCTTTCAAGCCAAAAAAATTCTTTATCTAGTTCTAAAACGTCTTCTTTTAACCAATACTCTATTAAAAGCCGGGGTTTTGAACCAAGTTCGGTTTCTTGGATCTTTATTCTATAAACCTTCATAAAAAGTTTATTTACCCTTAGAAAAACAAAAAGAAAAAAAATAATAAAAGAAAAGCCAATAAACATAAATCCATAATTGGGAAGAACAAAAAGATAATATATCCCCAAAACCAGAAAAAGAACCGAAAACCCGCCATTAGTTATCCATTCTTTTATAGTAAACAATTCTTTAATTTTGTGTTGATGTTGCATTTTATTTCCTTTTATTATTGTTTATACCTAACCAAACAATCGCGGTTATAAATCCGCTTATAAATGATATATACATTAATATTAATTCTCTTATGGGGGTTAATATATTAAAATCCATAATTACTTAATATTTCGGGTAAACCAACCGCGATTACCAAAACCAATACCGATATAGCTTCTATCAATAAAACTTTAACTAAGTTTTTTTGTAAAAAATCGGGTTCCATGCTATTTCGTTCTTCCACCAACGCCATGGAACGCGCTAAACTTTCGTCTTCGTGATATATAAGATCGTTTTGGGTAAAAGGTTCCCCAAAAATTCCCTTCGCCGTAAATTGTAAAGGATCCGGGGCGTCTTCCCTAACTATAAAACAACCATTTATTTTATCTGGTTTTGGTTTTATAAATCCCCATAACTTGTGTGCCTGTAGTTCTGTAAACGCGTGTGGGTTTGCTACATAACCTTCGGCGGTTCCGTCTACTAGAATACCCTTGTCCATTTTACAATTTTTAACAACTATTTCTTTATTGTTGGTAAACTTTAAAACCTTTATTTTTTTAACCATTATTGTTATCGTCCTTTTTTCCTAACCATCGACGCATTGACCGCATTACATTTCCAGTTACCCCGCTTATTAAATTTTCGGAATAAGTACCTTCTAAGCTATTAGATGTTTTAATTTCAAGTATCGCCAATTTTCCACCCATTGTTTTAACCCCGTTAAATAATTTAAAATGTTCATCGTCCATATCTTCATTTAAAACCTTTGATCTTTCAAATTCTTTATGTAGGAATAATTTAACCCCCATTTGTCTTTTGGGTGATAAATGTCCAGAATGAAGCGTATTTTCTACCGAATCGTTAAGCGTCAATCCTTCGGAAATTTGTTTAACCGTGTTTAAACCGTCGTTATTGATGTCTTGAATTGAAGTGAGCTTTTCAATCGAAGTAGGGGAATCGTATCCCGTCGGTTCGTTTTCATTAACCATTATTATCCCCTATAATGCGGATTGCGGTACCTACAATGGCGATTAGGGTAATCCCAACCGCCACCGTGATACCTACCGTTGTTTTTATTTTTTCCTTGTCCATATTTTAATTAACCACCTTTATAAATTGCATAATTGTTAAAATCAAAAGTAACCCAACCGCAAAGCTTAAAGCCACCACGTTAAACAAATCATTTGCAACAAACTTTTTATTAATCGAATCCGATTTACAATTACAGTTTTCACAAGTACATTCATTATTCATTTTATAACCCCCTTTTTATTTTGTTGTTTATTTTTTTGTTTTTAATAGATATATCCCTTAAGGGGATATCTATTAAACCCGATCTGGATTTTATAAATTTTAGATAAACATAACCAAACAAAATACCGTTAACACTTACTATAATAATGGAAGTTATAACAAACCAATTATAATAATAAATATAATTTATAACGGTAATAAATATAAATAACAAATATAATTTATCTTTATTCATAATCAAACTTCTTAATTTTTAACATAGCTTCGTATATATAAGGGTTATTACTTGTAAATTCCGCGTCTATATATCGTTCGGTTGTTCGGCTTGAAGAATGACCTAATAAATATTGAACATCGGGGGTTTTTAACCCACCCAACGCAATCATTCGCCGGGCGTATGTGTGTCTTAATTGATGACAACCATTAAAAGGAATATTTGAAACCAAATAAAGTTTTTTAAATAGCGCCCAAACTTGGCGCGTAGATCTGGGAATATATACATTGTTAGGATTAAAATAGTGAAGTGGTTCAAGATTCAAATATTCAAAAAGAGAAACCAAGGGTGAATTAATAATTGGTATGTTTCTACTTCTTCCATTTTTAGAATTTAATATTCTGATTTCTTGAAAATCATTATCAAGGGTTACATCGCCCGGGGTTAATTTTACAATTTCAGAAACCCTTAACCCCGCGTATAAAGCTAATTTAAAAGCCAAGTCAATATATCTAATGGGTAAAGATCCTTTACGCAATTTTAAATTTTTAATATTAGATAACAAAAGTTTTATTTCATCTTTCGATAAATACTTTGGGGGTTCTTTGTGTTCTATTTGTGTAACCATTTAATATCATCTATTGGGTTTTTTGTGATATGAACGGAAATAGAAAGGAACTTTAAGTGAACATTCTTAAGGTTCTTCAATAAGCTTTGGAGAAGTTTAACCCGTTCATATCATAATATATTATAAAATATGATATTAAATAATTCAAGGGTTTAATGGTTGTTGGTGATAAAACTTAGAAAGGAACTAAAC
>Ga0208300_100669_pt1 | contig 21301 bp, 24 predicted proteins | sample 23_taG_FD_184096 | JGI IMG/M metagenome (GOLD analysis project Ga0208300, IMG submission 184096) | Marine viral communities from Cariaco Basin, Caribbean Sea - 23_WHOI_OMZ (SPAdes) (version 2) | ecosystem: Environmental > Aquatic > Marine > Oceanic | place: Caribbean Sea: Cariaco Basin... | reverse complement strand
ATGAGAAAACTAATAATAATTGCACATAGCATATATAAAAATAATGAAAAATACAATCCTAATAAAATTTAAATATATTAGAATAAAGAGTCTATTTTTTACTTTTTTTTAAGGTGGCAACTTCCCTCGTTTATTATTTCACTTTTCTGTTTTTTAAAACTCGCTAAAACGTAAGTTAGTTACGTTTCTTAACGCTCAAACAGTTAAAAAACTTCTCCGAAAAGTAAAATAAACACTCGGCTTCTCAAATGCGGGAAGGTGGGATAAGGACCTTTACATTTTTTAGTACCATTTTTTTTAGATTGGCGTGATACTCAATTTACATCGGAAAGTTTGAAGCTAGTGTATTTAGTCCAGACTTTATTGAAGCCGAGTGCTTTGCTCTTCAAGACAACTGCATACAGTTTAAACTACATTAAAAATATTTGAGTATATCAAAACCCTCAAGAATACTTTTTAATAATACCTTTTACTTCCTCTAAAAGCTCCACCGAAGCCTCTATTTCAGCCTTCCTAATAGCAACACTCTCCACATTACACCCAATAGGAATCCCTCTTTTTAAACCAAAAGTATATAACTCTTCAAAAATATCTCTTGATAGTTTTACTGATTCGTGTAGGATATCACCTGATTGTTTTAAATCCTCTTCTAGATAGTTTGGTATATTTATCCCTAACCATTTCATAAAGTCTAGGGTTTTTGCACTACCACATGGAGTTAGTGTGAAGATAATTGGTACCATTTCGTAGTTGTTCTCTTTTGCATATTTTGCATAATCAGTTAGAAAAACCTTTGCAGCTTCTAAGTCGTATACACATTGAGTTATGAAAAATTCACAAGAGTCATCTTTTTTTGAAAATACTCTCAGGTGTTCATCGTGTTTTTTTGTGTGTCTTTCAGGAATTGCAATTCCACCAAGACATAAGTTGTTATTCACTTCTCTTTTTAGTGCATATGCCTCTTTTAAGCTTAAAGGGTTTTTTTGTTCATGGGAAGCAGCTCCAACAAATACTGAATGAACTTGTTGTCCACCCTCTTTGGTAAACTCTAGCCATTTTGTAAAAGTTTCAGTAGTATAGTTCCCAACAGCTCTATATACTATTCTTGGAGTTTTTAATTCTTGTAAATAGTTATGAGAATAGTCACAAGGGTTTAGTGTTTTTATAAAAGGGAAGGGTCTTTTCTCATCTGTTCTATCTGATTCATCTTGGATATCATAAAGAACTAAACCATCTACATTTAAACTAGAGATTCTTTGGATATGTTTTTTTGCAATCTCTTTAATCTCATCTTCTGTATGGTTTATTTTTGGTGGGGTGATCCCATATAATATTATTCCATTTTCTTTATTTCTTATCTTATCTGTTAGCATTAAGTTCCCTAAATTGTTTTAAATCTCGTAATTTTACTTTTTTTATTGTTAAAATAGTGTAAAGTTAGTAAACCGTATAGGTTAAATAAAACTTTATTTTTGTTGGCTCTTTTGGTCTTGGGTAATCTTTATAAGCTATTTGAATAGTTTCAATAATAGAATCATCATAAAAAGAGTATTCCCCTTTTTTTGTTATTCTAAGTCCAGAGATATCCCCATTTGGATGAAGGGTAAACTCTACAATATTAAAATCGTTTTTTCTTAGTTTGATTGCAAGTCTTGGAAATCTATAGTATTTTCTTGTAATCTCTACAATATCTCTGATTTTATTTTGGATAAACACCTTTTGCACTTTTGTAAAAGAGTTATACTCTTGACCATAAAGTTTCACATAACTTTTAGTAAGGTCATCTAACATCTCTTTGTCTAAAGGTACTGGATCTTTTAACAAAAAGTTTTCTAAAGATTTTTTCTCTACTGTTTCTCTTTTTGGAGTTGGTTTTATCTCAACAACTTTTCCAAAATCCTCAAACAATTGCTTTTTCTTCTTTGGAACCTCTATTGGTTTTTGAATAACCTTTTTAGGTTTTTGTATTGGTATTTTCTTTTGGGGTTGTATAGATTTTTTTTCAACTTTTTTATACTCTTTAGGTTTTTCTATAGGTTTTGGCTCAACTTTAGGCTCTGGCTTTGGTGTAGGTTTTACTTTTGGTAAAAGTTTTACATACCTTACTGAAGATTTTTCAATCTTTTTAGATGTAGATACTGGTTCAATCTTTTTTTCCCTTTTTACAATAGGTGAAAAAAGTAATAGATGTATAAGTACAGAAATTATAAAAGCTGATAATATTATTCTCATGGGTGAAATTATAGTAAAAAGTTTCTTTGCTTATGGGTGAAAACTTTATAATGAAACTACATTCAAGAAACTTATTGTATAATTGCGGTTTTTAATACTTAAGATATATAGGATAGAAATAATGTTTGATAATTCAATTAAAGCTTACGAAGATGCAAAAAAGGTTATTCCAGGTGGAGTTGATTCTCCTGTAAGAGCTTTCAAATCAGTAGGGGGAACACCTCCATTTATTGAAAAAGGTGAGGGTGCATATTTAATTGATGTTGATGGTAACAAATATTTAGATTTTGTTCAAAGTTGGGGACCTCTTATATTCGGACATTGTGATAGTGATATTGAGTCTGCTGTTATTGATACAGTTAAAAAAGGTTTATCTTTTGGTGCACCAAGTGTGTTAGAGACTGAACTAGCAGCTGAAATTGTTGAGATGTATGACAATATCGACAAAGTTAGATTTGTAAGTTCTGGAACAGAAGCTACTATGTCAGCTATTAGACTTGCACGTGGTGTAACTGGAAAAAACAATATTTTAAAATTTGAAGGGTGTTATCATGGGCACTCTGATTCACTTTTAGTACAAGCTGGTTCTGGTCTTGCTACATTTGGAACACCAAGTTCTCCAGGGGTACCTGAAGATTTTACAAAACATACTATTGTATGTGAATTTAATAATATCGAAAACTTAAAACAATGTTTTAAAGACTCAGATGATATTGCTTGTATTATAATTGAGCCAATTGCAGGAAATATGGGATTAGTTCCAGCAACACAAGAGTTTTTAGCTGAATGTAGAAAACTTTGTGATGAGAATGGTACATTATTGATTTTTGATGAAGTTATGTCTGGATTTAGAGCTAGTTTAACAGGGGCTTATGGAGTTGTGGATACAAAAGCTGATATTATCACTTTTGGTAAGGTTATTGGTGCAGGTATGCCAGTTGGTGCCTTTGCTTCAACAGAAGATATTATGGAACAACTTTCACCAAATGGAGCTATTTATCAAGCAGGAACATTAAGTGGAAATCCAGTTGCAATGGCAGCAGGTTTAACTAGTCTTAGAAAACTTAAAGCTAATCCAGAAATCTACGATGAATTAGAAAGAAAATCTAAAAAGTTAGTAACTGGATTAAATGAGGTTGCTACTAAAAATGGAATTGCACTTCAAGTAGATACAAGAGGTAGTATGTTTGGTTTCTTCTTTGCTGAAAAGATGCCAACTAACTTTAGTGAAGTAAGTAATTTCTGTGACTTTGATAGATTTGCTAAGTTTCACCATGAGATGATTAAAAAAGGTTTCTATTTTGCTTGTAGTCAATATGAAGTAGGATTTATGTGTACAGCTATAACTGATGAGATGATTGATGAGTGTATAGCAGCAGCCAATGAAGTTATGAAAAATTTATAAGGATAGATGATGGATACAATGATTGAAAAAGGTGTTGACTTATTAAAAAAAGCAAACATATATTTTGATGGAAAAGTGACTAGTAGAAACTATACAGATAGTGAAGGTGTTATAAAATCTCTTGGTGTTATGTTACCAGGAGAGTATACCTTTGGTACAAAAGCAGCTGAGCACATGGAGATTATGTCTGGAAAAGTTGAAGTACTTTTTGCAGGATTAGATAGTAATTGGGAAACATTCAAAGGTGGTGACTCTTTTGATGTTCCTGCTAACTCTAGTTTTGAGATTAAAGTTGATGAGATAACTGATTATTGTTGTACATATTTAAACGACTAGGCTTAACATGAGTGAAGAAAATAAAAACTATCAAGAACCAAAACACCAAGGTAAATTAAGAGCTTTAGATAACTTATCTTTAGGTATATCAATAGTAGCAGCAGTACTTATTGGTTTTGGTGTTGGGTATGGATTAAAAACTTTGACAGGATACTCTTGGACCTTATGGCTAGGTGTATTTTGGGGACTTGCAGCAGCAGGTTTAAATATCTATAAGGCTTATAAAAGAGCTCAAAAAGAGTTTGAGGGTCTAGAAAACGATCCAAGATATGCCCATAGAGCAAAATATGGGGATAGATCTTACGACGACGATGACAACTAAAAATACAATTATCTCCTTTGGGAAAATCTTTTTAGTAATAGATGTTATTTTAGTCATCTTTGCTATTGTAGTTTATGATTCTTTGTGGCTACTTAATACACAAGTAGCTTTTTTAGGTTCATTGTTTGTTACAATAGCATCTTTTTTATCATATAGAAAAAATATTCAAAACAGATTATCAACTTTTAAAGATAGTGATACAAACACTGTAAAAGTAGAGGATAGAGATAAGATTGATGAAATAGATGATCCCTTTGATCTATATAGTGAAGATAATGAAGAGATTAAAGAGGAGGAGTTAACTCCTGAAAAGATAAAAGAGATTATAAAAGAGGAAAAAACAAAAGTAAAAAAGAACTCTTTGAAAAATGCTGTTTTCTCTGCTGGTGGATTTGTATCTTTTTATAGAATAGCTGGTTATGCTTTTTTAGTTTTAGGATTTTTTGCATTAAATAATAACAAGTTATTTATGCCAATCCCTTTTTTAGTGGGATTAGCAATTGTTCCAATCTCAGTAATTGTTTCGAAACTTATTTTAAAATCAGAGGAAGATCAATAGTTATTTTATCTTCATCTTTGGTTACAATAAATGAAGCATTTTCATCTTTATAGTTGAAAGACTCTGTACAACATCTACTACTTGAGAAAACCTCTACACTTATAATAGAGTGTTTTTTCCCATCTATTTTAATATATTCTCCAATTTTCAATATTACAGAGGTAGTTAACATCTCAGAGTCTTCAAATACATCATAGATAAGGTTTAATGCCTTGATAAATTCACTTGCATTAATCTTGAACTCTGGAATTGATGGATCGTAGTTTTTTATAAATTTTGCATTAGCTTTGATTTTTTTAGTAGAAATAGCTAAATCCACAAGTGTAAAAATATTTGTAATATTAGTATTTTTTGTACTTAATTGAGATTTTTTCTTAACCATAGCACTTTTATAAAGTTTCATATGAATCTCATCTTCATCATTATATCTAACAGTGATAGCATAAAAAGAGTAGTTTTTGATATTTAAATCAATATAAGTAGTCTCAATACCAAAAGATTGAGGTGCATATTTTAAAGCCAAATCAAAAAGCTCTTTTTGCTTAATACGACTAAGCAAAAATTGAGCTTCATGATTTGAATAAACCAACTTCCCAGAGGAAGAAAAAGAGATAATGGGATTTAGATCTAGTTCAGCCCATTCTTCAAAGAAATCCATATATTGTCAACTCTCTACGTAATTTTTAAGGTTTTTACCCACTTTAGGGTGTTTTAATTTCTTAATAGCACTTGATTCGATTTGTCTAACTCTTTCTCTTGTTACAGAAAGCTCTTTTCCAATCTCTTCTAGTGTTCTATCTGAGGCATCATCCATAAGACCAAATCTCATTCTAACAACTGCTTGCTCTCTTTCATTTAATTGAGCTAGGATTTGATCGATTTGACCTTGTAAATCCTCTTTCATAATATTATCAACAGGAGTTGGTGCTTTTTCATCAGGAACAAAATCTCCAAATTTACCATCATCATCACTTCCAATAGGTGCTTCTAATGATACAGGCTCTTTCGTGATTTTAATTACTTGTTTTACTTTATCAACAGGTAATCCAACCTCTTTTGCAATCTCTTCTACATCTGGCTCTTTACCATTTTCTTGAATACCTTTTCTAATAATCTTATTGATTCTATTAATTGTTTCAATCATATGAATTGGAATTCTAATAGTTCTAGCTTGATCTGCAATTGCTCTTGAGATAGCTTGTCTAATCCACCATGTTGCATAAGTAGAGAATTTATAACCTTTTTTATACTCAAACTTATCAACAGCTTTCATTAGACCAATATTACCCTCTTGGATAAGGTCTAAGAATGGTAAACCTCTATTTGTATATCTTTTTGCAATAGATACAACAAGTCTAAGGTTTGATTTTGCCATTCTTGTTTTTGCTTCATCTGTGATTTTCTTACCACGTTTGATTTGCTCTAATACATCCACTAACTCTTCTGGTTCTAAATCAAATCCACCCTTTGAAGCTTCTGCTGTTTGGAAAAGTTTTTTAATCTCCATATAAGTAGAAACCATAGTAGCTTCAGGAACCATTGAAGTGATTTGTGCTTTAGTTAGATTAACAATATTATCTAAAATCTTTTGGTGATTTTTAAGTAAGATATCATTAAATAATGGCAATTTATATTCTAATTTTTTTAACTCTGTTTCAAAACCAGACTCAGATTTAAGTGCAGTTTCCATAGCTTTTACTATCTCTGAGATAAGTTTAGAAGTTGGTCCTAACTCCATTAAAGCCTCTTTTAAAAGCTTCTTTTTAAATGCAGTAGAAAGGTTAAATTGCATTACATCAGATTCATCTTCAGATTTTGCAGCCTCTTTTGCTTGGAATTTAACCCAATCTTTTTTAGCTTTTTCTAAAGATTTAAATGCAGCAATAATTGTTTCTGCTCTTTTATCTAACTTTTTAGTTTTTTTAGGAGCATCATCATCCTCATCTGCATCATTATCTGCATCCTCATCGATTTCATCGTCATCATCATTTGAAGTATCATCAGAATCTTCATCATCAAAGTTTCTGAAAAGCTCTTTTACTTTTCTTTCTCTGTTTACTAAAGGTTCTTTATATTCTAAAATGAAGTCAATTAAGTAAGGAACATAACAAATTGCATCAAGAATGATATCTTCACCCATCTCAATTTTTTTAGAGATTTCAATCTCTTCCTCTTTTGTTAAAAGTGGAATTTGCCCCATCTCTCTTAGGTACATTCTAACTGGTGAATCTGATCTTGACCACTCAAGTAGTTCTTTGCTTTTTAATAAATCAAATACATCTTCGTCATTTTCTTTTAGTTTATTTCTTAAGTCTTCTTTCTTTTTGGCTTCTTCGGCATTCATCCTTTTAGCTTGCTCTTGTGAAGTAATTAATGTTACACTATATAATTGAATCAATGCTAAAAGTTTTTTAATATTTGGGCCTGAAGGAGCTTTTGGAAAGATTTTAATAAGTTTTTCGTATGTAAGTACTGAATCTTTATACTCTTTAATAGTATTTTCAATAACTTTATTTAAATCTTTTGCGCTCATAATACGGATATTCCTCGTGTGTATTAAAGATAGTCCGATATTATACCGAAATTAGTTGAAAATTATATTAATTGCTGTGTTTAATCTATTATTTGTATAATTTTAGATAAAATGCAAATCTTTAAAAATTATTAAGATACTTTTTTAAGTATTCTAAAATAAGGAAATATAGTATGAATGTTATAACTGGTAAAGTATGGAATTTTGGAGCAAATATTGATACAGATGTTATTATTGCTGCAAGATATTTAAATAGTTCAGATCCTGAGCATTTGGCAAAATATGTTATGGAGGATGCTGATCCAGATTTCCCTAAAAAACTTCAAAGAGGTGATATTATTGTTGCTGGTGAAAACTTTGGTTGTGGTTCAAGTAGAGAGCATGCTCCAATCGCACTAAAAGCTGCTGGTGTTGCTGCAGTAGTTGCACCATCATTTGCAAGAATTTTTTACAGAAACTCTTTTAATATGGGATTACCAATTTTTGAGTTACCTGAGTCTTTAGAGATAAAAGAGGGTGAAGAGATTTCAATTAATCTTGATGAGGGAATTATTACAAATAATACAACTAATAAAACATATAAATTTATTCCAATCCCTGAGTTTATGCAAGAGTTAATTGCAACAGGTGGATTAATCAATTATGCAAAAGCAGAAATGAAAAAGGATAACAATTAATGAAAAATTATAAAATTGCAGTAATTAAAGGTGATGGAATTGGTCCAGAGATTGTTGATGAGGCTATCAAAGTTTTAAATACAGTATCAAAAGAGTGTGGTTTTACTTTAGAGTATAAAGATTACTTAATGGGTGGAATCGCTATTGATGAAACTGGAACACCACTACCACAAGAGACTATAGATGGTGTATTAGAATCAGATGCTTGTTTATTTGGTGCAATTGGTGGAGAAAAATGGGATACTTTACCAAGAGATTTAAGACCAGAGACTGGACTTCTAAACTTTAGAGAAGCAATGGGAGTTTTTGCAAACTTAAGACCTGCAATTATTTATGATGAATTAGTTAATGCTTCAACACTTAAACCAGAGGTTATTGAAGGTGTTGATATTATGGTTGTAAGAGAGCTTATTGGTGGTATCTATTTTGGTAAACCAAGAGAAAATGATGGATTTAAAGCTTACAACACTATGGTTTATACAAAACCAGAGATTGAAAGAATTGGTAAAACTGCATTTGAATTAGCAATGAAAAGAGATAAAAGAGTTTGTTCTGTAGATAAGGCAAATGTTCTTGAGGTTTCTCAATTATGGAGAGACACAATGGAAGAGATTGCTAAAGATTATCCAGAAGTTGAATTATCTCATATGTATGTTGATAATGCTGCAATGCAATTAGTAAGAAACCCAAAACAGTTTGATGTTATTGTAACTGGAAATATTTTTGGTGATATCCTTTCTGATACTGCTTCTATGGTTGTAGGTTCTATTGGATTACTTCCAAGTGCAAGTACAGGTGAAAAAACTGCAATTTATGAGCCAATTCATGGTTCTGCACCTGATATAGCAGGTAAAGGTATAGCAAATCCAATAGCAACAATCGAGAGTGCTGGTATGATGTTAAGATACTCTTTAGGTGAAACAGATGCAGCAAACAAAATTGATGCAGCTATTAAAAAAGCATTAAAAGATGGTTATAGAACTGGGGATTTAGCAGCATATGATGCTAAAGAGGTTGTTGGAACTTCTAAAATGGGTGATGTTATTGCTGATAACATTGCGTTAGTTTAATCAAATTACCAATTATTATTGGAGTAATATATGTCTTTGGAGAAATTTCGACTTATAACAAGAAGTGATATGGATGGCTTAATTTGTGCTACTCTATTGAAGTATTTAGGTATTATTGATGAGATTATATTTGTCCATCCAAAAGATATGCAAGATGGTAAAGTAAAAGTTACTTCAAAAGATATTACTACAAATCTGCCATATGTACCAGGGGTACATTTGGCTTTTGATCACCATTTTAGTGAAACTCTAAGAAATAAAGAAACAAAAAAACATATAATTGACCCCAATGCCCCAAGTGCAGCAGAGGTTGTTTATCAGTATTATGGTGGAGCTGATAAGTTTCCCGCACGATTTAAAGAGATGATGGATGCTGCAAACAAAGCTGATAGTGCTCAATTTAGCAAAGAAGATATCCTTAAGCCTGAGGGGTGGGATCTGTTAAGTTTTATAATGGATTCAAGAACTGGACTTGGAAGATTCAAAGATTTTAAAATCACAAATCATCAACTTTTAATGGATCTAATAGATTATTGTGCAGATTACACAATAGATGATATTTTAGAGTTACCTGATGTTAAAGAGAGAGTTGAGTTATATTTCCTTTATGATAAAGAGTTTAAAGCTCAACTAAAAAAATGTTCTACTATAAAAGGAAACCTTGTAATAATTGATTATCTAAATGAGGATATTATCTATCCTGGAAATAGATTTTTAGTATATGCCTTATTTCCTAAAACAAATATCTCAATACATATGATTTGGGGAAAAGATAAACACACAGTTAGTTTTAGTACTGGAAAATCTATTATAAATAAAACTTCAAATACAAATATTGGTGAACTTATGCTTAAATATGGTGGAGGTGGACACCAAGCAGCAGGTGGTTGTCAAATAGATATAGATGATTCTAAAAAAGTTTTAGAAGAGTTAACAAAACAGATTAATCAAGATGGTTAATTGTACTTATTGAAAAAAGAGTTTATTACAAACTCTTTTTTATCTTTTCATAAAAGGGTGAAAAGTCTGGTAAAGATAGATCTGCTTCCCTTTGTTTTTTACCCCACATTGGCTCTGGGAAATATGAATCTTGTTCAAACCTTGCCATTATATGAAAATGAACATGTGGAAGATAGTTTCCAAATGAAGCTATGTTTATCTTATCTGGATTATAATACTCTAACATTTGAAGTTCAATAATATCCAAAACCCTAAATATCTCATCTTTTACCTCTTTGGGACAACTTGATAACTCTTTATATGGTTCATTTGTAAAAACTTTTAACCAAGGTATTTCACTGTTTTCTATTTGGATGTTGATTAAATCGTTACTGAAAATTTTCATTGGATTCCTTAATTCAATATGTTATATAATTTTAACATTTTTTTGCAAAATAGAATCTACAAACAATATATTGATATAAATTTAATGTTTATAAAAAGTATAATTAAACAATATTTAAGCGAATATTAAATATAATCCAAATCCATTTTTCCAACCATAGAGGAATTTTTTATAAAATGTTTTGTGTTTTATAAAGAGTTGGTAAGAGGGAAGAGAAAAAGCAAACATAAAGCCTTTATCTCTTAACTTACCTAGAAAATAGGCTTTTATTTAAGAGATTAGCTTGTTTGAACAACCTTTATTGGGTTGTTTCGAGGATTAAACCCCTCTTGCCTGTTGGAAATGGGAATAAACACAAAAGAGGACAGACTGATGAAAGTAAGAGCTTCAGTAAAGAAAATGTGTGATAAATGTAAAGTTATCAAAAGAAGAGGTATCGTAAGAGTAATCTGCGAAAACAAAAAACATAAACAGAGACAAGGATAATCATGGCAAGAATTGCAGGTGTTGATTTACCAAACAAAAAAAGAATGGAATATGCGTTAACGTATATCTACGGAATTGGTTTACATAACTCTAGATTAATCTTAGATGCTGTTGGAATTGATTACAACAAAAGAGCACACGAATTAACAGAAGATGAAGCAGCGGCTATTAGACAAGAGATCCAAAAAAACTATATGGTTGAGGGTGATCTTAGAAAAAAAGTTGCTATGGATATCAAATCACTTATGGACTTAGGTTCATATAGAGGTTTAAGACATAGAAAAGGTTTACCTTGTAGAGGGCAAAAGACTAAAACTAATGCTAGAACAAGAAAAGGTAAAAAGAAAACTGTTGGTGCAGCAGCTAAGTAAGGATTAACGTATGGCAAAAAGAAAAGTAACTAGAAAAAAAGTAGTAAAAAAGAATATTGCTGACGGTATCGTTCATATTGCAGCTTCATTCAACAATACAATGGTAACTGTAACTGACTCAGCTGGTAACGCTATTGCTTGGTCAAGTGCAGGAAACTTAGGTTTTAAAGGTTCTAAAAAATCTACTCCATTTGCAGCTCAACAAGCAGTTGAAGATGCAATGACAAAAGCAATGGAACATGGTATTAAAAATGTTGGTATCAAAATCCAAGGACCAGGTTCAGGTAGAGACACAGCAGTTAAATCTGTTGGAGCTATTGAAGGTATTACAGTTAAGTGGTTTAAAGATGTTACACCATTACCACACAACGGTTGTAGACCTCCTAAAAGAAGAAGAGTGTAAGGAGTAGTTAATGGCAAGATATAGAGGACCAAGAGAAAAAATTGAAAGAAGACTTGATGCAGACCTAGGATTAAAAGGTGAAAGAAGACTTAACGGAAAATCTGCATTAGAAAAAAGACCATTTGCTCCAGGACAACACGGACAAAGAAGAGCAAAAATCTCTGAGTATGGATTACAATTAAGAGAGAAACAAAAAGCTAAATACCTTTATGGTGTTTCTGAAAAACAATTTAGAATGTATTTCAAAGAAGCAGCAAGAAGAGAGGGTAATACAGGGGCAAACCTTATTACTTTAATCGAGCAAAGATTAGATAATGTTGTTTATAGAATGGGATTTGCTACAACTAGAGCAAACGCTAGACAATTCACAACTCACGGACACGTTTTAGTAGATGGTAAAAAAGTTGATATCCCTTCTTTCATCGTAAAACCTGGACAAAAAGTTGAGATTAAAGAAAAATCTAAATCTAACCCACAAGTTGTTAGATCATTAGAATTAACAAACCAAACTGGTATTGTTGATTGGGTAGATGTTGATAAAGATAAAGTATTTGGTATCTTTACAAGAATCCCAACAAGAGAAGAAGTTGTTATTCCAGTGGAAGAAAGATTAATTGTAGAGTTATATTCTAAATAATAAATAAGGTAGGCTATGAAAAAATTTGCAGACACACCGTTTTTACCAACAGAGGTTGAGATAGAAGCTATCAGTGATAATGAGGCTAAAATATCAGCATATCCATTTGAAAGTGGTTTTGCAATTACTTTAGCACACCCTTTAAGAAGACTTCTTTTAAGTTCTTCAGTTGGATATGCTCCAATTGCTGTAAAAATTGAAGGTGCTTCGCATGAGTTTGACTCATTAAGAGGGATGCTTGAAGATATAGCTATTTTTATAATTAATCTTAAAAATATTAAGTTTAAAATCAATGGTGATGAAGACCAAGTAGTTGTTGAATACTCTTTTGATGGACCAAAAGAGATCAAAGGGGAAGACTTAGTAAACTCTGATGTTGAAGTGGTTTCTCCAGATGTACATTTAGCAACTATCAATAGTGACTGTAACTTAACATTCTCTGTTATTATCCAAAGAGGTATTGGTTATATGCCATCTGAAGATATTAGAGATATCGTTGGTTCAGATTACATTCCATTAGATGCTTTCTTTACTCCTGTAAAAAAAGTAGTTTATGATATTGAAAAAATGTTAGTTGAAGATAATCCTAACTATGAAAAAGCTGTATTTACAGTACAAACAAATGGACAAATTACTCCAATTACTGCATTTAAAGAAGCAGTATCAGTTATGTACTCTCAAATGTCAGTATTTAACAAAGTATTTGATTTATCTGAAGTTACAGTTAATGATGCTGGTGAAGAGCCAGTTGAGTTAAAAGATTTAGTTGTAAAAATTGATGACTTAAATCTAAGTGCTAGAAGTTTCAACTCTTTAGATAGAGCTGGACTAAAATTCCTTGGTGAATTAGTACTTATGAGTGAAGTTGAAGTTAAAAATATTAAAAATTTAGGAAAAAAATCTTTTGATGAGATCGCAGAGAAATTAGACTCTTTAGGTTTCCCAATTGAGAATACACTTCCTGAAAATGTTGCATCGGCTTTAAGAAGAAAGTTAGAGCAACTTAAAGCATAAATAAGGGTTTGATATGAGACATAAGCACGGATATAGAAGATTAAATAGAACTTCTTCTCATAGAAAAGCGTTACTAAAGAACTTAGCAATCGCTTTAATTGAAAGAGAGAAGATAGAAACAACTGTTCCAAAAGCAAAAGAATTAAAAAGATATATCGAGAGATTAATCACAACTGCAAGAACTGCAGATTTCAATACGCACAGAGCAGTATTTGCTTTATTACAAGATAAAGAAGCAACAAAAAAACTAATTGCTGAGATTGCACCAAAGTATACTGAAAGAAATGGTGGATACACTTCAATTGTTAAAACTAGAATTAGAAGAGGTGATGCAACTCCTATGGCATTCATCTCATTTGTTTAATAGCCAATATTAGACATATTTCTTACACAAAAAGGGAGTGGTAAACCACTCCCTTTTTTTCTGCAAAATTAAAAATCTTTTTTACCCCTTTTTAATCATTTTTTATATATAATAGCGCGCAATACTATACCCTTAGGAGAGAGATTTGATTACTCTAAAAGAGGCACTAAGTTTAAGTAGTGACGAGATAAAAAATTTAAGAGAAGATTTAAAAGATAAGATTCAAAAGAGTAATATTGGTGCGTATGTAGAGCAACTTACTAATGGAGATATTTCAACATCTAGCGAAGGTATCCCTATTGCTATCAAAGATAATATCAATGTAAAAAACTGGGAAATCACTTGTGCAAGTAATATATTAAAAGGCTATATTTCACCATATAATGCCACAGTGATTGATAACTTAACAAACTCAGGATTGAGTGCTTTTGGTAGAACAAACATGGATGAATTTGCTATGGGAAGTTCAACTGAGTCTTCATGTTATGGTAAAACTTTAAACCCGGTGGATAACTCAAAAGTTCCAGGTGGAAGTTCAGGTGGAAGTGCAGCAGCAGTTGCTGGTGGAATTGCTATAGCAGCACTTGGAACTGATACAGGTGGAAGTATTAGACAACCAGCAGCTTATTGTGGTTGTGTTGGTATGAAACCAACCTATGGAAGAGTTTCAAGATATGGTATCACAGCATACTCATCTTCGCTTGACCAAGTTGGACCAATCACACAAAATGTTGAAGATGCGGCAATTCTTTATGACATAATTTCAGGTCATGATGGTATGGATTCTACCTCTGCAAATGTGGATTATACTCCTGTGGCACCAAATCTTAATAGTGATAAAAAACTTAAAATTGCAGTTATTGATAACTTTGTAAATCAAGCTAGTGATGAGATTAAACAAGGTTTTGACAAAGCAGTTAAAGCTTTTGAAGATGCTGGTCATGAGATTGTTCATAAAACAATGTTAGATACTGATAAAATTCTTTCATCTTATTATATCGTTGCAACTGCAGAAGCTAGTGCAAATCTATCTAGATTTGATGGAGTAAGATATGGAAATAGAAAAGGTAAGGGTGGACTAAAAGATATGTATACTCAAACTAAATCTCAAGGATTTGGTGACGAGGTACAAAAAAGAATCATGTTAGGTTCTTTTGTTTTAAGTTCAGGGTATTATGATGCTTATTATATAAAAGCACAAAAAGTTAGACATTTAATCAAAGACGAATATGAAACAATTTTTAATGATGCAGATTTAATCCTTTCTCCAGTTGCACCAACAACTGCACCTGAGTTTGGAAGTTTTAAAACATCATTGGAGATGTATTTAAGTGATATTTATACAATATCTGTAAATCTAGCTGGACTTCCAGCAATCTCACTACCTGTTGATAGGACAAGTGAAGGTATGCCAATAGGTTTACAATTAATAGGAAAAGCTTACAATGAACAAACATTGTTTGATGGTGCTTTAGCATTAGAAAAAGCTGTTGATTACAAATAATAAAATTTACAAAAGGCATAAAAGTATGAAAATAAGAAAAAGAGCTCTAACATTTGAAGATGTATTGTTGGTTCCTGCGAAATCTGAAGTATTACCAAAAGAGGTAAGATTAGAGACTAAGCTTACAAGAAATATTACTCTAAATGTTCCATTTGTAAGTGCTGCAATGGATACTGTTACAGAATACCAAGCGGCAATTGCAATGGCAAGACTTGGAGGAATTGGTATTATCCATAAAAATATGGATATTGAAACACAAGTTTTACAATGTAAAAAAGTTAAAAAGTCTGAATCAGGAATGATTATAGACCCAGTTACAATCAAAAAAAATCAAACATTACAAGATGCAGAAGATATTATGGCATCTTATAAAATCTCTGGGGTACCAGTTGTAGATGATAATAAAATTTTATTAGGTATTCTTACAAATAGAGATATGAGATTTACAAAAGATTATACAAAACTAGTAGAAGAGAAAATGACTTCAATGCCATTGATTACTGGTAAAGAGGGAACTACCCTAGATGAAGCTGCAGATATCATGCATGCAAATAAAATAGAAAAACTTCCAATAGTTGATGCAAACAATAAACTTATTGGTCTTATTACTATCAAAGATATCAATAAAAAAAGAGAATATCCAAATGCAAACAAAGATACGTTTGGAAGACTTAGAGTTGGTGCTGCAATTGGTGTAGGTCAATTAGATAGAGCAAGAGCACTAGTTGAAGTTGGTGTTGATGTTTTAGTTTTAGACTCAGCTCATGGACACTCAAGAGGTATCTTAGATACAGTAAAAACAATCAAAGCAGAACTTGATGTTGATATTATTGCAGGTAATGTTGCAACAGCAGAAGCAACTGCTGATTTAATTGCAGCTGGTGCAGATGCAGTTAAAGTTGGTATTGGACCTGGATCTATTTGTACTACAAGAATTGTTGCAGGTGTAGGTGTACCTCAAATCTCTGCAATAGATGAGTGTAGTGAAGAGGGGAATAAAACAGGTACTCCAATCATCGCTGATGGTGGTATCAAATACTCTGGTGATGTTGCAAAAGCCTTAGCAGTAGGAGCAAGTGCTGTTATGATGGGAAGTGCATTAGCAGGTACAGAAGAGAGTCCTGGTGAGGTTGTTTTATCTCATGGTAGAAAATTCAAAACATATAGAGGTATGGGTTCAATTGGAGCTATGACAAAAGGGAGTACAGATAGATATTTCCAAGAGGGAACAGCTGCTGATAAATTAGTACCAGAAGGTATCGAAGGTATGGTTCCATACAGAGGTTCTATTTCAGATATTATCCACCAATTTGCTGGAGGATTAAGAAGCTCAATGGGTTACCTAGGAAGCAAAGATATCCCAACATTCCAAGAAAGAGCAGAGTTTGTAGAGATTACAAGTGCAGGACTTAAAGAGAGTCATGTGCATGATGTAACGATAACAAACGAAGCACCTAACTACCACATCTAAAAAAAGAGGTTTATAACAGCCTCTTTTTCCAAATTTCTGCGTTATCGCAGAAATTTTTTTACTCACTTACTTCAGTAAGCTCCCACAAAAAATTTTGCTCTTGTCTTGAACTTTACAAAAATAGTCTATTTTAAACCTCTTTTTGATATTATAAAATTATTATTATAATAGGGAAATATTTATGGATATAATATTAGGAATATTAGGTGGAGGATTAATTGGTTTATTAATTGCCAATTTTTATTATAAAAAAACACAAAAAGATTCTTATAAAGAAAATGAAAAAATTTTAGCTAAACAAAAAAAAGATAGCGAAGAAAAAGTAAAAAAAATAAAAGAGAATAATGAAAAAAATTTAAAAATAATAAAAGAAGAATTTAAAGTTTTAAATGAGCAAGTAAAAAAAATAGATATTTCAAAACTACCAGAAAAGGATAAGACAGAGATTATCAACATTCGTTCAGAAATATCTAAGTGGGCTAAAGATTTAAGTAGTGATATAAGTAAGACAGAAACTAAATTAAAAATGAAATTAAATGAACACTTACAAGAAGAATATAAAAATTCAAATACTATAAGAGAGTATGTTATATATTGTTTAGATTTAATTAATGATATTATATTAAGTTTTAATAATTCTGATAATAAATGTTATTGGAATAAACCAGTTTTAGATGCAAACTTATTTAATACTAATACTGAGGTAGAAATATTTTATAAAGAAGAAGTTTTTGTAAGTTTAACTCTTAAATCTTCAAATATTTCAACTAATAGTTTTTCAATAACTTTACATATTTTTGATAAAGATGACCTATATAAACTTAATAGTGCTTATTTGAAATTTTCATTTAGTTTTAACTCTGATAATAATGTAATAATTTCTATTTATACAGATAATTTAAAAGTAATAGATAATGAATATGATATTGCAATAGAAAATTATCAAGAAGTATTTAATAGAAAATTAAAAGAGTTTTTTGAATATGTTTTAGTTAAAGTTAATAATAAAATTGATTGACATGGAAAAAATAAGAATTAAACCCTAGAGGAGAGACTGTTAAATATTTCGTGTCAATTAATTCTGATAGAAAACAATCATATCACACACAAACTTAAATTCTACATACCTATTTTATTACTAAACAAACACTTTATATTAGAATATTATAATATATTTAAATAAGAGAGATTTGCTATGAATAATTATTCAAAATGTATTAGAAAAAAAATTGATTATGATTTAATCAATAACGCTCAAGACTTGATAAAAGAACAAAGAAAATCATTAAAAAAGAAAAGTAATATATTTTCATTAATTGGAAATGAAATTAGATTATCAATAGTTTATTTATTAATAAATTATGAAAAACTATGTGTCTGTGATATTAGTGATATCTTAGATATTAGTCAATCAGCTACTTCACAACATTTAAGGAAATTAAAAGATGGTAATATCATTGATAATATAAGAGACGGAGCCACTATTTTTTATTTTATTAATGATGATATTAGACACTTTTTTGAAAATAATATTAAGGGGTAAGTTATGGATAAAAAAATACTAACTGGTATTATAGCTTCGATTGGAGCTTCCTTATGTTGTATAACACCAGTTTTAGCTGTATTAGCTGGTTCAGCTAGTTTGGCTTCTATGTTTTCTTGGCTAGACCCATTTAGACCATATTTAATAGGATTAACAATTCTAGTATTAAGTTATGTATGGTGGGAAAAATTAAAACCAAAAGAAGAGATTACTTGTGAATGTGAGACAGAAGAAAAAATTAGTTTTGTAAGAACTAAAACATTTTTATCAATTGTAACAATATTTGCAATTGTAACTATTTCTTTTCCATATTATGGAGACTACTTTATTAAAGAAGATGGTAAAAAAGAAGTTGTTATAGTTCAAGAAAAAGATATAGTTAATTATAATGTGAAAATTTCGGATATGACTTGTCCAGCTTGTGAGGCTACCGTGAGTAAAGCAATACATACACAAGATGGTATAGTTAATTTAGATATATCATATGAAACTGGAAATGCCAATATTAAGTTTGATAGTAGTAAAACAACTATTGAAGATATTAAAAAAGCAATTAATACTACAGGTTTTACATCTACCACACATAAAAAGCTATAAAGGAATGAAGTGTTAAGTTTTTATACAAAAGATGTATGTCCAATTTGTAAAAACAAAGCTAAAGAGGTTTCCTCTATTACGATAAACTCTTTAGTAAAAAAAGAATATTTAAAAGAATTATCTTCTATTAAAGACTTCTTTTATTGTCAAACTTCAAATTGTGAAGTAGTTTATTTCAAAATAAATGAAATAATTAGACAAGAACAATTAATAAAAGAAGTTGGTTTAAAAGATTGGGCTAATCCTAAAACAGTATGTTACTGTTTTAATTGGACACAAGAGAAAATTAAAAAAGATATAAAAGAGTTTGGTCAAACAAAAGCAATAGAAGATATTACAGAAAAAATGAATACTATCGGTTGTGATTGTGAACATAACAACCCATCAGGTAAATGTTGTTTAAAGGATATAAAAAAGGTTATTAAAGAATCAACATAAAGGAGTAAGTTATGGAAATTCAACTAAAATCTATAATTACTTGTCCTAAATGTGGACATAAAGAAGAAGAGACTATGCCAACAGATGCTTGTCAATTTTTTTATCAATGTAAAAACTGTAATGAAGTTATTAGACCAAAAGGACAAGACTGCTGTGTTTTTTGTTCTTACGGAACAGTACCTTGTCCTCCTATTCAAAAAAGTAATAGTTTTATATCTTATTAATAAAAATTCTCTAGCAAGCCCTTTAGTAAAACTTTTGGACATACTAAAATTGATGTTAAAAACAAAATAATCATCTCAAACTTAAATTTTAAGTTCATCGTCAAGTCTACCTTCGAAGAATATAGCCAATTGCGAGAGGGTTAAATTCCAGTTCCACATTGGATTATTCCACTTTTTAGTGGCATTTTGCATGCCCATATACAATAGTTTTAAAAGTGAATTTTCATTTGGAAATGCTCCTTTAGTTTTTGTAAGTTTCCTAAATTGTCTATGTACAGATTCAATAATATTTGTTGTATAAATTACTTTTCTAATCTCTGGTGGATATTTAAAATAAACAGATAAATTTTCCCACTTATTTTGCCATGATTGAATCACAATGGGATACAACTTACCCCACTTTTCATCAAGCTTTAATAGCTCTTCTTCCGCAACTTCTTTGGATACAGCTTTATAAACTGGTTTTAAATCAGCTATAAACTCTTTATGGTTTTTAGAAGCCACATATCGTATTGAATTTCTAATTTGATGAATGATACACAGTTGTACTTCAGTTTGTGGAAATATTGCTTTTATGGCTTCAGGAAAGCCTTTTAAACCATCAACTGATGCAATAAGTATATCTTGTAACCCTCTGTTATTTAAATCAGTTAGAACTGAAAGCCAGAAATTGGCGCCTTCAGATTCTGAAAGATAAAGCCCTAATATATTTTTTTTACCTTCTATATTTACTCCAAGGACAGTATAAACAGCCTTGGATACATATTTGCCACCGTCTTTGATTTTATAATGAATAGCATCAAGCCAAACAAAGGGATAAATTGAATCTAATGGTCTACTTTGCCACTCTTTGACCTTTGATATGATTTTATCTGTTATGGTACTAATTGTTGCCGTTGAGATTGATATTTGATATATCTCTTCAATATGTTTGGATATATCTGTATAACTCATTCCTAAACCATACATTGATAATATTTTTTCTTCTATTTCATCAGAAATTGTAGTTTGATGTTTTTTTACTATTTGAGGTTCAAAGGTTCCATTCCTATCCCTTGGAGTTTCAAGTTCAAAACTTCCATCACTTGTACCTTTGATAGTTTTTTTATTTACACCATTTCTTCTGTTCTTATTTCCATTTAGAACATCAGCAGCAATATGTGATTCTACTTCAGCTTCTAATGCTGCTTCTGTAAGTTGTTTAATAAGAGGTGCAAGAAGTCCACCTTTACCAGTAAGTTTTTTACCACTTCTAAATTCTTTTAAAACTTCATTGAAGTCAAAATCAAATTGTTCTTCCATTGTCAATCCTTGATATTTGTATTTTATCAGATTGACACGGAATTTCTAACACTCCCCTAGAGGATGAATCTTCACTTTTAAATCTATTTAAAACCCACTCCAAAATTACACCCCAGAGGATTAATCTCCACTTTCATAAAATAGTTGAGTATCACACCAAAATAACACCCCAGTGGATGAACCTCCACTTTTTAATTTAACAACTTTATAAAAGGTTATCAGATTTTACTTTCATTTCTAGCTTTTTTCTTTGCTTTTTTTATATCTTTTTACGTGTTGGTGTAAATTGATTTTCAACTCTTTTATTCTCAGCTCTTTTTTTTTGAATAAAATACAATAACACCCCAGAGCTTAAATCTCCACTTTCTAATTTAACAACTTTATAAAAGCTTATCAGGTTTTACTTTCATTTCTAGCTTTTTTCATTGCTTTTTTTATATCTTTCTGACGTGTTGGTGTAAATTGATT
>Ga0208300_100665_pt1 | contig 21404 bp, 19 predicted proteins | sample 23_taG_FD_184096 | JGI IMG/M metagenome (GOLD analysis project Ga0208300, IMG submission 184096) | Marine viral communities from Cariaco Basin, Caribbean Sea - 23_WHOI_OMZ (SPAdes) (version 2) | ecosystem: Environmental > Aquatic > Marine > Oceanic | place: Caribbean Sea: Cariaco Basin... | reverse complement strand
TGCCGGAGGACCCTGGCTGCGGCGCGGTGGCGGACGCCATCCAATTTCGTAAGGAAAAGTGTTTAGAAGCGGAAGGGTGTGGAAGTTGATGGATCTTTTTGGAAGGGTAATTGGTACCCCCGGCAGGTTCCACACTAATGTCCCAGTTAGTCTCAGAATGCCCCATATGGTAACTAACCAACTGTATTTAAAATAAATTAATTGTGCGATTTGATTTTGATGGTATCGTTGAGTAACAAGTATGCCCATCTAACGACAGGTGTTTTGGGGGTAGGATGATGGGTAGATTGAAAGGTAGAGCTAGACGATGCCAAAAAAAGTGCCTGAAATGAGCCCCGCTCAAGTTCGCAACCTACGCCATGGGGTGGTGAAAAAGGACAGTAAAACGCGAAAAGCTGGAGAGCCTTGTGTTGCTTATCACAGGGTGGGTGGGGTAGACGGTCTAGTTTTGCAATGTCGTCCGCCAGCGGCTGGACAGGAAATCGGCTCACGCTCTTGGCTTCTGGTCACGACGGTGGGCATACGTCGTCGCGAGATTGGCCTGGGAGGCTATCCCGATGTGAGCCTAGGGGAGGCGCGAGAGCAGGCCCGCCAGAAAAAGGAGGAAATCCGTAATGGCGTAGATCCTGTTGAACAGAATCAAGAGCGAAAGGCCAGAGATCGTGAGCGTCAGCGGAAACAAGTCACCTTCGGAGAGCTCGCGGAGGAATATTACAAGATTAAAGAGGTGACTTTTCGCGGCAAGAACCCGCAGCGGCAACGAAACCGCTTACGGAAGTCGATTGATCGCTGTCTAGGGGAGATTGGTGATACCCAAATCGGCGAACTCACCGTTGAGGACGTTGTACGAGTTCTGAATCCGCTATGGACCACCCAAACACCAACGGCCACCAGAATCCGTCAGACTATTGCCCAAGTCTGGAAGCTGGCGGCATCTCGCAACTTGGTTTCCGGGAAGAATCCTGCAGATTGGGACGACAATTTGGATGGCTGGCTGCCACCGGCAAAGCGTATCCATCACACTAAGCATAAACCTGCGATGCGGCATCATGACTTGCCTGAGTTTATGAAATTCCTGCTGAAGCGAGACACGACACCTGCCCGCGCACTGGAGTTTCAAATACTGACTATCGCCAGACCAACAGAGGTTCAGTTTGCTGAATGGCCGGAAATCAATCTTGACGAGGGAACTTGGACAATCCCAGGCTCGAAAATGAAGAACAGAAATCCGAATGAGCTCCACGTGGTGCCTTTGGTGCCACGGGCAATAGAAATCCTACGGAGTATGCCTCAGTCGGGCCGTTACGTATTTCCGGGTTATCAAGGAAAAGAGCAGATTAGCGAGAACGCGTTGAACAACACGGTGAAGGCAATTCATCAAGAGTCTCTGAAGTCTGGCGGCAAAGGATTTATGGACCCTCGATATAACAAGATCGCGTGCGCCCATGGAATGAGAAGCTGCTTCAAAAATTTTGCTGCAGCTAGGACAGATTTTGATGATGTGGTCTCCGAGCTCAGTTTGGCGCACCTGGACAGCGATGAGACCCGCGCAGCTTATCTGAGCGAGCAGATCTTGGATCGTCGCCTGCAACTGCTCAACGCCTACTCCAGGTACGCATACACAGGCAAATTGCCACGGAAACGCCAGCGCAAGGATTATTAACCAATAATCCGGAGTTTCTGCACTTTTCTGGCAATTACACGCGCCAACCGGTACTTGTTTCCGATTAGCTTATTGAGTACCAATTAATCGGAATGAGGTACATAACGTGTTCTACAGCATCAAAGAAGTCAGCGAGCGTTACGGAGTTGCTCCCAAGTCCATTTGGCGTTGGATTCGCGAAGGGCGCTTTCCGAAACCGCTCAAACTTTCACCTAAAACCGCTCGTTGGCGCGAGGCCGACTTACAAGCTTATGAGGAGGGCCTCAAAAAGTAGCGGTCTGAAAATCTCGATCGGCCATAATTGAGCTAATGGCGGGTTCTGTTCGTTTCGAACCCGCCACACAGTACCGCTCTTTTCATCGCATCATGATTTTTCCGGCCTCCGGTGGCCCTGCTTTTCCGGAAAAGCGGGTGTGTGGGCGGGAAGCAAGCACGCTGTTTCTTCTCCCTCTCAGCTCGACGCTGCAGTGCCAGTTTCTCACGCTCAATCTCGTCCTGACGTAATTGCTGCTTGAGTTGGCGTAATACCGCTTTGGCGTTCGATGCGTTGCGAAGCTGGCGGGCCAAATTCCTGCATGCCTCCACGTTGCCTGCTCGGGCACCCCTGGCGAGTGCCAGAAGGTGAGGGAGGTTCCTGGGTTCCAATATGCCGGTTTTCATGCGCTCGTTCCTCAGGTTTTATTGTTGGTTGACCTTCAGCAACATTGATTTATCGACGCTTCAAAGCCTACTGGAGGATGATGGCCATAAACCTTTTGAAATGTGATCAAATGTGGCAGCGTCTGAATTCCAGGGTTTTGTCGCCACTGTATCGAGGAGCATATGAAGAGCAGAGTCAGGGTTACACTTCCGCCACTCGATGTGTTCTTCCTGCCGCACGTGTCTGATTTTCTGCGAATCGCGCTCGGCGACTCAGGTTCGTTTCCCCGGTTGATAAAGACAATGGCGAATGCTGCCGGGGTTGAGGCACCGCATCTGAACACGTTAAGGAAAGCTGAGCAGAAGCCAGTAACACTCAGCACAGCGATGAAAATTAAACGCGTCTGGCAAGCAAGTATTCCCGACGAGCAATTCCTGGAATCAATCGAAACTGCGGTGGAGCCCTGGAACGGCCTCCAATTGAAGAACAATGGTTCCTCGTGGGTAGCTGCACTGGCGGGTGCTTACAAGTCGAAAATTGGCTCGGCCCTCAAGGGATCCAGGGTTGCCAGCTTCCTTGAGAAGCGGATGGCCCAAGAGAAGTCTTTTCTCGACTGGGCCAAACAAGAGACTAGCCGACAGCCGAATCAACAGCATAACCCCACCGTCTGGATTCGACGGGGTCAAGAGTTCTTGAGGGAGCACACTCTCGTGGACCCGGAGCTCATCACGTTGATCGCCGATATCGACCACACAGCCAGAGATCCAGAAAGCGCAGAGTGGCGCAGGGGAAAGAGCATACTGAACTTGGTTAACCACCAATTGCGAGTTGATTTCTACTACACGCTGCTCTGTGAGTTAGCTTTGGATGTGGCCGATTATCTTGTTGTGCAAGGGGCGTATGAGGCGCACAAACAACAGTTGGTCGATCAGGGATTTGTGGGAGATATTGCTCCCAGATCATCGGCTCTGGAAGCTCGGTCTGAACAGGACAGACCCTTAATTCGGCTATTTGAGGTTTGGAAATATCGATTGTCTGCGCTTAATGGTTGCGACTTTAGCTACAGACGAATGGCCAGCTACCTGCCGTTGCCTGGTGACTCAGCTGGAGAGGAATTTGTTTCTCCTGCAGGGTACACACTGGCAATGCTCAAGTATCGGAAACTGAAACGATGGCGGAGTGGCACTATTCCCGATTTATCGGATTTGGAAACATTCATTGCCAGGCTCTGTGCCGGCCACGACTCAGACCATTATCTGGCGTGGATGAAAGCTCAGGTTGCGCTGGCATGGGGGCGATTGATCGATGAGGAAGAAGAGGCCCTCGCCTCAATTTTCACTACGCATCCAGATCTTAAATGTTTCAATGCCATTGGGTCCTACAGCACATACTGGAACCGTTATCAGAAACAGGCCGCCGACATTTCAGCGGCCTGATCTTGCATCGCTATTTACCCTTGGAGGGGCGAGCGCTACCTTTACCTTTTGACATAGGAATCTACTCCAGTTCTTGAGTGTGTTTTAAGGGGTTGAATCGTGAGGCACTATTGTTTGGTCAGATGCCAACCCGTTTGGTAGGGGCATTCATATACCCGCAAATGAATGTGGTTTTCGCAACCAATGATCTTTGCCCGAGCCTCTGCTCCCGCCTTAGTTGAATACAGCTCCTTGGTTTCTCCGTCGCTATCGGTGCAGAACTCGCAGGGTTTACTGGGTGTGTATCGCTCCTTGGGGGTTAAATGCCAATGTTGGCATTGAGGACACCGGTAATATGTGAAATCTTGACCGTAGAACAGGGTCGCGTGGTCGGAAGCGCTCCAAGCCTCATATTCACAGTCGTAGGCTGCCAGTGGTTTGCCTGTTCGTTTGCTGACGCAATCGTCGAATGTCAGTCTCATCGGGTACTCCAGTTCAGATCGTGGATTTGCGTTTTCCAGGTGATGAGCTCTCTCATCACCTAAAGCGATCATCGGAAATCTGAACTGGCGCGGGGAGGGGGCTCGGCCTGTGAAATTTTCCAAAGCACCCCACCCGAACAGACGGACGATCGTTTATCGACGATTTCGTGACCTCGTTTTCGTCACTCGTGAAACTACTCGCCGCCCCCCGCGTGTCCGGTCTTGGATCAGCCCAAGGCGACCGAACCAATGCCGCTCTTTCCCGAGAGCCTTAATCATGAGTCGCATGGCACGGGTGTAATCAGCCATGGTCGACGGAGCGAAGCCCTCATTGTCGAACCAGGCGTACTTGAGGTACTCCATGTGCTTAAGTTTAATCTGGTTGCAGTACCGAACCGCCGGAAACTGGGCCTCAATAGCATCAGCCATCGTCTGAATGCGTCTTACTGTGCGGCTTTTGGTCGACGTAGAGGCCTCTTCGTGCCATTTGATATTCTTTGTAATGTCCCGAATATTCATCAGTAGCCCCCGATGTAAGAAGAGGCTACCTGAGGACGCCCATGCCCCAGGAGACGAGCGACCTTTTCACGGGCGATGCGATCCAGCACCCGATCCCCGATAGGGCCGCGGAGTGGGCTGGGCCCACGCACGATTTCTTCGTAAGCGTCCTGCGCAAATCCACTTCGCAGTTCCCGGATGGAAGGGATCCCGCATCGCTTGAGGATTCTCCTGCAGCGCCCCAGCTCCCGTCGGTAAAAGCTGATGACGTTGTCTGTTTTCGACAAAATGCATTTGGAGCCTGCCGGCCGGACGGACATAGCGAATTCAAGTGCCTCGCGCTGAAACTCGCCTGCCTTGATTGTCCGGCTGCGGCAACGTCGGCCCCCTTTCGTTCCTTCAAGGATAGCGGCGGTACCGGTAGCAGCTACCTCTCGCATCATACGGTCTAGGTCCTGCAGAATGGCCTCATTCGCTCTCATGCCCCAGGCACGCGTTAGCAGAACCACGGCAGCTCCGCGCTCATTGCCGGACGCGATCATAAGATCTGCTGCCGTCTTTGTATCCGCGATATCAGCCTGAATCTGGGTTTTGCGGACATTGGATCTGGCCACGCCCAGCGCTTTGCGAGCAGACAGGTACAACTTCTCATCTCGACGCATCGCGTACAGACAGGTGTTCACTGTCGAGATAAGATTGTGTGCATATGACACTGAAATCGTCTTGTCACGCTTACCATCGGCCCACTCGTAGGCATCATATAGGCGGTGGCGCAAGTAGCTGCCATAAGCCTCCACGAGCTGCAGATCGATATACCGAGCATCCCGGATACAATGCCGCCGGCAGAATTCGACGAAGAGCCGGATGCGAATGCCGTGAGTTCGGCGCGTCGCGAAATGGTCGTGCTGACCAAAGAGCGCGCCCAGTGCCCTCTTAAAGGCGTACAAAAGCTGCTTGCCGTAGCCAAAATTGCGCTTCTCGCTGCGCGGCGTTTTCCGTTTCCGTTTCATTGCAAAATTACCTGTTCTTGATGGTTTGAGATTAGTTGCAGCTGTTGCGAGGCAAACCCTGCGGCTGTCGGGGCAGAGCCTGGTCCCCTCGCTGACACTCCACCCCGTCGCCGCAGTCAGATACATAACCATGGGGAAATCTCCTCTGGTCGTTGGGAGTGTCGTTCGTGCCGCTGCAGGCACCGTGTTTTTCCATTGCGAACCGTGGCTAACGAATCAGCGAATGCTGTTCGTTGGGGTAGCGGAGCCGTCACGGGGTCAGCGTGACGATGCAAAAGGTGGGCGCCTGATATGGATCAGGCTCGGGGGCGAACAGGCCGAATCAAGCATGCCGGTGGTGACGCACCGGGGGAACGATTCCGCTCGAATCTGGTTTTAGTCAGGGTCTTCGACCAGTTCTAGTCCGAGGATCGGCTTGGAGGCATTGGAAATACTGGGGTTCCCAGTTCCAGGTCAATGCATCTCTCTAACGTTCGGTGGTCGCTCGCAGAGATGCGGAGCCCAGAAGGGCGGTTGGATTAGCGAACCTTCAGTCCGCTTGGACGCTCGTTTTGAGCTGTTTGGATCGGGTCTTGCCCCGAGGGATACCGGTCGATAATCGACGGTGAGACACTTGCTTTTTATTTAACAAGACTAGCTATCTGGCCGGGCAATTGATGCTCGGGTTGAGTTTTCATTATCAAAACTGACAATAGCCTTGTCTACTCGTGAAAACGCAATATTAGTGCAATAAGACCAATATGATGCCCGCTACCATGCGGCATTATGTGGGACGCGGATACAGTCCGGGATTGTTTACTGGCCTCCCAGTAGACTCCAAGTGTACTTAGGAGCGACAACCTGGGAAGAACAGAAAGCAAACCTGTCATGAAAGTCCATTACAGGTACATTTGGAGGACACTACGGGGCACCTGGGATGAGTTTGAGCATCACCGATGCACATTTTTTGCCGAGAAATCGTTCAGGTAGGATTTCTAAGTCCAAACTCCGTGTTCGAGACGGCCGATGATATCGAGCAGCTGTTGTGCTCGCTCGGGTGTATCAATGTAGTTGATGGGCACCTCGTTACCGATTGCTGGAAGAGGTTTTGATAGCCATTTCCCCGCCATCTCCTGATCGCCTTCGAAAAGCTCGGTAGCGTTGGAGATGACTTGAGCCCGAAGCCATTCAAGGTCCGCTTTTAGATTGGCCATGTGAACCCTCGTCCTTCAGCCAGCCCGTTACTCTACCGATTTTATGCTGGTGATAGGGGATAGTGAACCCTTGGAAACTTCCAATGAAGCAAGCAGTATTGATGACTGGTCAAATTCGCAGGCTAACTACTGGTGACCGGAAGTTGGCTCAACATCCGATGGATGGGTCTAAGTGTTGGGAGAGGAAATGATTGTTCTGCTGGAATCCTGGATTGATGAGGTCAATGAGGCCCACAAAAGCGCCCGCCGCCCCTGTTCAGTTTTGCAGCACCAGTTTGAAGGCTATTATCGCCCGGACCTGCTCCGCTCATCCTATTTCGTGGTCGTGAAGGCTCTCCCCATGCCAAAGATGCCGGAGGTCAGAGAAGCAGGGTTGGGTGACTTTATAGATAACGAGAACCACTTCGGTGGTATCACCTACAAAGATACTTACTACCTTTTGCCAGAGGCAGCCAGAGATGTTGGTATCCACTTTCACGAACTTGTGCACGTAATCCAATGGCGAACGCTCGGTGCGCGAAGCTTTATACAGCGCTATATGGAAGAAATACGAAGATTTGGGTACAGCGAAAAGGCACCGCTTGAGGGGATGGCGTATGGTCTGCAGAGAATGTTCGAAAAGGGAGTAGTGCCCTTTGATGCGGAGAAAAAAGTAGTCGCGACCCTCTGACGAAAAGCGGGGGGGGCCAGAATAATGAACAGATGGCTCTGAAACGATATGCCTTTCCTTTCACTCCTTGATGACCGAGCCAAACCCAAAGGATCGCGAGACCCGCTTGGCTTCGAATTAGTGTGGACCCATTTCGGCCGAAAGGTGGTTGGCAACCTGAACACCATCACCAGTTCCGTTGAGAACTTCACCGTGGCGCTGCTTGGCTTTTATTGGGCACATCAGATCTCGAATACCTGGTCACTGAAGACGATCGCTTCTGAGCGACGATAAATGCAATGTCGATCAGCCTGGCGCGCCCGGCTACGAGCTTGGATTCTAGCCCCAGATCAAGCAGTATTGCTGCCATCTGTCTATAATAGCGCACCCTACCTATATGTTTTGAATAGTGGTTTATCAGGCGCTTGAATTGCTTGTCTGGATCTGAAGTCTGAGACAACTGCTCCACGTCTACCAGTGGGGCTAACAGGTTAATTTGCTATCAGAGATTCTGAACACAAGGAGCCCCCATGCTGGGACTGAAGCTACGCGAAGAATTTACCGGCCGCCGCCTTAGCGGGACGATGATCAGTTTTACAAACAGGCGCGGCACGGGCGCGTTGGACCGGACAGCGAAAGAATTTCTGGATATTACCTATCCCTCTGTTGATCTGCTGAAAACGGTTGAAGCCATACAGCCTGGTCAGGCTCGCCCAGTGGTCATTATTGGTGCCCGCGGGCAGGGTAAATCCCATCTTATGGCTGCCGTCTCTCATATGCTTAAAGACCCTGACGCAGGAGAGGCTTGGTGCCGAGATTGGGCTGCTGCCACCAAAAATGAAGCGTTAGAGCAGATCAAGCTCCGAAGCAATATGCACGTGATAGCTCAGAGTATGGAGCTACACCAGTACAAATTTCTGTGGGATCTGCTTTTCGATCAGCATCCCAATGGAAAAGTAGCACAGGGCATCTGGGAACATCAGGGTAGCCAGAAAACTGAGGTGCCGGGGTACGACATCGTTCTAAAAATGTTCCAGGAGCAGCCCACGATGCTGATCCTGGATGAGTTTCAAACATGGTATGAAGGCCTGACGAATAGCAAGCAGTATCCGTGGCGTACGTGGGCATTCAATTTTATTCAGATTCTTTCCCAGATTGCAGAGAACAATCCGGACCTATTGAGTCTCGTTGTGTCAGTCCGGGATGGTGCGTCTGATGCCGCTCAGCAAATCTATCGCGTCAATCCCATTCGTGTAGATTTCAAAGGGCCACAGGCCAAAAAAGACCGACAGCGACTATTGCTCTATCGTATTTTTGAGAACCGCCTGAACGTACAGACTAGCGACATTAAGTCGTTGATCCAGCCTCATTTTGGTGAGTTTCTCCGCTTGAACCATGTTTCGGGATCAGAGCATGATTCCAAGCTGCAGGAGTTCATCGAGGCATGGCCGTATTCCCCCGAGCTAATGCAGCTACTTGATGATCAGGTGCTTATTGCGACCGATGCTCAGGACACAAGGGATCTGATTCGTTATCTGGTAGACGTGTTCAAGACAGCTGGAGAGAAAAGCCCTGTCATAACCGCAGCTGACTTCTCCATCACGGATGAAAAAAGCGTCGTTGCTTCGCTGCTGGACTCGGTAGCAAACGCAATGCATCGAGACCTCCGGGACAAAGCTCTACGAAACAAGGAAGCCGTTGAACAGGCCCTAAGAGCAGGAGGTCAAACTGTCCCTCATTTGGAGGAAGTCCTTAGCTCTCTGTGGTTGCGATCTCTTTCCCTTGAGACCCAAGCTGGAGCTGAAGCACATGTGCTTCAGGTTGACATCACGCGAAACCAACCGATAGACGACAATCAATTCCAGGCTGAGTTGGCGCTGATTGAAGAGAATAGTTTCAATATTCATCGAAAAGGCAGTCGACTGGTTTTCCTCAACGAAGAAAACCCCCAAGCGAAGTTGATGGCGCACGCCAAGAATGACCGACTCTTCGAGAACGGATCGGATCTCGACCACCTTGCCGATGAGATTCGTTATGTTCTCTCTGGAGCGGATGGCGTCTCCCAGGGGAACAGGGTAATTGTTCTCAAACGTAACTGGGACAAGGACCCGTGGTCTGAAGTCGACGAGCGTGACCATCCACAAAATTGGGACAACCGGATACCCGTTGTGGTTGTTCCAAATCCAGGTGTCACCGACGGCGAACTGGGGAAATGGCTGAAGGAATTCATCAGCAAGCAGCGCAATACGGTTCGATTCCTCCTACCGAAGAAGGGCACTGAGCACGTTTTTTACGATAAGGCGTTGATGGTGCTTGCCCGCGCAGTGTTCCTCGCTAACGAGTGGAAGAAAGCCGATGCGGCGTATTCTGCTTTACACATGAAATATCAAAAAGAACTGAGGGATCAGCTGAAGATCCGTTTCGACCGCTTTGCGATCCTAGACCAGTGGAATTTCGGTCAACCGGAGAGATGCACCTTCCTGAGCACCAGTCACAACACCGATGGCAGTCATATCCTCCCGACTATCCAGGAAATCACCCGCAGGGAACTGTTTATCCCTGAGGATTTGGAGGCATTGGTTGCAGATGCTGCAACAACCAATCGCTCAGTCGGTGAGCTTCTGGATCAGCTAAAAGAGCCCATGGGTGGTGGGGAACACTGTATCCCTTGGCTGGGAGAAACAGAGGCAAAAGAATTGATTTCCCGGGTTTGCGCACAAGGCAAAGTGGCCATCAACCTTCTTGGGCGAGAAATGATGGAGCGCAATCCCGGTGAAACGGAAGAGGATGCGTGGCGTCGTATGCGAGGCCGCCTGGGTACGGGCCGCCAACTTGACGATACAACCTTGCATCAACCGGGTTCGACAGTAAGCAGTGGCGGGGCGACTCCCCAGCCTAATCCACCGGGCGGGATACAAGAGCCGCCAGCTCCCGGCAACCCGGTACCTACACCGCCTGAACCTTCGCCACTGCCAGGCGGTGGGCTTTTCGGTGGTTCTGGTCGCCAACAGCGGCTGGAAACTCCCCCCACATCAGCCCTGAGCCTCCTTGGAAAGTTGGAGTCATGGGGTGTAAACGCTGGCACATCGTTGCACAACCTGAATTTGAACGTGGGCAATTTGACAGGTGCTCAATTGGAGAAATTACTGAAAAATCTCCCAGATGGCCTTACCTATGGGCTTGAAGTCGACAAGGAAGAGCGAGAGTAAACATGTCATCCCAACAAGAAAAACTCGTGGAAAGTAACGATCTTGATCAAATCTTCGGTCTGCCTGCGGCTGAAGCCTGGCAAGCTCTCTTTAAGCTTCTTTGGGATCGGTTCTCGTCGCCGTTACGGCCAGATATTGCGGACGCACAGACCACGGAGAGGGATAGAGCCTGCGCGAAGTTGGATAACCTTCTTTCGGGTAGTGCCTGGGAGCTATGGCAGAGTTATGAGGATACTGCACCAAGAACAAGTGAAGCACTGAAGCAATTCTGGTCAGAGCAAACCAAGGGCAAAGCCATACTGATTCTCGATGCATTGTCGCTGAGAGAGCTCCCATGGCTTCTCGAACAGGCTGCAGAGCGAGGTTACAGTGTCCACAACCAGAGAGTCACTGGCTCCGAGGTTCCCGGTGATACAACGCCCTTTGCCAAGGCTCTTGGATTCGGACAGCGTTCCAACCTGGCTAATAATGGTGGCAATAGCGTCCATTTCCCCGGGGCATTCACAGAAGTTTCAGACCTGCCATTCGCCGACTGCGCTGCATTTATTAAATCGGAGCCGAACATTATCTTCTGGCACGAATGGCCAGACAGTGAAATGCATGAGCTAGCGGATGAAAATGGCTACCGGAAGCTCGCCAAATCTGCAGCTGCTCGATTGCGCTCTGACGAGTTCTGGTCACTGATCGAAAAGCTCACAACCGGTCGGCGTCTGGTGATAACGGCTGATCATGGTTACGCCCACTCTGGTTTATTCCCAGATGTGTCGCATCGCGAACAAAGTGACTATCTCAAGTCGAGCTTTAAATCAGGCCGTGCTGCGCCCGTAGAGCCCGGCGACAAGCCTCATTATTGGGTTCCACCGCTCACTCAAATCATGGACAGCCAACACGGTCGCTGGGAGCTCGTCCTTGGCCGGCGAAAATGGAAAAGTCAGGGCGGATACCCTTCGTTGACCCACGGAGGGCTGTCTCTGCTCGAAGTGGCTGTACCCTACATCGAATTGTCGCGGTAATTTCCGCTGATCAACCATACAACCGACGGATTTATAAATGGCGAAAACCAAGGCAGAAGTATTAGCAGAGCAAATTGCTGAAACCGTTGGCGCAGGAAAAGAGCTGCATCTTGAGTCAGTGGATTTTAGTGATCCAAACCGGCCGAAAACCTGTCTGGAGGTGGATTTCCCGATTCTACCGATCAACCAGATTGCACAGATTGAAGGCAATGCCGGTAAGCCCATCTATCAGATGAGCAAGTGGTGGGCCCGCCGTCGCTCTAGCGTCTTTCGTTCCACTTTGATTGCAGCCGCAACCAAAGCCCCGGATGACCCTGCGGAGGCGGCGAAACTGGTATGGGACAGCTACTACGGGAATCACCAGAAGAACGATGCATTCCGCAAGCTAAAAGTGGCCGACATCTTCATGGGTGGGGGGACCACCCTGGTTGAAGGTGCTCGTCTTGGTATGCAGATGGCTGGCAATGATCTGAATCCTGTTGCCTGGCTTGTAGTAAAGAACGAGCTGGCAGAGGCTGATCTAGAGGAGGTAAACCGGTTATTTGATCACATAGAGCGGGAAGTAAAACCGCAGATCATGCCGTTTTATGCTTGTGAGGGGCCGAACGGTGAGAAAGGAGTGTGGAGGCACCTACCCACTGGCGTCGAGGTGGGCGAAGATTTTGATCCATTAGTTCTCACTCCTGAGGAACGAAAAGAGTATAGCTATGAAGGCCCAGAGGTAATCTACAATTTTTGGACTAAACATGGCCCTTGTAGCGCGCCCGGTTGCGGCCACCGAACACCGATCATGACCAAACCCGTAGTTGCCCTGAAGACCCTATCTGTGAAGGCTTGGAAGGATATTACTTGTTTCTCTTGCAATAAGATCTTCGATATCGAAAGAGATGAAGCCCGTATAGCTCCTGATGTTCCTCTTGTGGTAGCTGAAACGGAGAAACCGTACTCCATTATGGACGATCGCGGTTATTACCGGTGTCCTCATTGTCAAAAGCAATATCAAGACGAGGAGGCCGCGATGAAGGGCGAATCATCTCGGCTTCTTAAGAATACCAAGGGGAATAAAAAAATTGAGCTGACTCTACTTGTGCACCCCGACTGGTTAAAGGGAGCTCAAAGTGAAGATCAAACAGGTCCGCTTGGTGGTTCTGCTAATAGTGACTCAGATTCGACCAAGCGATGGAATGAGCTCAGGGCTTCAACTCTCGAATTGATCGAAGTTCGTGGTGCTCTGCCCGAAAAAGTCGTATGTCCGAACAGTGGGGTCGAAATTGATACACAGGCTGCTACTGTTCCTAAGAAATCTACCTTTACGTGCCAAGCTGCAACCTGTGGACTGGAGCAGGACGTATTGCGTTCGATTAAGCGGACAAAAGAAACAGGAGCTTTTTCAGCTTACGCTATTCAAGGTTATTCTCCGCAAAGACATGAATCCGGAGCACCTTATGGAGGCAGATATTTCAAGCCTTTTGATGAGAACGATGTTCAAAGATTTTATGCCGCACATAGAGAGTGGGAAATAAGGCGAGAAACAGATCTAAGGCAATATTGGCCCAAAACTGAGCTTCCATTTGGGTTTATGACGCACCACTTACAGGGGGGTGTTCCAAATCATGGGTATACGCATTGGTACAAAATGTTTAACCCAAGGCAGCTACTTGTATTGTCACTAATCCTCAAAGAAATTTGTGAGGCGGCCGGGTTTTCTGATGTTACTAGAGAAATCGCGCTAGGGGCATTTCAGCAATATTTGAGAAATCAATGCATGATGGCTTTTTGGCATATAAAAGCCGACAAACTTGCCTCATTCATGAGTAATAATAATTTCCATTCAAAGAATAATGTTGTTGAGAGCTCTGTGTGGCCAAAACTGGGCCTAGGAAATTGGGAGTCATGTGTTAGTTCCGTCAATAAGGCATTGAGGTGGAAAAGCGATCCTACTGAGTTGCTCGCAAAGGAGTTTTTAACAACTGTCGATAGTGAGCTTTCAAGGACCGTGAAGGGCAAAAGCGCCAAAGTGAACCCCAAGGATCCAGTCACGGACGGAATTCTAGTTACATGTAATTCATCGACTGAATTGACCGAATATGGAAATGAACAGTTCGATTTAGTAATTACGGATCCCCCCTTTGGAGGGCTTCTACATTATTCTGAACTTTCCGATTTTTTTTACGTTTGGTTACGTTTAGCCCTAAAGGACAAATATCCTGAATATTTCGCTAGTGAATATACTCCTAAGACGTTGGAAGCCGTGTCAAACAGGGCGCGTCATCCTGATGACCCGGATGCTTTTTATAAGAGGTTGCTTACGGAATGTTGGCGAGAGGCGGGCCGAGTTCTAAAGCCTGGTGGAATATTATCCTTCACGTTTCATCATAGTGAGGATGATCCTTGGGTTGATGTTTTGGAAAGCCTTTTTGATGCTGGTTATTACTTGGAGGCTACCTATCCGATACGTAGCGACGAGACGAAAGGCAAGGGCGAATTCGGTTCAAAAACTATTGAATATGACATTATTCACGTTTGTCGTAAGAGAGTTGAAGAGCCGAAGAGAATTTCTTGGGCTAGATTACGACGTCAAATCTTGACGGACGTAAGGCAGCTTCAGGGAATTTTGGAGCATCACCAGAATGAAGGTTTGCCAAAGGCTGATATTCAGGTAATTAAACGAGGAAAAGCACTGGAATACTTTTCCCGTCACTATGGCCAGGTTTATGTCGAAGAGGGACGTGAATTCACAGTTAAAGAAGCGCTAGTGGGCATCAACCAGTTGCTTGATGACCAGGCAGAGAACGAGGGTGGAAGTACCCCCGTCAAATGCGAGCCAATTTCCCGACAGTTTTTGCGTATCTTCCATAAAACCGTGGAGGTGAAGCGGGACCAGATGCAGAAATATCTGAGAGGTACGGGCATTGGTCCCAGCGACTTCGTCAGTCGAGGGTGGACAGAAGAAAATAAAAAGATCTTCCACTGGGTTTCGCCCCTCACTTTTGCCCGGGAACGCAGTGCAAAATTTCATACCCTTCACCGGGACCTCGATCAGGCCATGGTTCTGGTTGGTGCTTGTTTCGCAGAAAGCGGGATTAATGTCAAAAAACTTCTTAGCGGGAATTTCAAGCCACACCCTGCGCTGGGAGACTTGTTGAACTGGTGGGTGGCCAATGGTGGCAATGAGGAAATGCGCAATGCGGCCACAACTGCTCGTCAGCTTTACAACACCTGGGCAGCAAACAACCAGCAAACGGTGCAAGAGCAGTACGCGCTGTTTGATATGGAGTAAGGAGAGCCTTGATGAATACGCCGTTGACGGATGATGTATGGAAGCGCCGGGGTATTAATATCCTGTGGAGTGGGTCCGCGCTGATAGAGCTGCAGGCGGCTCCCAAGGTTGTCAGCCTTAGGCGATTCTTTGAGCTGCAAGCGTTGGGGTGGCCAGAAGATGAGATTCCATGGGTCGATGACGCCGCGCTGATGGTAGCCGGACTGGATGTCGCTATTGATGCGTTGCCGATGGAAGAAGCCGAAGACTGGATTGAGCAACAGGTCTACAGCAAGATTCTGGATTTTCAGGATTGTTTTCAGGGGGAGGCTTCATTGATTTTCTGGATGGCGGACGAAAAACGCTGGTTTGAAGTGGCCGGAGACAACGCATTCGAGTGGTATCTGGATGGAAGTTACAAGGGGCAGCGGTTAGCTCTGGGCCGATGCATCTGGAATGGCGCCCAAAATGGTGTACGTCGTGTTGAGGTTAACGAGAATGGCAAATCCAGTTGGATCGGGCTGCACCACTATCGCATCTCCTGAGAGTGGCTTGGGATAGTAACTCATAATTGCACGGTAACTCCGGCGGTGGTAGTGTGCAATTATTGTGATATTAAGCGGCGTAGCCTATGAAAACCAATAAGATCCTCAACGTGGCACGAGACTATTTCGTAGAGGTCTTGGGCGAGGAGAACACCAGTTCTGGCTGGGAAGAGCCATGGGAAGGCGCCTCGAAGCTTCCTATATTTTTGCGGAATCTTTACGAGTTTTATTACGTCAGGATATTTGATAAGCCCTGCCTACTGATGCTCAGTGTTTCAACGGAAGGAGAAACACCTGCTGCTGTCAGGAAACATTGGCAGGTGGTCGCGAAGCATTTTAGTGGCGACATTATCTATGTAGTTGACGTAGTCAGCTCGTTCAACCGCAAGCGTCTGATCGAGCAAAAGGTGCCCTTCCTCGTGCCCGGCAACCAACTCTACCTGCCGATGCTTGGCATTGATCTTCGAGAGTATTTTAAGCAGACCAGACGGAAGATTTCGGATCACATCGGGGCAGTGTCCCAGGCACTGGTACTGAGACAGATTCAGGTGAAGGACTGTTCTGGAATCTCATCGAGAGAGTTAGCGCACCTTACCGGGTATAGCCCTATGAGTATCACTCGGGCGCTCAAAGAGCTGCCGGAACGCGATCTCGCCTCGATTGAGAAAGTGGGCCGTGAGAAACATCTGGTGTTCAACGCCTCCGGCTCACAACTCTGGCAGATGGCTAAGCCACTCTTACAGAGCCCCGTCAGAAAGAGAGTTTGGGTCTGGGCTGCAGACATAAAAAATCTCTTGAACGCAGCGGAGGCGCGAATCGCTGGTGAAAGCGCTTTGGCTCACTACACGATGCTGGCGGAGCCGCCCACCGAGGTAATCGCTGTTAACGCACAGGAGTGGCCAGGTATCAGAAAGCTTCTGAACATAGAAGAGTTGGATGGCGGCCATTCAGCATTGCGAAGTCATTATGCCAGTGAGCCTGATGTTATTGAAATTGAACAGTGGAGCTATAGCCCTGGCATTATCACCGGCAATCGAGCGGCGGGTCAGAAGGCTCCTATTGTCGACCCACTTTCGTTGTGGCTAAGTCTCCGTTCAAGTCAGGATGAACGTATCGAAATGGCCTGTGAAGAATTGATTGAACACGTATGGGAGCAATTGAATGGTTAAAGGATTGGACCTCTTCAGAGAACATTTCAAAGATTTTCATGAGAGCTACACCCTGATTGGTGGTGTGGCATGTTATCTCGCTCTTGAAGAAGCTGGTCTGGATTTTCGTGCCACTAAAGACCTGGATATTGTTTTGTGCGCAGAAGCGCTCGATGCAGCCTTCGTTGAACAGTTTTGGGAATTTGTGAAGGCTGGAGGGTATCAGAATCAGCAGAAGAGCACGGGGGACAAGCAGTTTTATCGCTTTGACAAGCCTTCCGCGGAGGGCTATCCGGCCATGTTGGAGCTTTTCTCGCGGGAGCCTGATCAATTGAGCATTCCAGATGGTGTTGAGCTAACACCCATTCCTGTCGATAGTGAGCTTTCCAGTCTTTCCGCCATTTTACTTGACGACGATTACTACCAGTGCATCGACAGAGGTCGATCGGTTATCGATGGGGTTGCGGTCCTAGGACCGGAATACATTCTGCCCTTTAAGGCCAAGGCCTGGCTGGACCTCACGGAACGAAAGAATGACGGGGAAAGGGTAGATAGCAAAAACATCAAGAAACATCGAAACGACATATTTCGCCTTTACGCCGTCTTGTCGACCGACAGCAGAGTGGACATTGCCAAGAGTATAAAGACCGATCTCCTAAGATTTTTGGATGCGATGCCCCAGGAACAAGGGTTGGACCTAAGTAATTTTGGGCTTGGTGGCGCAACCTTGGAAGCGGTCTCAGCCGATCTTAAAACCATCTACCAATTGGATGCTTGAATGACGGTAGCTTCCTCGAATTCGGCAATACTAGAGCCTGGCTCTCGGGTTAATCACCAGGATTTTGGTCAGGGCGTGGTCATTAGCTCCACGGACGGATATGCCCGTGTGTTTTTTCAGGTTGGCGAACGCCAACTACCGGTAGGCGCATTAAAGCCAGTCCTGGGACATAATGAGACCGTTGTGGCGAATGTGGCCGCCGACCAACATCGCGCTGATAATGTTTGGTTAAGCTGGCAAGCGCATGAGCTGCCCCTCCTGGATAGCGTCAGTTCCCTGACATCGGCCAAGATTGATTTGTTGCCTCATCAGGTTGTTTTGACTCATCAGGTAGCCATGGCAAGCCCTCGTCGTTTTTTGATCGGCGATGAAGTAGGGCTCGGGAAAACCATTGAAACAGCTTTGATACTTCGGGAGCTTGCCAGCAGGGGCGAGCTAAATAGAGCCTTAATGGTTGTACCGGCTGGGCTTGTCAATAACTGGCATCGTGAGCTGAACGAAGTATTTAACCTCAACTTCGAGGTTTTCGGGCGCGAGGGCGATGTCAGCGACCGTCGTACCAACGCGTTTGCTCGTCATAATTTGCTCATTGCGAGCATTGATACCCTCAAAAGAAAGGCCCGGGTCAAAAAATTGATGGAGGCGCCTACTTGGGATTTGGTGGTATTCGACGAGGCTCAGCATCTAACGGCTTACAAGTCGGGCGGTAAAACAAAAAAAACAGAAAACTACAAACTCGCAGAAGTTTTGCGAGATCATTCCAGGGATATCCTGTTGCTCTCCGCAACTCCCCACCAAGGCGACCATTTTCGTTTCTGGAAGTTGATCCAGCTGCTTGATCCAACACTGTTCAAGAACGAACAGGAAATGGTTGAAGAGAGGCATCGGCTAAATCCTTATGTTTTTCGGCGGACGAAAGCCGACGCTTGCCGCGCCGACGGCGGGACGTTATTCGCCCGGCGCTGGGTTCACACCGAAACGTTTGTGATGTCGGACTATGAGCGCCGTTTTTATCAGGCGCTGAATGAGTATCTGGCTGACGGCTTTGCTTTGGCCAAGAAGCAGGGAGGAAAAGGTCGGGCTCTCGGATTCGTGATGACGATCTTTCAGAAGATTGCGGCTTCCAGCTTTGCTGCAGTGCATCGCACGTTACGCCGTCGCTTGATTGCCTTAACCGTGCAGGAAGGCCTGATGCATGATGGAAGCCTGGATATTGAATCGCGGAATCAGGCTTATGACGAAGCGAGGGAGTTGATTCGGACAGAGTTTGCTATAGAAGAAGGGCGAATGGCCGACCTCGAAATTGACCGCATTCTCAATGATCTCAAACGCCGATTGTTGAAGAAGATGGATGAGGATGAGTTGGCGCTTGCTTCGAATGAATTCTCAGATGAGCTTGAAACGGCTGCAGCGGAAGACGCCGCTATGAATGCCGTGGCATACGCGCTCCCGGAAGAACGATTTCGGATCAAGAGTCTTTTGCAGCTTTTCCCGCAGATTAGGGAAACCAAGGTCGAAAAGTTGCTCGCAGCTCTTGGTACTCTGTGGCAGCAGAATCCAAAAGAGCGGGTAGTGATCTTCGCCACCTATTTGGGCACGGTAGAGATGCTCGGGCAGCAGATTGAATCTGCCTATCCGGGCCAGGGTGTCGTTGTTCTCAAGGGCGGTGATCATGGCAGTAAACTGGCGGCAGAACGTCGTTTCAAGCAGTCCGATGGACCGCGAGTGATGATATGTACTGCAGCTGGCCGGGAGGGTATTAACCTCCAGCATTCGCGTATTCTGTTCAACTTCGACTTGCCCTGGAATCCGATGGATGTTGAGCAGCGCATTGGGCGTATTCATCGCTATGGCCAGCAAGATACGGCTCAGGTCTACAACCTTGTGCTTGGCGATACCATCGAAGGCAAGATTTTCCTGCTTCTGGATGAGAAGCTTGAAGATATCGCTAAGGCGGTTGGAAAAGTCGATGAGCGGGGCGAAATCGGAGAAGATCTCCGGGCTCAGATACTGGGGCAGCTCTCAGAGCGAATTAATTACCAGCAGCTCTACGCGAAAGCCCTCCAGGATCCGGAGCTGAAAAGAACGCGGCTTGAATTGAATGCGGCGATGGAAAATGCTGCAGCGGCAAAGGATGCGGTTTTCGAACTCTTCCAGGATTTGGATCGGTTCAGTCTGGACGATTATGCGCCACTGGCTGATACCAGCGAAGCTATGCAGCGTCTCATTGATTTCGTTACCAAGGCCGCCGAATTGCGGGGAAACCGTTTTGAGAGGATGTCAGACGGCTTATACGGGCTCTATGACAACCGCAATCAGCTGATTAATACCTTTGTTTCGGAAAGAGAAGAAGCGAATAACGACGATACCGTTGAGCTCCTTGGCTTAGACCACCCGTTTGTTTTGGAATTGCTTGAGTCGTGGAGCAACCAGGAGCCGGAGAAGCTCGGGGTTTCCGTAGCGTCGCCAGACGGTCAGTCCGGAGCTGTGGGTCTTTGGCTAGTGGAAACCCATAACGAGAGAGGCCAAACTCTGCGCCACCTTCTCAAGTTAGCCGTCAACGAGAACGGGGAGAGAGTGCCGGCATGGGAGCGGCAAGTCGGCCAGATTTTGCTGCAACGGCCTGAGAGTCGAAGTTCGATGGATGGCACGCGGCTTTTAGAAATGATGGAAACTGTCTTGGAGCGGGAAATTCGTCACAGAGGGGCGGCGGCTCAGGGAGAGCCGTATTCGGCATTGTTGATTGGTTGGGTAGGAGTTACCTGATTATCGGTATTTACTGGTGAGAGTGACTCTGGGTATGGCTCTTATAAATCGTTATATGGGCCCCTACCGTGCCTATAAGCCCGACACGGTAGGTGATTCTGTTAACGGGCTAGGGAGCGAATCCAAAATAGTTGAGTCCATTCCAATCATCGTCAGTTTCGAATACTACGGTATAGTCGAGCCGAGCGTTATCGAGTAAATCTTCAAGCTCTATCTCATCTTCCGACTTGCCTATGGCTTTGAGCAATCTCTCACTGATATACGCAAAAGTGTTCGCCGCGCCGTAGTAGATAAACAACAAGGTATTATCGTCGGAGTTAGCTTCATCTCCAATTAATGCGCTGTCACCGCTAAACGGTGAGTACAGGGTTTCGGGCTGTTTGATACTGATTTTTGCTACTGCCATTTGTTGCCTCTTTTTTACGCTATTGAGAAGCTCTAAGCTTCGGAAAACGTTGTGATTTTAATGCGCGATAAGCAATCCTAGCAACATGATTTTTAAGTGGTTTGCTTGGGAATTTGGGGTTGGAAGGCTGCTCAAGCGTTGGAAAAGATTCGCCCATCCCATTGCGATGCTCATACATGGGATGGGCTTCTCCAGTCAGTGAACTGTTTTACCTACTCCCAGTTGAGACTGCTGGCTGGCGGAGTAGTCAATGGTCGCGTAGAACTTATTCGGCTCCTCAGAATTCAGGAAGAGATCGAGCGTAATCCAGTCTTCTCCCCGTCTCATCTGGACGGTGAGATTGATCTCCTCGCAATTGAATTCCTTGGTGAGCGTTGCGGCCAGGTTCTGAGTCTTTTTCATGAAATCCATCTTGAATCCCTCCGATCAGAACCAGACGTTCTTTTTGATAGTGCCCAGCTGATCCGCCGCGCTGGCCGCCGCTGGAGTCAGCTGTGAGAGAGAGCTCTCACCGGTAGTGCCATCGCTGTAGTTCTGGAGATTGTCGCCGATCACCAGGCTTGTGCCGTCCGTGCACGACACCCGCACTTCGGCTTTGCTCAGTGCGTATTCCGGCGAACGTGACCGGTCATTCCGGGGATCGTGACCGATTTGCACACAGCCATCACACTGGAGTCGATTTTGTACTCTGAGCGGTCACGATGGGTCAACCGATTCCGTCTTGTGTGTT
>Ga0208300_100662_pt1 | contig 21594 bp, 20 predicted proteins | sample 23_taG_FD_184096 | JGI IMG/M metagenome (GOLD analysis project Ga0208300, IMG submission 184096) | Marine viral communities from Cariaco Basin, Caribbean Sea - 23_WHOI_OMZ (SPAdes) (version 2) | ecosystem: Environmental > Aquatic > Marine > Oceanic | place: Caribbean Sea: Cariaco Basin... | reverse complement strand
GCCGGGCGACACCCAGACCCGATTCTGGGCCAAGGGTGAGCGCGCAACTCTGACTCTGAAAGGCAATGCCCTGCCGGAATGCCTCGAGCCCGGTGCGATCGAATCTACCTTTAAGGCCATGGGCACCGAGCCCAACTGGTCGGCTGAAATCGAAAACAACCGAATGGATTTGACTCTGCCATACGATGGCGAAGTTCTCGAAGGCGTATGGCTGCGTGAAACCGTTGCCAACCGCCACGGTCGAGTTTACGAAGGCAAGGTCGAAGAGCGCGAAATCGAAGTGTCGGTCGCTCACCAGTTGTGTGAGAACCCCATGTCCGGCGCCCAGTATCCGGCGCAGGTACGCCTGACGGTGGATGGCAATACCTTTGAAGGGTGTGGGGGTGATCGTGAACGGCTGTTTCAAGGCGCCGAATGGGTTGTGGACGATCTGGCTGGCGACGGCATCATTGACCGTTCCATGATGACCATCCGTTTCCATGATGAAAACCGAATCAGTGGCCGCGCTTCTTGTAACCGCTACATGGGCAGCTATTCTCTGACCGGTGAGAACCTGACGTTCGACCAGATGGGCAGCACCATGATGGCGTGCCACGATTCTTTGATGAACCAGGAGCGCAAGTTCCTGACCCTGATGTCTGAAGTGGTTTCCGGCCAGATTGGCCGTCACGGAGAACTGTTACTGAAAACCCAGTCCGGAGACACCATCAAGGCCTTCAAATCGGATATCGAAAACCCCTAAACCGAAGGTAACAACAATATGAAAATCTTCGAAACGAAAAGTGCACCGAATCCGCGCCGCGTCCGCATCTTCATGGCCGAGAAAGGCTTGCTGGATGAAGCCGAGTTTGTGCAGGTAGACATCGAAAAGGGTGAAAACCTGACCCCGGAATTTAAAGCCCGCAACCCGATGAAAAAAGTCCCGGTGATGGAGCTGGACGACGGCACATGCATCGCAGAAACCATGGCGATTTGCCGGTTCTTTGAAGAGAACTACCCCGATGCGCCGAAGTTGCTGGGTGATAACGCATTGGAGAAAGCCCAGATCGAGCAATGGCTGCGCTGGATCGACTTCTACTTCTTTATGCCTACCGGCATGTGTTTCCAGCACACCACCGGGTACTTCAAAGATCGTATGAACCCGATCAAGGAATGGGGTGAAGAGTGCGGGCAGGGTGTGGAAAAGTTTTTGCACTTCCTGAACAAGCACCTTGAAGGCAAGGAATACGTTTGCTGCGACAAATTTACCGCCGCCGACATTAATGCCTTCACCACCGTGGCCTTCGCCCGAGTGGTCAACATTCGCCCCACACCGGAGCAAACCAACCTGCAAGCCTGGTACGACCGCATCAAGGCACGGCCGTCTTCCCAGGCATAAGTGATCAGCGGCTGCATCCGCTTGTTATAAGGATTTGAAATGACGCAAAGCACCAAACTGACGCTGGCCCTCGAAGCCATTGATCGCGCGAACCGGGCCGATCCCAACAGGGAACAGGTTGAGGGCGAAAGCCTGCCCAAGGAATACGCCTACAGCCTGCACATGACGCGTTGGTTGTTTGCTCTGGAAGCAGAGCCGTCCGAGCGGATGCAGATCGCCTGCCGCGCTCAGCACATCGAGCGCTGGGCCATTCCCAGAAGCGATTTCGGCGAAGGCCGGAAGAATTACTACCAGTGGCGGCAGGCCTGCGGTCGCATGCACGGTCGGCGCGCGGCTGAAATCATGGCCGAGTGTGGTTATCCACAGGAAGAGTGCGCGCGGGTAGAAACCATCCTCACCAAGCGGGAGTTGCGCAACGATCCGGACACTCAGTTGCTGGAAGACGTGGCCTGCATGGTGTTTTTGGAGCGCTACTTCGCTCAGTTCTACGATGACAACCCGGACTACGACAAAGACAAGTGGCTCACCATTGTCCGTCGTACCTGGGCCAAAATGACCCCGAGAGGCCACGAGGTTGCGCTGCAGCTGGCGGGCAATCTGCCGCCCCATCTGCTGGCCCTGCTGCAGGAAGCGCTGTCTGAAACGGGCGAATAATTACGACACTTGAGGCAGGTATTAGTGCTGAGTATGATATTCATTATCATTTGATATTGGATGTCAATAAATGGCCGAGCCTGCCAGCAACACCCCGAAAATTCTCATTGCTGAAGACGACCCGTACCTGAGTGAACAGCTGGCCAGCCAGCTGGTGTCCCGCGGGTATCGGGTGTTGCAAAGCCATCAAGGCGATCAGGCGTTGGTGGCGGCACTGGCGCAGCGGTTGGATATGATTCTTCTGGGCGTGCTTCTGCCCACCATGAACGGTTTTGAAGTGCTGAAGAGACTTCGAAAAACCTGCCAGACACCGGTCATGATGCTGACCAGCGATGGTTCCGAAGATGAGCGTATTCTGGGTTATCAACAGGGCGCAGACGACTGCGTGCCCAAACCGTTCAACTTCACCGAATTGTTTCTGAGAATCGAAGCCCTGCTGCGGCGCACCCGCGGCAGCCTCGATCACCGCGCTGAACCACCAACCCTCTCGGTGGGCGAACTGCAGTTAGACCGCCAAACCCTGCAGGTTTTCTACCAGGAGCGCCCGGTCAGCCTGACTCCCATTCAGTTTCGATTGCTCTGGATTCTGGTGCTGCATCAACGGGAACCCCTGAGCAAACCCTACCTCTACCAAGTTGTGCTCGAAAAAGAGTTCAGCCGATACGACCGCAGTCTGGATATGCACCTCAGCCGCATTCGCCGCAAGCTGATGGAAGCCGGCGTGGCGGGCGATCGGCTGCAAACGGTCCATGGCAAAGGCTATTGCTTCCTGTAAGCCGGATCGCGGCATTGGTTCACGCTAAAGATGTAACAAATGTAAAACCGGTTCCCTTAGCGACACAAGTTATCGAGAATGCATTCCAAATACGAATGGTTATCATAATGGAGTATGGTCGTTATGGCAGTTTCATCCCCGGTCGCACAACCCGCACAATTCCGCCGAAGTGCTCTCTGGCTGGCCTTATTGGCCGCGCCACTGGCTCATGCTGAACCCGTCACCCTGGACCCCATTCAGGTAACCGCCGAGCGCGTGGCCGATTCAGACGCAGTGGTAGACGCTCAAGCTCTTGAGCGGTACCAGGCTGACGATCTTGAGGATGTCTTTGCCGGTGAGCCGGAAGTGAGTGTGGGCGGTTCCGTGGGTGTGGCCCAGAAAGTTTACGTGCGCGGGTTTGAAGACCCGCTGTTGAACGTCAGCGTGGACGGGGCTACTCAGGCCGGCGTGTTGTTCCACCACACCGGTCGGATTGCGGTTGACCCGGATTTGCTGAAGCGTGTCGAAGTCGAAACCGGTGCCGGCAAAGCCACGGCGGGTGCGGGCGCGCTGGGCGGTGCCATCCGCTTCGTGACCAAAGATCCGGAAGATCTGTTGCGTGAGGGTGAGAACGTAGGTGCGCTGGTGAAACTGGGCTCCTTCTCGAACACCAAAGGATACAGCGTGAACTCCACGATATTTGGCCGCCTGAACGACCAGTGGAGCACTTTGGTATCCGTGAGCCAGAGCGACCACGAGCGCTATAAAGATGGCAACGGCGACGAAGTGCCGGGCACCGATGCGCGCCAGCAAATGGGTATGGCGAAATTGGTGGGGCATTTTGGCAACGGCCAAACCCTGCGCCTCAGCCACGAAGTGCGTACCGATGAAGGCGAGCGCCCGCAGCGCCCTCAGTGGGTTGTAAGTGGCTTCAACAAACTCTACGACCTGGATGGCCGCCGCGACACCACCACCCTGAACTACGCTGTCGCGCCGGAAGGTAATCCCTGGTTGGATGCTGAATTCACCCTGTACCAGAGCGAATCGGACATCGAGCAGAACGTAGAAGACCGCTGGGGGCGCTACTACGGTTTCAGCCGCAGCATTGGTGGTGATTTGCGCAACACCAGCCAGCTCGGCGATCACAGCCTGACTTACGGCGTTGACTACCGGGAAGATAAAATCAACGCCGGTGGCGAAACCGACAAGCGTGCCGAAGAAGAAACCGGCGATGTGCTTGGCGTGTATTTGCAGGCGGATCTGTGGCTCACGGAGCAATTGCTGCTCAGCACGGGGGCTCGTTACGATGATTACAACCTTCGTGACAACAACGACCAGAAATTCAGCGAAGACGCAGTGAGCCCGAACGCCAGTTTGGCCTGGCACGTACTGGAAGGCCTGACCTTGAAGGCAGGCTACGCAGAAGCGTTTCGCGGACCTATGCCGCACGATGCCTTCAAGATTGACCGTGGCCAGAACGATCCGGACCTGAAAGGCGAAAAGGCGAAGAACACGGAAGTCGGCTTCGATTACGTGTACCAGAACTTCAGCCTGTCGGCAGAGGTGTACCGGTCTGAAATCAAAGATGCGATTTCTGATCCGTTGGACCCACGCCCGGTTATCTACGAGAACATCGGCGATCTGGAATCCGACGGCTACCGAATTTCTGCAGGCTATCAGTGGAACGCCCTGAGCGCAGGCTTGAGCTTCCACAGCAACGATGCCGAAGTGGATGGCCAGCCCCTCACCGTGTATGAGCATAACCTGCTGGGTAACACCATCGGTGACACCTGGGTGGCCGACCTTGCGTACCGCTTGAACCGCAATCTGGAGTTTGGCTGGCAGGGGCAGTTCGTTCAGGGCATCGACAAACTGGAAACCTCAGTGGGCACGATCGACAAGCCCGGCTACGGCGTGCACGACCTGTTCGTAAACTGGTTGCCCACCGGCAACGAAGATCTGCGTCTGACCCTGGCGGTTAAAAACGTGGGCGACAATCAATACCTGGATCATGCCAGCAACGCCGACTATGAGCATATTGCCGGTTACGAAGGGGTCATTGGTTTGCCCGCCCCGGGCCGCGATATCCGCCTTGGTCTGGCCATGCGTTTCTGAGGCCCCTGATGTTACGCACTCGAGTAATCGCCGCCCTTTTGGGCGGCCTTTTCTGTTTGTGGGCCGACCTCTCGTTGGCGGCCCGCACGGTGACCGATCTGGCCGGGCGTTCGGTTGAGCTTCCCGATGAGGTCAACCGCATTGTGCTGGGCGAAAGCCGCTACATTCCCGCCCTTGCCATTCTGGAGGGGGATGCCTTGCCCGAGCGTCTGGCTGGCATGTTGCCCGATTTCGAAATGACCGACCCGGGCGGTTACGCCCAGTATCTGAAAGCCTTCCCTGAGCTGGCGGATGTTCCGCGAGTTGGCCACACCTCCGCCGACAGTTTCAGTCTGGAAAGCGTACTGGCCATGGGCGCAGATCTGGCTGTTTTCAGTCTGGAAGGCCACGGCCCTGGCGCGCATAACGGCCAGCTGATCGACCAGTTGCAGCGGGCGGGCATTGCCGTGGTGTTCATTGATTTCCGGCAGAACCCCTTGGTGAACACGCCGAAAAGCATGGCCTTGCTGGGTGAAGTGCTTGGCCGCCAAGAGCGGGCGCAAACCTTCAATCAGTTCTACCGCCAACAGCTGATGAAAGTGACCGACGTGGTGGAGCAGATTCCGCAACCGGATAAACCCACCGTGTTCCTGCACAGCCGGTTAGGCCTGCACGACAGCTGCTGTGAAACCATGGTCGAAGGCATGATGGGGCACTTCCTTCAGGCAGCGGGTGCGCGCAACATTGCGCAAGGCAAGGTGCCCGGGGTCAGTGGTGTGTTGAATCTGGAATACCTGATCAGCAACCCGCCGGATTATTACGTGGCCACGGCCATCGGATCGCGCAAGTACGCCCGTTCGGATGCGGACTACAGCTACGTGATGCTCGGTGCCGGTATCGATGCCGACATGGCCCGAGTGTCGCTGGCGCAGGCCACCAACCGGCCCGGGTTACGTGCGGTAAAGCCCATTCGTGAAGGCCGGGCCATGGCAATCTGGCACCACTTCTACAACACTCCGATGAACGTGGTTGCCGTTCAGGCGCTGGCCCGGTGGTTTCATCCTGATGCCTTCGCCGATCTGAGCCCGGAGGCCACGCTGGCGGAGTTCTATCAGCGCTTCCAGCCCATTGATCTGCAGGGTGTGTATTGGATTAACGCGCAGGAGGCCACCAAATGAGCAGTGTCCCGTCGTCTGTTGCCGCTGTGGATAACTCTGCCAACGGTGGGTCACTGGCCAGTCAATACCGCCGCTTTGTCTGGCGCAGGGTTGTTTGTCTGGCCGCTTTGGCGTTGACTGCGGTGATTGCCTTGTTGGTAGACATCGCCAGCGGGCCGTCGATGCTGGGCCTTGGCGATGTGATTCACGGCTTACTGAACCCGGACAGTCTTGATGCCGGCACCCGGGTCATCATTGAAGACATTCGATTGCCCTATGCTTTGATGGCCGTGGTGGTGGGCGCTTGTCTGGGCCTCGCCGGGGCCGAGATGCAAACCGTGTTGAACAACCCGCTGGCCAGCCCGTTCACCTTGGGTGTGGGCGCGGCGGCCACGCTGGGCGCATCGCTGGTGATTGCCTTCAACATCTCCTTTCTGGGGCTGGCCGCCCATGTATTGTTGCCATTGTCGGCGTTTGTCTTTGCCGCTGTAGCCTCTTTGTTGATTTTGCTGCTGTCGCGCACCTTGGGTGCGTCGGTACACGCGGTGGTGCTGTTCGGCATTGCGTTGTTGTTCGGCATCAACGCCGTGGTGGGGTTGATCCAGTTTGTTGCAGACGCCGAATCGGTGCAGCAGATCGTGTTCTGGACCATGGGCAGTCTGGCCCGGGCCAGTCTGGATAAGGTCATGATCGTCGCTGCAGTGTTGGTGGTCTGCGTGCCGTTTTCACTGCGCAACGCCTGGGCCATGACGCTGCTGCGCAGTGGCGAAGAACAGGCGCGGAGTTTGGGCATTCGCGTTGAGCGGCTGCGCCTGACCGTGCTGATGCGAGTTAGCCTGTTGACCGCCGCCGCCATGTGTTTTGTTGGCGAAATCGGCTTTATCGGCTTGGTGGCCCCGCACATTGCCCGGTTGATGCTGGGCGAAGATCACCGCTTCCTGCTTCCGGGCAGCGCGCTGGCCGGGGCGGTATTGCTGTCGTTGTCTTCCATCGCCAGCAAACTGCTGGTGCCGGGTGTGGTGCTGCCGGTGGGCATTGTCACCGCGCTGGTAGGCATCCCCTTGTTCATACTGCTGATTATTGGTCGTAGCCGGAGGGTCGCGTTGTGACGTTGAAGTTGCAATCCGTAACCGCCGGCTACCGAAACCGTGCCGTGTTCAACAACCTGTCGCTGCCGGAAATACCGGCGGGTGCCTTGGTGGCGGTGATCGGGCCGAACGCGGTGGGTAAATCCACCCTGTTGAAATCCATTGCCGGTTTGTTGCCAATATCCGGTGACATGACCTTTGCTGGTGAAAATCTGGCGGCGCTGAGTTCGCATCAGCGCACCCGCCGCATTGGTTATCTGCCTCAGCCCTTGCCGCAGGCCATACCGCTGGTGGCCTACGAAACCGTGTTCAGTGCCTGCCGCTCGGCGCGGGGCGACTGGACGCGAGAACAAACCGAGCAGGCCATTGAAACCGTGTTCGATACTTTAGGTATCCGCCAACTTGCCCTGCGGCGGCTGTCAGAAATGTCCGGTGGTCAGCGGCAAATGGTGGGATTGGCGCAGGTGTTGGTGCGCCAGACGCCTTTGATGCTGTTGGACGAACCCACCAGTGCGCTGGACCTGCACTGGCAATTGAACGTGCTGAACGCCGTGCGCGATGCCACAACCCAGGCAAACTCGGTTGCGTTGGTGGCGTGCCATGACCTCAACCTGGCGTTGCGTTACTGCGATCAGGTGCTGGTGTTATCGCCCGGCGGTCAGGCCGAACTCGGTACACCGGAACAGGTGTTAACGCCGGATCTACTGGCCCGCACTTACGGCATTGAAGCCCGTATTGAACGCTGTTCGCAGGGCCAACCCATTGTGCTGGCGGACCGCCCGTTGCCCGCCAGTGTTCGCTGAACCCAAGGAGATTGTTATGCCGTTTATGAGCGCGCAAGTATCCACCGTCAACCCCGGCCGTTTGATCAACCGCTTGTGCAAGCATTTCAGCCACAAGATCGAAGCCGAGTGGACCGAAACCAATGGCTTACTGACTTTCTCCATCGGAGAGTGCCGGTTGAGCACCCTGAACGGAGCGCTGGCGCTGGAATGCCAGTCCCCCACGGCGGAAGAACTGGAAGAACTGGGGCAGGTAGTGGCGTCCCACCTCATCCGTTTTGCTGGCGATGAGGTGGCCGAGGTTCAGTGGAACCCCGCGACCGCCTGAGGCTGAGTGCATTGCTCTGCCAGCACCTTGCGTAGCTGGCGGAGATCGCTGTTCAGTACCCGGTAGCTGTCTGCCCCGAACCATTCCAAAGACACGTCTAAAGTGATGCCTTCTGATTGCCAGGCGCCCAGTTCTGCCAGAATTGGCTGGTAGTCACACGCTCCCTCCAGGACCGGCACCATGCCCTCACGCGTACCCGCCGGCGAATACACGTTGACCGGGGCAAATACGCCAAGCTGACTGTGTTGTTGAATGTTCTTGAAGTGACAGTGGTGGACCCACGGCGCCAGCTGCTTCAGGGCAACCAGCGGGTTGGCACCGGATTCCCAAACGTGCAGCACGTCAAAGTTGATCCCTAAGGCCGAGTGGTCAATGTCGCTCAGCAGTTCGAGGGTGGAACCCACGGTGTCGGCCATTGTGCCAGGGTGGGTTTCCAGCATCAGCGACAAGCCTTCATCGGCCACGCATCGGGTCAGTGTGTTTAACCGCCGGGTCATCGCCCGGCGCTGGCTGGGTGAAATCTCGTCGCTGCCTAAGGGCCCGGCAAAGGTACGCACCTTGTTTGCGTGCCAGCGTTTGGCCAACTGACAGGCCTCGCGGGTTTTGCGCAGTGCTTCCGCTTCACTGCCATCCAGCGGCAGATAATCGCTGACCATGGGGATGCATAGTCCCTGGCGTTCTATCCAATGGCCATCCAAGGCGGGCTGCCGGTCCAGGTGGCGCGCGTGCACGGCCCAGAGTTCAATACCATCAAAGCCGTTGCGTTTGGCCCAGTCGGCCAACTCCGGTAACGACACCAGATGGTGCCGGAACGAGATGGTACACAGGTGAAAACGGATCATCACAGCACCTCCAGTGGGGCTTGGTCGGTAGCGGCTTGTGGCACATCGATGTTGCGGTAACGCTGCCAGTCGTCGAATAACCTCAGCAAACTGGTTTTGATCTCAAATTCCCGCTCATCTTGTTCATCCAACAGTTGCTCAACGCTGGCCAGCAGGGTGTTGTTGCCAGACATCACCAGCTTCAAGGCCCGGAACTGGATCTGGGTGTAGGTTTTCACCAGCCGCTCGATGTCTTCACACATCGCTTCAAACCAGGGCGCGCCTTCCGCTTGTTTACCTTGGTCTTCCAGCAGCCAGGCGAAGGCGTGTTCATAGGCGTACTTGCGAATCGCCATCACCGGAATTTCCCGGAGGGCATGGGGCAGGTGCGCCAGCGGTTGACTGGCGTCTGGCCCGGTATGGGCACGAAGAATGCCCCGCAGGGCATCGGTGAACGGGTTGTGGTCGGTCTTCATGCATTGCGCGAAATAAGCGGCCACGGTTTCTGCCGGCGTATGGCGAATGTTCAGGCCATCAAAATAGAAACCGCCTGCAGCGGCCGGAGAACGCACCGACTCCAGAATCCGGGCTTGTGGCAAAATCCCTTCCCAGCGGAAATCCGGGTCAGACATGAACCATTCGTCCGGGTTGTCGGTGGTTTCCAGCATCACGTAGTGCGGAAACGGATTCTGGTGAAACTTGTTTTCCCGTTCGGGCAGCCGGTACAAGTCGAGCATCACCATCACTTGCCGGTCCAAGGGCCGGTTTTCCACCAGCGAGACCAGCGTCTGAATGTTGGATTCCTTGTCGGCCTCATGGTCGTACCAGGGCTCAATGCTGATGCCGTACAGCAATTGGTACCAATTGCGGAATTCGTTATGGCGGGTGTGGGGCGAATGGTATGAAAGCTCCATTTGATCGTTCACCGAAAAATCGGCATCCCAAACGCCAAAGTAAAACGGGCGGTGGTCCACCCCGGGTGTGCGTTTGATGATTTCGCACACGCAACTGACAAAACAGTGCACCTTGATCACAGCGACGGCTCCTTGTGGTCGTTGGCGACCAGCAGCCGGGCCAGATCGTCCACGGTATCGAGCTCCTGCGTCAGCAAGGTTTCTTCCGGCAGGTTCAGGCCGTGTTCCAACTCCAGATGCACAATCAGCTGCAGCAGCATGATGGAATCGATGGCCAGATCGGCATTCAAGCGGGCACTGCCATTGAATGCCGATAGCCGGGCGTTGGGTAAGTGCTGATGAACAACCGCTTTGATGGCAGCGTGGCGGTTGGCGCTCATGCGGGCACCTCCTCGGCAAGGGTATTGGCGGGCGCTTCGCTCAGCAGCCGTCGGCTGACCTTGCCGTTAGGCAGGCGCGGAATGGTTTCCGCTTGCTCGATGACCGCGGGCACCTGGTGAGGCGACAAGTGTTCACGGCTCCACTGTTTCAGCTGATCGATATCCAGTTCGGCATCGGCCACGAAACGCAGGCACACCCGCTCACCGGCAAAGCTGTCGGCTTGTTTGTAGGCCACCGCTTCGCGAATACCCGGGTAGCTTAGGTACACGTCTTCCACCGCGCCGGGGTAAACGTTGATCCCCGCCACGTTAATGGTGTCGTCGGTGCGCGCCAGAAAGTGCAGTTGGCCGTGGGCGTCGAAATAACCCAAATCCCGGGTATTGATCAGCTGGCCACTGCCCTTGATGGCAATCAGCACTTCGTCGGGCTGCTCTGCGGAGGTGCCCGCATCCAGTGAGATATGGGGCAGGGGCGTGCCCAGCAAGTCGGGCTCGGTTACGTTCGCCGTGAGCGCAACACAACCGGCTTCCGAGCAACCGTATTGCTGGCACAGCCGTTGGCAGCGGTCCCGAAGCTGATTCAAGACCGGGGCAGGCAAAGGCGCGCCGGACAGCATCACGGTATGCAGCGTCTCGCTGGGCGGTAGTATCCGGATCAATAAACTGACCAGTGTTGGGGAAGCGTAAAGCAGATGTTCCGGCACCGAGCGCAGCCGTGACAAAATGAACCGAGGGTTTAAGTTGGTCACCACATGCGGGGTGGCGCCCCGCTCCAGTGCTGCTAACACGCCACAGATCAAACCGTAGGAATGGGTAACCGGGCAGGCCACCACCGGCGTGAGTGGCTGGGCTTCGGTGAAGTGGTCAACGTAAGCGGTCAGTTCCCGGTCGATATCCCGCCAGGAGCGGGTAATGGTTTTCGGTTTACCGGTGGTGCCGGAGCTGAGTTGAATCAACTCGCCACCGTTGCTCTGGAGCGGATTGTTCGCGGCTTCAAGGGCTTCGGGAACGGCATCGCGCAGATTGTCACCGAACAGGAAATGGCTACAGCCGGTGTCGATGGCCAGTGTTTTTGCCGCTTGCCGGGGTGTGCCGGGATGAATGGGCAGCACGCTGGCCCCCAGCGGTTTCAGCCAAAAGCATAAGGCCAGCCAGTGGGCGGTGTCTTGCAGGCACACCGCCAAGCGGCAGTTGGCCGGGTCTTGAAACGGGCCGGAGCCAGCCAGTGGCGCCACAATACGGTCGCAATCGTCCTGGCTGTATGGGGTGTTATCAACGTAAAACAAAGGTGTGGTCACGATAACCTCGCTTGCTGGTGATCTGTGAAAGGCGTGGGGGTGCCGGTCGGAGTGATCGCCAAGGGGTTGGGTACCCAATGGCTGAGGGTGCCGGTGTCCGGCTGCAGTTTTCGGGTTAATAACGATTCGGTTTTCAGCCGCGGTTGATCCCAGCCAAGCCGCGATAGACGGCGCTGAAGCTCGGGGTGGTGCTGGGCGTATTGGTCCAGCAGCGAGCGCACCCGTGCCCAGAACCGGGTTTCTGCAAACCCGTAAGCGTCTTCGAGCAGCAGGGCCAGTTCGCTCAGGTTGTAGATGAACAGAGTGTCCACAGCCAGCTCCCGCAGAGCTTCGGGGCCGGTCATCCGGTAATAGAGATCATCCGGCGCCTGCTCGTAACCGGCTTGGCGTTCGCCCAAGTTCGGCTCTGGCGTGGTGGCTGCCAGGTAGTTGCGGGCGTACTCCACGCTGTCGTGAAAATCCCGCAGCAAGAGCGCGTTGGGCCAGCCTTGGCGCATCACCAACAGGCTGTTTTGAGCATGGGCTTCCAAGCCAACGCCGTGAGCGGCTAGCATGTGCCAGACCGGCAGAATCAGGGCCGAAAGTGTGGCGTTCAGCCAAGGTTCAAGGCCGTACCGCTCGATCCAAGGCTCAATGAACGGCTGGCCGTCGGGCTGCCATTGAAACAGCGCATTTAGCGGTATCGCTTGTTCGTCCTCGTTCAGCCGGGCCCTGAGGCTGGTGCGCCAAATGGCGGCCAGCTCACCTTCAAGCGGATGTTGCCCGGGCAGTGTGCCGGGCGCTGCTGAAAAGCTCAGGCTGGCGTATTCCGGTAACAGCCGCAGGGGGTAATCCCGTGACAGTCTGGGGTCTGATTCAACAATCGCCTCCAACCACTGGCTGATGGCCGGTGCAGACGGCACCGAATGCGGCTCCAGATGCCGGCGGGATGAGGTGTTGTGAATGCCCAGCGGCAGCTTGACGCAAGCCTTGGTGGGATGAGTTAGGTTAAACAGCGAACGCAGCGACTGGCTGGGCTGGTAGCGGTCGCCCAATGGCCCGAGATCGCGAACATCGAAGTCCTTAAGCTGCCTGGCCTGCGGCCCGGTACGGAGGTGTCGCCATTGCCACGGATGCATCGGCACTGCGCCGTAGTCTTGCCAATAAATACCCGCCCGATGAAACGCCGCGCGCAGCAGAAACGCCGTTTCCTCGCCCAGCTCAGCCTGCCAGAACGCCAGGTCTGACGCGGGCAGCTGGCTGTCCAGATAGCGGCGGGGTACGGCCATCCAATACAGTCGAAAACTTGCGCTGGTTTCCGGGCTGTAGCGCATCAAATCGTCGGTGCCAAAGCCCAGCCGGCTTTTGAAACACGGGTGGTAGGGGTGCCCTTCATGAATGGCCCGGTCCAGCGCTTCGCCGTGCAGCGAGCGCCGGCTGTGTAACCGGCGGGTTTGATGGCTGTTGCGAAGCTGTTCTTCATTGGCGATGGTGGCGGTCAGTTCTTGCAGCAGTACCCGATGCTGTGAACGGGAACCGGGTAACTCCTGAACAAGCGCTGGCAGGTCTACCGTTACCGGCCGCTCATTGCGGTAAAAGCTCAGGGTGTCGATGTCCAAACGCACGCGGCTGAAGCCCCGCACCCGGCCCCGGCAGCGGGCTTGCAACGTGCCTACCGGAAAGTTCAGCCACTGCCAGCCTTCGCTGTGGGAATCGGTTTTGTAGCAAGGCACAAGGCCCTCAAACAGCAAGGCTTCCAGCAGTTGTCGAAGCACCCGTTGCTGCGGGGTTTCCGCAAGTGCCGCCACCCATGCGGGCTCGGTTACCGGATTACGCAGCGCCATGGTGCACCTCAACGGCCGGTTTGCGCAGCTGGCTGGGCAGTAGGCCTTGCGCACGGCGGCACAGCGGGTTGGGAATGCTGGTATACACCGCCATTTCCAGCTCGGCGTTCAGCTCATCAACGTCGTGCACACGGGTCAGCAGGTTGCCTTTGTAGGGCAGGCAGCTGTCTTCCAGCAACATGGCCACCAGCGGCCGGGCCGGGCCATCAAGGCGGGCAAGCTCCGACTGCAAAAAGCCGCGCAGCTGGCGCAGCAGAACGGCTTCTGAAACCAGCCCGTCTACACCAAAGCGGGCAATGACCGAGAACAGCTGGTTCACAATCAGGTAGTAACAGAAACGGTCGCGAATCATCGCATCGCGATAGAACAACTCCGGCGTAAGGCGCACATCCGGGCACAGCGCTGTCAGGGATTCGCGCCGGCTCTCGGACAGGTAATAGCCTTGGTTGTCCCGGTAGTAATAGGCATCCGGATAGCCGCCGCGAATATCCAGCAGGCTATTCTGTTGATGGGCTTCCAGCGCAATGCCGTGTTCGTCGTAAAGCCGCAGGGCGGGTGCAATGGCGCAGGCAAGGTAATGCTGGAACCAGTCCTGACTGACCGCCGCCAGGCTGCGGTTTTCATTCAGTGCCACGCCTTCAATCAGGCTTAGTAAACGGGAGTTGCGCCCCGGCAGCGGATCTTGCGTCAGAGCGGCAATGCTGACCACATCGTGCTCTTGCCCCTTGATGAACGGGTTTTCCCGAAAAATCACCTCGAACCCGCTTTCCGCCTGCCCGGGCAGATTCACCGTTAAGTAGGCGGGGTCTTGCAGGATGCGAAACGCCGGCTCGCTCTCGGCAAAGCCGGTTTGTTGAATCAACCGAGCCATCACCACGCCGGCCCGCAATTCCGGCACCTTGTTCACGCGCAAAGAGTTGGTGACCTTCACCGGAATCGAGAACTTCAGCATCCAGTCTGCTTGCTCGCTGTACAAGGTGCGCACGGAAGAGGTCGCGGAGAACTCCGGCCCCAGCGCGCCGAGGGGATGAATGATTTCGTCTTCAATGGCCTGTTGTACGGCCGGTTGAAGCAGCAACCACTGAGCCTGCAGCGGGTGGGCCGGTATCAGTACGTGATCGTCGGGCAGGTTTAATGAGGGGTAGCCGCCCTTGATCAGAAACTCCGCCATCGTGCTGGCGGGCAATGCGGTGGCTGAGTCCTCGTCCACGCAGGATTCGTGCACCATGAAATAATGCATCTGAAACCGGTTTGCCAGCTCCGGCGCGTAAGCGTCTTGCTGCCATTCCGGCATGCCCTGCCGGCTTTTCGGGGTGGGGTGGCTGGCGTGGCCGAACAGCAAGGATTGCTCGGCCTCAAGAAAACAGTTCTGATGAAGCCGCGGGTCGTGCCGGCGTTTGGCTACGTAGCGGGTCATCACCCCGTAGCTGTCGGTCAGCCGGTGCAGCAGTTCCAGTTCCCGCAGTTTGCGCAGTTCCGGCACCATGCCGGCAGAACGGGCATAGAGTTCCCGCACCAGCAGGCACATGGCCTGAAAGGGTTCAATCTCGGCCCAGCAATAACGGCCGTTCTGCCATTGCCGCACTTTGCCGTAGCGATGTCGGCCAAGATCAGAGCGATACACAATGTCGATGGCAAGGCGGGAGCGCTGGCTTTCAAGTGACAGCTCGCAGGTCCACGGGTTGGGCATGCGTGCAGAGAGGGTGTTTTCACGCCACTGACCGGGATCTATTTCCTGCAGATAACCATGAAGAAAAGCCTGAAAGCTTGCCTGTTCGGCAATCGCGCGGGCGGACGGTCCCATGTCGAACTCCAAAGTCAGAATTTGGAGTTAATCTAAATGAGAATTATCCGCAATTGAAATGTATTTACATCTTTTACATTTGGCGCTAGGCCGCAGGGGAGGTAACCAAACGCTGCGGCCGAAAACGAACAAACAACGCCAGCGCGAGCCCGAAGGTCAGCCATTCGGCCATGGGCAAGGCCAACAGCAGCGGCCAGTCTGGTGCGAAACGGGCAATGCCCATCAGCAGCAACGCCGGCAGCACCAAACTGCGGGAGAAGGCCACCACCGCTGAGGGCAAAGGTTGGTGGGTGGCGGTGAGGTACACCGACAGCAGCACATTGATACCGTTCACCAAAAACAGCGGCCAGAGAATCGCCAGATACTGATCAGCCAGCTGCGCCGTGGCCGGGTCCGCCGAGGTGTCCAGAAACAGCCGAACCACGTCGTTGCCAAATAACCAGACAACACCCACCAGCGTCAGCGCCAGCGCCAGAATCACCGTGGCCCCGCAGCCCATGAACCGGCGAATGCGCTCGGCGTTACCCGCGCCCAGATTGTGGCTGATCAACACGTGCATCGCGTCGGCAATGCCGTAAAACACCATCAGGCTGAGGAAAATCAGGTAATTCACCACGGTGAATGCTGCCACGCCGGCCAGCCCCTGAGAGGTCATCAGCAGCCAGTTGATCAGCAGCATCACCAAGCCCACCGACATCTCGTTGATCCACTCAGACACGCCATTGGCGAAGGCCTTGGGCACTTCGCGCCAGTTTTGTTGCTGCAACCGGAACACCAGCTTGCGCGTGGGTTTGGCAAAATACAGCGCCAATACCGAGAGCTGCAGCACCTGGGCTATGCCGGTGGCGATAGCAGCGCCGCGCAAGCCGTAATCCAGATACCCCACCAGTAACGCATCCAGTGCGATGTTGGCAGCCGCACCTAACACCAGCGCCGTGGTGGCCAGCCCGGGAAAACCGTCTACCCGAACAAAGTAATACAGCACCATGGTCAGCAGCTGCACCACTATCACCCAGATGATTACCAAATAGTATTCGGACATCAGCGGGAAGACGTTGGGGGAAGCCCCGAGCAATCGATAAATGGATTCGTGAAACAGCAGCCCGACCAGCGCACCGGTTAACGCCAGCGCCAGCGTTGCTGTCATGCATTTACTGAAGATAGCAGACGCGGCAGCCTGGTTGCCTTCACCCAAATAACGACCGGCCCGCACCGTGCCACCAATGGCCAAAGCCAACGCCAGCCCGAACATTAAGGTAAACCAGGGAATCAGCAGGTTCAGCGCCGCGAGCGCGTCTGCCCCAGCAAAGTTGCCGATGAAAATGCCATCCACGATGCTGGCGGTGGTCAGCGCCAGAAGCCCGGCCACCGAGGGTAGGGCATAGCGGAAAAAGGCCGGCCAATAAGGGCCGGCCAGAATTGGGTCGTTAGCTTCTGCGCTGGGGCTGGTCATGGCGCTTCCATGGCTGGATGAATCAGCTGAACAGTTCTTGCAGCTTCTCGCCGGGTTCCGGTGCGCGCATGAACGACTCACCAATCAGGAAGCCGTAAATGCCACGTTCGGTCATCGCCTGCACGTCGGCGCGGGTCATGATGCCGCTTTCGGTAATGGCCAAGCGGTCAGAACCAATGCGTTGATACAGGTCGAAAGTGGTGTCCAGCGACACCTCGAAGTTGTGCAGGTTGCGGTTATTGATGCCCACCAGCGGCGTGCTCAGGGTCAGGGCATCGTCCATCTCTTCGCCGTTGTGCACTTCCACCAGCACGTCCAGCCCGATCTCGTGGGCAATGCCTTCCAGTTCCTGCATCTGGTCTTTGGTCAGGCAAGCGGCAATCAGCAGAATGCAGTCCGCCCCGATGGCCCGGCTTTCGTACACCTGATAGGGCGCGACCATGAAATCCTTGCGAATCACCGGCAGGCTGCAAGCGGCCCGGGCTGCTTGCAGATAGTCTTCGTGGCCCTGGAAGAAGTCCCGGTCAGTGAGGACGGACAAGCAGGCCGCACCGCCTTTTTCGTAGCTTTCAGCAATGACTTCCGGCTCGAACGGGTCGCGCAGAACGCCTTTGCTGGGGGACGCCTTTTTAATCTCGGCAATCACCGCCGCCTGTTGCTGTTCAATGCGCGCACGCAAAGCATTCGCGAAGCCCCGCGCTGGCGGCTGGTCACCCGCCATGGCTTTCAGATCAGCGATGGAGGTTTTCGGTTTGCGCTCGTCCACTTCCTGCCATTTGCGGTCAACGATCTTGCGCAGAATGGTGGGGGTACGATCATTGTGCCTATTGGTCATGTCGGCCTCAGAAACAGTGGGAGAAATCGGCAAGCTCAGACATCTTGCCCGCCGCCAGGCCAGAGCCCATGGCGTCCAGCGCCATCTCTACGCCCATTTGTGGCGTGTTGGCCAGCCCGGCAATATAAATCGCAGCACCGGCGTTCAGAGCAATCATATCGCGGGCTTTCTCGGTGGTTTCGTCGTGCTGACGACCGAAGGCGGCGCGGATCAGTTTCAGGGATTCGTCAGAGGAATCCACCGTCAGGCCCACAAGGGTCTGGCTCTTGATGCCCAGATCTTCCGGGGTCACGCTGTATTCGGTGATGGCGCCGTCTTTCAGTTCGGCCACGTAGGTTTCGGTGGCCAGACTGATTTCATCCAGCCCGTCTTTCGAGTGCACCACCATAATGTGCTCGGCCCCCAAACGCTGCATCACTTCCGCCATCGGGCGGCACAGGGCTTTGGTGAACACACCGATCAACTGGCGCTTCACGCCCGCCGGGTTGGTCATGGGGCCAAGGATGTTGAAGATGGTCCGGCAACCCAATTCTTTCCGGGGGCCAATGGCATGCTTCATCGCGCCGTGGTGAGACGGGGCGAACATGAAGCCTACGCCGATTTCTTCCACACAGCGGGCAACTTCTTCCGGTGACATGTTCAGATTCACACCGGCTTTCTCAATCAAATCGGCACTGCCGCTCTTGGACGACACGCCCCGGTTGCCGTGCTTGGCTACGAAACCACCGGCCGCTGCAACAACGAACGAAGACGCCGATGAAATGTTGAACAGGTTAGCGCCATCGCCGCCGGTACCTACAATATCCACCAGCGGCTCAGCGTTGATTTCAACTTTGGTGACCAGCTCCCGCATGACTTCGGTAGCACCGGTAATTTCGTCAATGGTTTCGCTCTTCAGGCGCAACCCCATCAGAAAGGCGCCAACCTGAGCATCGGTGGCTTCGCCGTTCATCACAATGCGCATTACATCCTTCATTTCCTCACGGGACAAATCCAGATTGGCGGCAATGCGGTCTAGGGCTTCTTTCATATCCATGCGGGGGTATCCTTTCTTATGATTTGAGGAAGTTGCGCAGCAATTCGTGGCCTTGCTCGGTCATGATCGACTCTGGGTGGAACTGCACGCCTTCAATCGGCAGAGTCTTGTGGCGCACGCCCATAATCTCTTCGATGGAACCGTCTTCGTTGCGGGTCCAGGCCGTCACTTCCAGGCAATCCGGCAGGGTGTTCTGATCAATCACCAAGCTGTGGTAACGAGTGGCCTGCAGCGGGTTGTTCAAGCCCCGGAATACGCCGGTATCTTTGTGGTAAACGGGGGACACCTTGCCGTGCATCACACGCCCGGCGCGAATGGTGTCGCCGCCAAACACCTGCCCGATGGACTGATGACCCAGACAAATGCCCAGAATCGGAAGCTTGCCAGCAAAATGGCGAATGGCTTCCATGGAAATGCCCGCTTCGTTCGGGGTGCAGGGGCCGGGGGAAATCACCAGCCGTTCCGGGTTCAGCGCCTCGATTTCCTCAATGGTGATTTCATCGTTCCGGTGCACCTGAACCTCGGTACCCAGCTCGGCCAGATACTGGACAATGTTGTAGGTGAAGGAATCGTAGTTATCAATCATCAGCAGCATAGCGATCGGGACCGTATGTTCTAGCAGTGGATGTGTTCGCCATGCGGGCGGTGCTGTGTATAAACGCGATTCACAGCGCACATTGCCGGAGGTTTGGCGCAAACAGACAGGGGATTATTGCAGCCCACCGGCTTGGGTACAATATGGGGCCGGCGGGGAGGCCGGCATTAAGCCTCAGCCTGAAGATCAAAATGCCGTGCCGAGGCGCGCAGGGTTTCCACATGCACGTGGCGGCAATCCAGCGCAAAGCGTTTCGCGGCCTGTGCCAACGTGGCCTTGATTTGGCTGTAGGCTTCCTCTTCATCTTCGGGCAGCACCGACAGCACCAAGCTGATCACCGGCTCTTTGTGGATAACTCCCTCATAGGCGGATTTGAATTCCTGGCCATCGTCGGCCCAGAACCCGGTTAGGGTTGCGTTGTCGGTGGAATGCAGCACCGTGGCCCCACCAAATCGCCGCGACAGCTGGCCCGCCACAAAGTCGCCGACCTCGGTCATTTTCTCCGGACTGATTGAGAACAGCACCAAAAAGCGGATACGAGCATTGTCTGTCATGGCTGCAACCTTATTGTTCGCGGATCAGCGTTTGGCCAGATAAATATAGATGAAGATCGCCACCAACAAGGCAGACGATAACGCAATGGCCCCATTGGGCGGCAACCACAAGAACACATCCAGAATACCGGGGAAGTCGTCTTTGGGCAGGTTGCGGGATGCGGTGGTCAGCGAGATAAACAGCTCCACCAGTGCTACGCCCCCGATGCCGGCCAGAATCAGCTCCACGGTTTTATCCACACGGGATTTGCGCGCTTCCAGCAACCGGGCAATGCGCGAACGAATCAAATCCGTACGCTCCAGTGCGCTGCTGATCAGAGTATCCAGCTGCCAGGCTGCGCAGGTGTCTTCCACAATGCGGGCACGGTCGGCCTGCACCCCTGCACGGGCTTCTTTGAACTCCAGCCGGCTGAACTCGAGGTGATCGAGGCTCACCGTGATATTCGCCATCAACCGGTTCAGTTCACCGTTGCGGGTGCGCTTTGCGCCCAGCAGATCGGTGAGCTGTGAATAGCTGGATTTCAGAATGGCACCGTAAATAAACAAAATGGCGTTGTAGAGCTGGCAGATGGACAAGCCCCGAAACCAATCCTCGCGGCAGTCTTGCGGTTGATCACCCACCACCAGAATGTTGCCAGAGCCCACATAGTGGCGCGCCTGTTTGAGATCGTCGAGGGAACCGGCGTAAGACGCCCATTGGCGCAAAAGCTCACCCACAGGCTGATCCAGCTCTTCCGAGCTGGCGACAATACTGCGCCCGGTCCAGAGCACATGGCTGGCAGGAGCGGTGGCTTCGGTGAATTCAACGTCTTTAAAAACCGTCAGCTTGTTCGGGTCCCGCAGCTGTTGCTCATCACCCGCTTTGCTCTTGCCAAACCGACCCGAAAACTCCCGGCAATAAGTCTGAAACGCGGGATAGATAAGCGCCCCGTAAACATCGCCCGCTGCATCCGACAGGGTGCGGTCTAACTGGCCGGATTCAACCAAGGTTGCCAGCGTGGCCTCGTCCACCTGGATCATGATATCCAACCGCAGCAGTGCCACCGTGTCGTCGTACAGAAACAACTGACAGGCTTCGATCTCGCCGTTCCAGTCATCGCAAATGCGCGCCAGATTCTCGGAACGTTCCCGAGCGACCGCGTTATCAAGGCCGTAGCAATCAAACGGTTGGAAGAAGATCGGCAAGCTGTCGTGAGCAAGCGTGCCGTAGCCGTTGGCCCAAGGCCAATCGAAAGGTAAAAGCGCATCTGAAGCGGGCAATAAACGCTTACGAGCTTCCCCCGAACCGCCCTGCAACGCCTTGGCCGCGCGGTGTTCGCTGTTGGCACTGATGGGCGAGCGAACCGGAGAAAGAGTGGCAATCCGCAGTGTGGTTTTGTTGGTCATTGAAGGCCTTACGGAATTTAGCTCGGGGTGGAGAGGTAATGGCTTTGGAGTATAGCGGGATTGGTTGGGGTTCTGAATGGGGTGGGGCAAAGCCACGGTTGTGCACTCGCGTATCGTGTGTTGATTGGGAAGCGGTTCTCGGAATTTTGCGGGAAAAAGCGTGACTGTTAGTAAGCTTTTGATATGGTTGCTGTGGTAGGTGCGCTGGTTTCTTGAGGGATGAGTTCGTCGGGATAGGGTGTATAACTCCAAGTGTGGTTGGCGGGGTGCCGTGTGCGGCGCCGATTTTTATTAGGAAGGACGGAGTTATACGAACGCGTTCGTATAACTCGCTCCTGAATCAGTGACTTTGCAGGCCAGTATACTCCGCAAAGCGCCATCGGCGCTAACGGGAGCCATCACTTGGTCAAAAGCAGGTTGATAATGCCGGAACGTGCAGTCTGACGTCGATCAGCGGCCA
>Ga0208300_100661_pt1 | contig 21659 bp, 27 predicted proteins | sample 23_taG_FD_184096 | JGI IMG/M metagenome (GOLD analysis project Ga0208300, IMG submission 184096) | Marine viral communities from Cariaco Basin, Caribbean Sea - 23_WHOI_OMZ (SPAdes) (version 2) | ecosystem: Environmental > Aquatic > Marine > Oceanic | place: Caribbean Sea: Cariaco Basin... | reverse complement strand
GGCGAATTGATTCGGGATCACAACGATATTTATGATCCAAGAATTGCGAGCTTCATTCGGCAACTGATTCTGATTTCTTCCCAGAGCCAGGATGAGGAAGATCGGGCAGATGCGCGAATAAAGATGGTCACCCCTTAGATATGGAGACAGATCTATCTTACTCGAAAAACCACTGTGAGCGCTGCGGTAGTGGGCTGTCCGGTCGTGACCGTCATCCGTTCTCTATTTCGAACAAGTGTACAAAAAGCGCAGCAAACGCCTCTCGCTCGTTAACCGGTGAACCCCGGCCAAAAATCGCTGCACGCCCAGAAAGTTCTCTTCACCCTCACAGGCGATAAGTGCATCTTTTCGTTTTTCCCGCGCATCGTGCCAACGTTTGGACAACAGAGCACAGTTCGCGGTGGTATCGCGAGCTTCAAGCAGCTTGAGACCGGATTCCTGTATTAATTGCTCGTTGACGCCGGGAGGGCTGAAAAAATACAGACCGTCTGGGCACCGATTCTCAAGCTCTTCATAGGAAATCAGTCCCCCAATCACCAAAGCGTCGCTAAAGACTAATTTCCCACCAGGTTTGAGCAACCGTTGTGTGTTGGAGAGAACTTCTCGCCGAAGCGGAACATGACACAGAACATCCGTGGAATAGATGGCGTCGAACGAATTATCTTCATAGGGCAATTCTTTAGACGCATCGTGTTGTTCAAACTTTACGAGGTCGCTGACCTTCTCATTTTCGGCCAAAGCATTCGCCGTTTTCACGCCCGACGCATTTATCTCGAACCCTATAACTCGACAGCCTATACGCTTTGCCAGGCCTACAGCGTACCCGCCAGATCCACACCCGATGTCCAGGACCGATGAATCCGATGTCAGCTGAAGTAACTCGGGTATCTCGTGAGATTCTTCAGTCGAAACCCAACTGGTTTGCCCATAGTCCTCGCCATATGTCTCCAGCCGGACCTCGCTGTAGGTTTCCAGCGAGTAATTGCTGTACGAGCTACTGTAGAGATCGACTTTTTTGCTCATGGGTTCTTCCCTTTCTGTGCTGATGACTCAGAGCTGGTGTAATAGCAATGCCTGCACTTCGTCACCAAGACCCAGCTCACCCCCTTCAACCACCCGCGTAGTAATGCCTCCATGTCCACGCATGGCGTTGTACCCACCCGGCCCGAGGGCGGTCTCCATCTTGCTGCAGGGGTGGCACAGGCCCGTGTATTCCAGCACCACACCACCGATCCGGAACCGTTTGCCTTTCAGGGCCAGCAGGTTCAGGCCAGAGACGACGATGTTGCGCCGGAAAACCTCGGGGTCAATGGCTTCCCGCTGCAGGCAGGCGGCAATGGCATGTAGGTGTTCTTTTTGGATCAGGGTCACCTGCCGTTTGCTGGTGTCGCGGCCCTTGAATCGATCTCCGTCCAGTCCTTTGCCCGGGGTGACAGTCGCCCTCTCGAGCACCTGCATGGGCTCACCGCGTGCAGGGCGGATGCCAATCCACTCAACGCGGCCGCATTGAGGAAGTGTGTCGAGCAGGGTTTGAAGCGGGGTCGATTCGGGCATGGGCGTTATAAAACTCCTTGGGCGATGAGTTGGAGGCTCAGGACAAAACCTGGCCGCCGTCCACCACCAGTGTCTGGCCGGTCATCCAGCGGGCCATATCGGAGGCCAGGAATAACGCTACGTCGGCGACTTCCTCCGGCGTGCCCAGGCGCCCGAAGGGAATCCCTCCACGAATACGCTGGTAGAGCTCTGGATTGTTCTGCCGGGCCTGATCCCAGACGCCGCCCGGAAACTCGATCGAGCCCGGCGCAATGCCATTAACACGCACTTTATGCGGGGCCATGGTCACCGCAAGGCTGCCGGTGTAGTGAGCGACGGCAGCCTTTATGGCTGCGTAGGGGGCAGTGCGTGTCGAGGCATGCAGCGCGGCGATGGAGGCAATGTTGATGATTGTGCCCCCGGTTTCCTTAAGCGCCGGGAGGCAGGTATGGCCGGCGCGAACCGTGCCCATCAGATCCACTTCAACGCTGCTCAGCCAGCCTTCTTCGTTGTCCTCCCGCCCGAACGCCGAGGCGCAATTGACGAGCACGTCCAGGCCACCCAACTCGTCCATGGCGCTCTGCAGATAGGTCTCCAGCGCGGTCTTGTCGCCGATGTCGCAGGGGGCCACATGCAGCGCCGCCAGCCCCTCGCCTGCCACCTCTTCCGCCAGCCCGTCCAGGGACGCCTGCCCGCGTGCGCAGACAGAGACGCTTGCGCCGGCTCGGGCAAATCCCAGCACGATGGCCCGGCCAATACCTTTGCTGCCGCCAGCGACGATGACGCGCCGGCCGTGGAAATCAAACGTCATTGAAGGCTCCTGTTTTCCCGCAAGGTATCGTCTCGCCGCTTGGGACCTCGAACTCTTTTGTCTAGGTTCCCTCTTTGAATTTCGCTTTGCAATTGCCGCTAAGCTGAACGGATACCCAGCTCTGAAAAAATAGATCTGTTCCGGATTACGCTGGATGGATTAGTGGTACCAGAAAGTGACGCGAGGGACTATGATTTTAATGTGTGTCCAGCTAGATGGCTTTAGGCTGGGAGACAGGGTTATATTTTTGGCCAGGAGGCATCTCGATGCACGGTCGCGGCGGCTTTACGTGTGGACTGTTTGGTTTCTCACTTCTGATACTGTTGATGCCCACCATAGGTGCGGCTAACGAAGCAGGGAAAAAACTGGCGCAACAGGGCGGTGAAGGGGTGCAAGCCTGTTCTTCCTGTCACGGCGCGCAGGGTGGTGGGAATGCAGCCGCCGGATGGCCGCGCTTGGCGGGGTTGAATGCCGATTATATGGCCCAGCAACTCACAGCAATGGCTAACGGCACTCGGAGTAACCCGATTATGGCCCCCATCGCCTCTGCGCTTTCAGAACAGCAGCGTGGGGATGTCGCGGAATACTTCGCCAGCCTGAAACCTCCGACCATGGCACCCGGTGGGGAAGTGGATCAGAAAACCCTGCATCGGGGGGAGACGCTCGCTCAGCGTGGAGACTGGCAACAGGGTATTCCCGCTTGTACCTCCTGCCACGGCCTCCAGGGTCAAGGCGTGGGTGTCGCTTTCCCATCGATTGCGGGGCAACCGGCAACGTACCTCCAAAACCAGATCAAGGCCTGGCAGTCCGGCAGCCGCCACAACGACCCCAATGGTTTGATGGCATCGGTTGCAAAACGCCTCAGCGACGAAGATAGCCAGGCGGTGACCGCCTGGTTCGCCTCGTTGCCCGCCCAGCCCTCCAATAACGATCAATAATCCGACCTGAGAGGCCGCCATGACAGCAAAGGACATCAAACACCCCCTTCGTGGCATCCGGAGTCCGCTGTTGCCAGCGGTCCTGGCGCTCTTTGCACTTTCAGTGAATGCCCAGGTTGATGAGACGCTCACTAAGCAGGTGGAACTTGAACCGGCTCCAGAAGCCGGTGCGGAGGGGTACCATCAGCCCCCAAGCCTCGACGATATTCCCGAGGGGCCGTTCGGTGACAGCGTGCGCAGCGGTTGGGAGGCATTCGTGAATACGCGCCAGCACCCGGAAGCCAAGCGCTTTGTGGGCAACAAGCAGAATTGCGGCAATTGTCATCTGGCCGGCGGTCTCGCCGCTAACTCCGCTCCCATGTGGGGTGCGTGGGGTATTTATCCCAAATACCGGGGCAAGAATGACCACGTCAATACCATGGATGAACGCATTCGCGGTTGCTTCACCTACTCGATGAATGCGAACAGTTCGGAGGCCGGTGGACCGCCCGAGCCCGATAGCCAGGTGCTCAAGGATCTGCAGGCGTTCTTTTTCTGGTCGGCCGAGGGGGCACCAATTGGCAAGAATCTGCCTGGGCGCGGTTACGCGGCTGTTCCCGAACCCCAGAACGGAAGCAGCGTGAGCCGTGGTGAGGAGGTGTACCAGAATCAATGCAGCATTTGCCATGGCAGTGACGGCAGTGGAAAATTCGCGGACGATGGCCGTCAGATTTTCCCGCCACTATGGGGTGCCGGAGCCTACAACTGGGGGGCTGGAATGCACCGGGTCAACACAGCGGCTGCCTTCATCAAATACAACATGCCTCTTGGAAAAGCCAGTCCTGTGGAGAAGGAAGCCGTTCTCACGGACCAGCAAGCCTGGGATGTGGCTGCCTTCATCAACAGTCACGAACGGCCTCAGGATCCCCGGTGGGAAGGCAGCAAGGCTAGCACGGACGAGAAATGGCACACGCACCAATGCCTCTACAACGAGACCGTTAGAGGACATACGTTGGGCGACGGCGCGGGTTAGCGACACCTATTAACCAGCCAGTGTGGATACCAGTGCTCGGCGCTGCATCACATTTCTTCATGAACCTGGGCGTAGGCCAGCATCGCGAACAGACCTGTACCACCGATAATGTTGCCGATGAGTACCGGGGAAATATGATAGATCAGGGCGTTGAAGACGCTCATTTCCCCACTGAGCACTAGCGTGAAAATCTCGTTTGACCCGGCAATCACATGGGTAAAGTCACCCGCCGCAATCAGCCAGGTAAACATGACGATAACCAGCACTTCGGATCTCTTCGCCGAAGGCAGCATCCACACAATAGCCGCTATGAAAAAGCCGGATGGAATACCCCGCAAAAGTGTCTCGGCCGGAGTCAGTGTTGCCAGGTGGCGCGACATCTCCACCATCGCGGCCAGGGTATCGACGGGAAGGATGCCCCCGTGGACGCCGATGGCGGCGGTAATAAACGTGCCACACAGATTGGCCACAAGCACAATTCCCCAAAGGCGGGCGGTACAATAGAACCGGTTGCGCGTCGGCTGGGCCAGAACCGGCAGCACGACGGTGATGGTGTTCTCGGTGAACAGTTGAAGCCGGCACAGGATCACGAGGACAAATCCGAACGAGTAGCCCAGGCTTTCAATCAACGTCAGGTAGGGGTGATCTGAGCCCAGATTGGAGCGGATAATCCCCTCGACGAGGACCGAGGTCGAAATCCCGAGACCTGCTGCCACGCCGGACCACCAGAGCGAGCTTTTCGGGCGTTCAAGCTCCTTTTCGCCCTCGCGCAGAATGATAGAGTAGACAGTCAGCGACGATAGATTGCTATGTTCGGCTACGGTCTCACGCTCTTTCGGAGTCAGCGACTTTTCGCTCGGCGTCGGTGTCCGTTCGCGGGATTCACGATCCTGGGCCTTGACGCGAGACTCCTGCTCGTCCGCAGCCTCCTTGGCTTCCCTGTCACTCATTCAACTGTTCCTTTGCTATCCAGAAACGCAAGTGTTGCTGCAAGATTGAGCCCGCCGAAAAGTTGTCTTTGGTATCTATGATAGCTTAGATGCTTTAATCGAACACCGCGCAGGTCGGAGTACGGGTAAATCTCTCATAGGACAGAAACCGGGACAGATTTATTTTCCGGCTTCTGTGCCTCGAGGCTAATTTGAGCCCCTATTAACCGGCTCTGTAGTTCGGTTAACATCGACCTTCAATGCACAGAATGGATTCTGTGATTCAAAAGCAAGGAGACGCTGATGCCAAGACAGGCTAGGGTGATTGTGCCCGGTTTTCCCCACCATATTGTTCAACGCGGTCATAACCGCCAACCAGTGTTCGTCGAACACCGTGATTTTGAGTACTACCTGGCGAACCTCCAGAACGGAAAATAGATCTGTCCCGGTTTTCCCGGTTGTGCCGAATGATGCTGTGCACTGGCATCTATGTACCTATTTAGGTACAATTGGTTTGCGCCAAGGAAGGGGTTGTATGACAAGGAAAACGGTTAACGTCGTATTTTACAGAAGTGACAGTGGTCGAGAGCCGGTCAAAGAATGGTTGCTGAAGCTTGATAAAGAGGATCGTTCAGTGATCGGGACCGACCTGAAGACGGTGGAATATGGATGGCCACTGGGCATGCCCCTGGTAAGGGGCTTCTCTGGCAAAGCCAATTCAGACTTGTGGGAAGTCCGCAGTGATCTCTCGAACGGTCGGATTGCACGAGTCATATTCACGATGTTTCGCGGCGATATGGTGTTGCTGAACGGCTTTATCAAAAAGACTCAGAAAACACCGGATCAAGAGTTGGCGAAGGCGAGAGATCGAAAGAAGAATCTTGTCTGAATGGGAGCAATAAAATGACACAGCATAAGCACGTTGGCGGCTCTCTCGATGATCTGCTCGAATCCGATGGTACGCTTGAGCAGGTAGAAGCTGAGGCGCTGAAGCGGGTAATTGTCTGGCAGATTCAGCAGGCTATGGGGCACGCCGGCGTAAACAAGTCTCAGCTTGCCCAGAAAATGCATACCAGCCGGACTGTGGTTAACCGCCTTCTAGATGAGAAGGATACCGGTGTAACCATCACAACGCTTGTCAAAGCGGGGCGCGCTTTGGGTATGACCTGGACTTTGCAGGCTGGTGAGGATAACGGATCTGATCGCGCGGCTTGAACGAGGCTGGGAGCTTGGAAACCCGGGACAGATCTATTTTTTGGCTCCTATACTGTAAACAGACTGAATGCTGCCAAGTGCGGCCAGTTACTGAATGCTCGTTACTCGGGAGTTGTCGATGGTGGAATACTGGCAGGATTTGCTGGTGGCCATGCAGGAAATAAGTTTGCTGGATGTCATCCCGCAGGCCGCGGTTCTGGTGTTTGCGGGGGTGGCTGCGTTCTATTTGCATCATCTCATTGCCCGGCATACCGCTGCCGATTCCCAGGGCGTGCGACACTTTACGCAACGCACCATCCAGCGCCTTGCCTTTCCAATCTCGATGCTGGTGGTGGTTATGCTGGGTCGCGCGTCACTCGCCGCGCTGAATCAGGCCTATTGGGCGCTGGATCTGGCTGTCCCGCTGCTGATCTCGTTCGCCCTGATCCGCATCCTGGTTTACATGTTGCGCAAGGGGATGCGAAGCGGCCCCTTGGTCAAGGCTTCGGAAAATGTCATCAGTACCCTCATTTGGCTGGTGGTGGGCCTGCATCTCGTGGGCTTGCTGCCCGGATTGCTTGAGGCCATGGATAGCCTGGCCTTCACCGTGGGCGACCTGCGCATATCCCTGTTGGCGGTCATCAAGCTACTCCTGCTGATGGGCCTTGTGTTAGTGGTTGCCATATGGCTCTCGGGCATTATCGATCGGCGACTGTCCCAGTTGCCGTATCTGAGCCCCGGTGCGGCCGTGGGTTTCTCCAAAGTCAGCAAGCTGGTGCTGATCACCGTTGCTGGACTGTCCGTTCTTAATCTGGTCGGTATTGATCTCACGGCGCTCGCGGTGTTCGGCGGTGCCCTGGGTGTTGGCCTTGGCTTCGGCCTGCAGCGTATTGCCAGCAATTTCATCAGCGGTTTTATTCTTGTGTTCGACCGCTCGATTCGCCCCGGTGATGTGGTCAGCGTCGGTGAGAAGTTCGGCTGGGTGGTCGCACTGCATGCCCGCTATGTGGTGGTGCGCAATCGCGACGGCGTGGAGACGCTCATTCCCAACGAAAACCTTATTACCACCGAGGTGATTAACTGGTCTTATTCGGACCCCAACGTACGCCTGAAGATCCCGGTTTCGGTGAGCTACAGTGATGACGTGGAGCGTGCCATGGCCATCATGCTGGAGATTGCACGGGAGCACCCCCGCGTGATTTCGGAGCCGGAGCCGGTGTGCCGGTTAACACAGTTCGGCGACAACGGTATTCATCTGGAAGCCCGGGTCTGGGTTGCAGACCCGCAAGCAGGTTTCGGTAGCGTAAGCTCTGACATCAATCTGGAGATCTGGCGCCGATTCAAGCAAGAAGGCATCACCATCCCGTTCCCGCAACAAGACCTGTACATCAAGGAAGTGCCACCGAAATAATCATGGGAAACCCGTGGCAGATTTATTTTCCCGGAATGGTAATGCCGCAGTTGCCAAGGCAGGGTGAGGAGCCGGATGATGTGCGGGAGGCGCATAATCTCTAATTGCCGGTACACACCTTTCAGGTTCAACGACCGTGCAGCTGTCCTACATAGGCGGTGGTAAAGGCCGCTTCCTGAAAGGCCTTCAACCCCGTATCGGCAAAAGCAATTGGCAGCGGGTTGACTGCCAGGGTGGATTTGATCAGTGCCGGGGGCAGCAGGGTCACGGTAAACTCAGTACCGGTGGTCAGTTGAATGGCCGCTTCCATTTTAAAGCTGATGGCATCACCGGCAAATTTGCCTTTTGGCATCCGCTCTTTGATCGCGACACGGGTGACCCCGTACTCGGCCATTAACTCCGCGAAGGCCGCCTGGAACCGCTTCAGATCTTCACGGCTATGGTTTTTCGGCAGTGACAGTTTGCGCACCTTGCACTCCGGCAGGTTGAACTGCCCCCTGTCCATATTCAGCAAACACACCACCGCATCGCTGCCAGTCAGCTCAACCCCGCAAACAATCATAGCCATTGCCCTCTATACCCCGGTTGTCGTCAGCCACAGCACTTCTTGAATTTGATGCCACTACCGCAGTTACAGAAGTCGTTGCGGGAGGGCGATTTTACCGTGGTGACCGTCTCTCCTTTATTCAGGATAGCGGTGAGCTCAGTGATGGATTCAGCGGCGCCCTCGCGGGTATCAACCGAAATATTCGCGTGCAGCTTCGCCTTCGCCACCTGTGCCTCAACCTCCTGTTTGCGCGCCTCACTGGTAACCACCAGCGTGAGCGGATACTTCCTGCTGCCACTCTTCTGGCTGGCGTTGGTCTGAAAGCCGCCGTAAGCGGTGTGGTGCTGGCGTGCGTCCTGCCGGCCCTTGAAGAAAAATTTATCTGACATGCTGATATCCTGATGAGGAAAGTACCCAGCCTACTGCTGTGAGGAATCTTTTAGCATGCTTGCGGAAACGGTGATATAGGCAGATATAATTTCCTGAGTCGGACCGGGGAACAGGAAAACGGAGAACAGGGTCAGGTCTTCTATTGTGCCTTGGCTACGGCTGGCTAATGGGTGTCTTGGTTTCCGCGGTTTCCGGCGGCTCTACATATCCCCTAACATCCGTCGGAAGCCATCAGAATCGAGAAAGTCAGATTCCAACTTGATCAGGTTACCATTGTTGGACTGAAAGAAGACAAACGAGGAACCCTGATCAGGCAGGAAGAAGTAGTAAGCTCTATCTGCGGCTTTCCAGATGCCCGCATCCGTACCTTGAACAAATACGCTCTTGAAAGACTCTACGCTAGCCTGATCACAACTGTGGGCTTCTTTTTCCGATAGCGTTGCCTCGAAAAAATCAGACCATCCGCAGCCTCCCGTTTCGAGTGTGTTTTCGGTACCGAAACTGATGTATCGCTTGCCGACGGTATCGGAATACTTGATCAACAGAATGTCGTGGTTTGCACCAATTGACCCAACGATGACGGGTGATCCGGGTACCTGGAACTTCATGCCAGAATAGGCTGCTGTGATGTATGGATCGGTTTGGGCGCATGCCGAGAGAGAGGCAAAGGCCAAACCTGTTAGCAAGGCGGTTTTCTTCATATCACAATCCTTGTTTTGCCATTTCCATTTGGTTTCGAAAGTTGATCGCAACACGCTTCCGGCAGGTTTCGTAGATCTGGGTGTCGCCAGAGGCAATTCATTTTCCAATCTTTGCGACTTGTTTAATGATGCACTTGCCGCCTGGGCGGCCAGAGATTGGGCGAGGGACAAAATCCATCGCTGCTGAGCAGCTTTGTGCTTCTTCCAGTGCCTCGTAGGCGATGATCGCCATACCTTGGTTTACAGATTCAGGTGAGGTTGCTCCTTCGCCCCAGAAATAATTGATGACTGCGGATATGTGTTCGCGTTGATCAGATTCCATTGTTTCGTTCCTTGTAAACATGGCCCTTCCTGGGCGAGGAATCCGAAGATACAACGATGGTTGGGTGCCGACAAGGATGATGATGAAAAACGAAAACCAGGAAGTGCTATCCGTTAGCTCAGAGAATTCGCTCAATTGGCCACCAATGACAAGTACATTCAATTACTACAGCCCCAATTTCCACCGCTGGACTCACGATGCTCGAGATCTGGTGGAGAAGGCCAAGCGCAAATGGTTGGCACCGGTTATGAAAAAGGCCTCCTGATTGACGCTGATACCAGGGCAGGCCAGGGTGATGGTGCCCGCTTCTCCCCACCGTATTGAAGAAAAATAGATCTGTCCCGCTTTTATATCTGGTAGTTCGCGCCGGCTTGGAAACAGGATAGAAACCGTCTAACCCACAGTTTCTATTTCGGAAACTTTTTGCTATGGTTTCAAAAAAAGAAACAGGGAAAGTTCGTGCACATTATTTCAAGAAAGCCGTTCAGTGATGCGGCTAGGCAGTTTCCCAATGACCGGGAGGCTCTGGTAAATACCTACACCACGTTGCGTTATGGACGGTTTGAAACACCTGATCAGCTGCGCCAGGTGTTCCCGTCCCTGAACAATTTCAAATACCGGGACAAATGGTGGGTTATCGACATTGGCGGCAACAATTTACGGCTGATCGCCTTCATTGAGTTTCGTGATAATCGCATGTATGTGAAACACATTTGCAGCCACGCCGAATACGACCGGCTGACTGACAAATACCGTCGCAATAGGGAGTGAGGCTTATGTTATCGCCTGCTTTTGTTGAGATCAGAGAAGCGCTGGCTCGGGTGCCTTATGTGGCCCACATTGAGACCCAGGATGACTATGAGCGAGCGTTGGAGCTGATGGATCAACTGGTGGACGACTACGACGCCAATAAACTGTTAATTGAGATTCTGGCTGTCAGTATTGAGCGCTGGGAGGACCAGGCTGCAGAGTTTTCCGACTTCAATGCCGCTGTTGCAGAAACGGACAGGGGGATTGCTGTACTGAAAACCCTGATGGCTCAACACGGTCTTGGGGTTGCTGATCTGCCCGAGTTGGGCTCAAAGGGCAATGTGAGCAAGATTCTCAATGGTGCTGAAGGTAAAAAACTGACCCGCAAACACATGGAAGCCCTCGGCAAGCGGTTTGGGGTGTCTCCGGTACTGTTTTTCTAGGATGATTCAGTGTTTTGGCCCGCCCTTCAAGCTCCGGCCCTACCAGCAGGAGGCGGTCGATGCCACGCTGAATCATTTCCGCCAATCCGATGAGTCCGCCGTTATTGTGCTGCCAACCGGTGCAGGCAAAAGCCTGGTCATTGCCGAGCTGGCCCGTCTTGCCCGGCGCAGGATTCTGGTGCTGACCCACGTAAAAGAGCTGGTGGAGCAGAATCACGCCAAATACCAGAGCTATGGGTTAACGGGCGGCGTCTTCTCCGCCGGGCTGCAGCGTAAGGAAATCCGGCATCAGGTGACCTTCGCCAGTGTGCAGTCGGTATCGGCGAATCTGGATCAGTTCCGGGGTGAATACTCGCTGGTCATCATCGATGAGTGCCACCGGGTCAGCGGTGAGGATACCAGTCAGTATCAACGGATCATCGAGCTGCTGCGGCAACAGAATGACGCCCTGAAAGTGCTTGGGCTCACCGCCACACCCTATCGATTGGCCATGGGCTGGATCTATCGCTATCACTACCGGGGCTTTGTTCGCGGTTCCAGTGAAGAACAGGATAAGCCCTTTCAGCATTGCATTTATGAGCTGCCGTTGAGCTACATGATCAATCGGGGGTATCTCACGAAGCCTGAGTTGGTGAACGCGGCGGTGGCGCAATACGATTTCTCCGCGCTGGCTCAGGACCGCTTTGGCGAAGTCGCCGAGAAGGACGTTAACCAGCTGCTGAGCAAACATCAGCGTGTGACCCGTGCCATCATTGAGCAGGTGATGGAGCTGGCCGTTGAGCGCAAGGGGGTGATGATCTTTGCGGCAACGGTGGATCATGCGAGGGAGATCACCGGCTATCTGCCGGAACACCAAACCGCCCTGGTGACCGGCGCGACCGATCTGAATGAACGGGCGTTGCTGATTCAGCGCTTCAAACAGCGGCAGTTGAAGTATCTGGTGAATGTGTCCGTGCTCACCACGGGCTTTGACGCGCCCCACGTGGACTTTATCGCCATTCTTCGGCCCACCCAGTCGGTCAGCCTGTATCAGCAGATCGTGGGCCGCGGACTTCGTCTGGACGAGGGCAAACAGGATTGTCTGGTGATCGATTACGCGGGCAACCATGTGAATCTGCATCATCCGGAGGTGGGGGAGCCGAAACCGAACCCCGACAGTGAACCGGTGCAGGTGTTCTGCCCAGGCTGTGGTTTTGCCAATATCTTCTGGGGCAAGACAGACAGCGAAGGCCGTGTTATCGAGCACTACGGGCGCCGTTGTCAGGGCCTGCTGGAGCCTGCGGAAGGGGATGAAGATGCCGGGCAGAACGGGCGCCCTGAACAGTGCGATTACCGTTTTCGTTTCAAGGAGTGCCCCCACTGCGGTGGCGAGAATGATATTGCGGCCCATAACTGCGGGCAGTGTCAAAAAGCCATTATCGACCCGGATGATCAGCTGAGAGATGCCCTGAAACTCAAGGATGCCATGGTGATCCGTTGCGCCGGGATCACGTTAAGCGCTCTTAATAGCAAAACCGGGAGCAAACTGAGGGTCACCTATCACGGTGAAGATGGGGAAGAACTCAGCGAGTTTTTTGATTTCGGCAAGCCGGCGCAGCGTACCGTCTTTAACACGCTGTTTGGGCGTCGTTTCGCGAATAGCCAGGCCCCGAAAACGTTCAGCAGGACGGATGAGGTGCTTGAGATGCAGGCCTTGTTGACTGCGCCGGATTTTGTCATTGCCCGCAAGCAGAAACGCTATTGGCAGGTGCAGGAACGGATTTTTGATTATCAGGGGCAGTATCGTAAGGCGAATGAAGGGTAAGCATGCAAATCGGAGTCATCGCAGACACCCACAGCAAAATGCGTCCTGAAGCCTGTGTGGCCGGTCAAATCATCGAACTTCCGGTTTGATCAATTCGGCCCGCCGCTTCAGTACAGTTCTAATCCCGGTTTTTTGGCGACCTGGATAGAAGCCCGAAGGTTCTATCCAGGTCGTCGGTAACGGTGTCCGCTTGACGGACTCCGACACGGCTACTGAAATGCCGAGGACTCTGCGGGCAGACCGAGGGTTTGACGATCAAAGTATTCTCGGGTCAGTTTAAAGACAACGGGGCTCAGTGCCGCAATGGCGATCAGGTTCGGTAATGCCATGAGCGCATTCAGCGTATCCGCCACCAGCCATACGAAGTCAAGATTGAGTACGGCTCCCAAAGGTACCGCCAGTATCCATAGAATGCGAAATGGCCTGATCGCCTTGACGCCAAACAGGAACTCGACACAGCGTTCACCATAGAATGACCAGCCGAGGATGGTACTAAAGGCAAAGATAGCCAGGGAAATTGCCACCACGTAGTTACCAACGCCGGGTAACGCAGTGGCGAACGCCGATGACGTCAGAGCTGCGCCGGACTCACCCGACGTCCACACGCCCGAGCTGACAATGACCAGGCCGGTGATGGAGCACACAATGAGGGTGTCCAAAAAGGTTCCCAACATGGCGATCAAACCTTGGCGAACCGGGTCTTTGGTCTGTGCGGCAGCGTGTGCGATGGGCGCAGACCCCAATCCTGCCTCATTGGAGAACACGCCTCGAGCCACGCCGAAGCGGATAGCCGCCCATACCGCAGCACCGGCAAAGCCACCCTGGGCCGCGTGTCCGGTAAACGCGCTGTCGAAAATCAGTGCGATGGAAGCGCCAAGCTGATCGGCGTTGATGGCCAGCACCACCAGTCCCGCAACTATGTAGGCCACTGCCATGAACGGCACCAGAGTGCCGGCAACTGAGCCAATTCGCCGGATGCCACCAATCAGCACGGCGCCGACCAGCACCATGGCCACCACGCCCGTGGCCAGAGCGGGCACGGCGAAGTTGGCTTCAATCACCTGGGCAATCGAATTGGACTGTACGGTGTTACCGATGCCAAAACCGGCCACGGCACCAAAAATGGCGAAGGCGGTACCCAGCCAGCGCCAGCGTTTGCCCATGCCGTTCTTTATGTAGTACATCGGGCCACCGACATGGTTGCCCTGTTCGTCCACTTCACGGAACCTGACGGCCAGCACGGCTTCCGAGTATTTGGTGGCCATGCCCACCAGGGCAGTTATCCACATCCAGAACAGCGCCCCGGGGCCTCCCAGGAAGACGGCGGTCGCAACGCCGGCGATATTGCCGGTACCGACGGTGGCCGCCATGGCTGTCATCAGGGCTTGATAGGGAGAAACCTCGCCGTCGCTTTCTTCACCCTTTCTGGTGTGAACACCGCCAGCCAGCAGTTTAAAGCCGGTGCCGATTTTGAGTATGGGCATCAATTTCAGCCCCAGACTCATAAAAAAGCCGACGCCCAGAATAAGGATGAGCATGGGCCAGCCCCACACGACTCCGTTGATCGCTTCGAAGGCAGAACTCAGCGTTTCCATCTTATATACACCTCTCTTGTCTTGTTGTTGTTAACTGGAAGTTTTTGTTGCTGTTTCAGAATATTGCTGGCGGATCGCCGTAAACAACGACCGCAGGATCAGGCCATAAGCTCCAGGCCCTGCTCCGGGGTGATGGCGTCGATACCTTGGGCGACACCGACGGATGGACAGGTCAGTGTTCCGTTAACCACGTTCAGGCCCTGGCGCAGATGGCTGTTGTCTGCCAGCGCCTGGCGCGGACCTTTGTCGGCTATCTGCAGGACGTAGGGCAGGGTGGCGTTGTTCAGGGCGTAAGTGGAGGTTCGCGCGACCGCACCAGGCATGTTGGCAACACAGTAGTGGACCACCCCATCAACGAGATAAGTGGGTTCCGCGTGCGTGGTAGGCCTGGAGGTTTCGAAGCAGCCGCCCTGGTCGATGGCAACGTCCACCACCGCCGCTCCCTGTGGCATTCTTGAGATCAGGTCACGGGTTACCAGTTTTGGTGCCGCCGCGCCGGGGATCAGTACCCCGCCAATCACCAGATCGGCTTGCAGCACCGATTGCTCAACGGTCTTGGCGCAGGAAAACAGTGTCTGGACCTTGTTGCCGAACAGCGCATCGAAACGCCGCAACACGGCCATGGACTTATCGAGTACCAGTACGCGGGCGCCCATGCCCACCGCCATTTGCGTGGCCGCAAACCCGACGACACCGCCACCGATGATGACGACCGTCGCTGCTTCGACACCAGGTACACCGCCGAGCAGCACCCCGCGGCCAGCCTGGGACTTTTCCAGACACCGGGCGCCCGCCTGGATGCTCATGCGCCCGGCGACTTCCGACATGGGGGCCAATAGTGGCAGCCCGCCGTTGGCATCGGTGACCGTCTCATAAGCGATGCAGGTAGCGCCGCCTTCAAGCAGTTCCTTGGTTTGCGCGACATCCGGAGCCAGGTGCAGGTAGGTAAACAGCGTGTGGTGGGGGCGCAACAATGCCCGTTCGCTGCTCTGGGGTTCTTTTACTTTGACGATCAGTTCCGCCTGCTCGAATACCTCTTCCGCCGATGCCGCAAGGCGGGCGCCTGCCGCCAGGTACTGCTCATCGGTAAAACCGACACCCGCGCCGGCGTCGGCCTGCACCACAACCTGATGGCCATGGGCCACCAGTTCGTGTACCGCCTCTGGCCCCAGGCCAACGCGGAATTCGTTGTTTTTAATCTCCGTTGGTACGCCAACAATCATACTCACTCTCCTGTTCAGGCAACGTTTGTCCATGACCTTCCGTCGTCAGTCACGGTGAAGTTGAAAATTGTATAAGGACGTGACAGGATAAAGTGCTGAATAAATAATTTATAAAAATATAATCATCTGCAATTTTTATAAATTAAGTATAAATAACTGCTTTCTGGAAATTTACAGGTAGGGGTCGGCTGTTTATGAAAAGACTGGACCGTATTGATTTGGCTATTCTGGAAGAACTGCAGAGTAATGCCCGGGTCACCAACCATGAGCTGTCCAACCGGGTCAATCTGAGCCCCACCCCTTGCCTGGAAAGGGTCCGAAAGCTTGAGCGGGATGGCTACATTAAGCATTACCGAGCGATTCTCCATGCCCGCAAGTTGGGCGTGGGGCTCGCCGTTTTTGTGGAAATCAGCTTGACCCGGACTGGTCCGGATGTGTTTGCCAGGTTTAAAGAAGCCGCCATTAGCGTGCCCCAAGTGCAGGAGTGTCATTTGGTGTCCGGTAACTTCGATTACCTGATTAAGGCCCGGGTCGCCGATGTCGAGCAGTACCGGGCGTTACTCGGTGAAACCATTCTGGCGTTGCCGGGGGTAAAGGACTCCCGCAGCTACATTGTGATGGAAACGGTCAAAGAAGGTCAGGAGCTGGACATGAAGACGCTGGCAGAGCGGGTGGTCAGTTAGGGAGGTCAGATGGCAACCGTGTGAATCTGCATCACCCGGAGGTGTGGGAAAACCGGGACAGAAAACCGGGACGACAGGGGAAAACCGGGACAGATTTATTTTAGCGCGTATTCCGCTCTACCTGATGCATAAGTTGGCGGTGGATGCCGGTGTTCCTTTGGATGTTATTGATCCAAAAGATTCATCGGTCTCCCTGCCTGATGAACTAATAACTGTTGCCAGAAATCTTGCCGCCCACGTCTGGCATGGCAGCAACTTGCTGATGACTCCAGAATCCAGAGCGTTGCTGAAGCAACGATACATTCACCATTCGTATCATTACTTGAAGCTTGGGCCGCTTTATCCCTTTAAACCAGCCAAATATGGCAAACGGGCCGTCCATCCGAACAAAGGGCCGTGGATTGAAGGGGAGTATCATGAGTATTAAAAATCTCGCCGTCAGCGTCTGTGCTCTGGTGCTTCTGGGATGCTCAGATCATAGTGAATCAGAAGGGCCAACGTATGGCCCCGACTCCACCTACCGAAGCATCTCCGTTGTTGTGCCCCAACATTACGATGCGTGGGTCGAGACCTTTATCCTGGAATCTGTGTCGGGGGAAATCGGTTGGCGGGCACCCATTGGCATCGTCTCCTGTTGCTGGAAAGCGCCCTCTGGAGGGAATGCGGAATGGCAGGCAATGCCGGGATTAGTCCTCATCAAGTGGTTTTCGTTCGCCGAGCAGCAATCATACCGAGCGTTGATCAAACTGGAGAATGCCCGGGAAATCGAAGAGAAAATGAAGGAAGTCGCCCCACTTGAGCGATATGGCAAGACCTTTGAAATGCCTCGTAACGACCTTACGTTTGGTCTGGCACCGGGCGGCACGGTGGTTGTGTGGATTATGAACGGGGCGGAGAATGCGATCGAGGTAGGGCGATACCAAGCAAAACCCTACGATCACAAAAAGGAAGGAGAGGACTATACTCGCCGTACGGAAAGTTACCTCGAAAGGGAGGGAGATTTTCTTCAGCAAAATGGAATACGGTACGACGGTTGGTAAATCGGTGCGTTTGACCTATGAAACAGGCACCACAGTATCAAAGCCATGCACCGGATGCCAAACCCTCCGCTTCGCTCTGGTTTTGTCACCGGTGATGGCGGGCGTTGGGCGACAAGAAGTGGAGCATTGATTCGACGCAAGGGAATGGTATGATATTGTCATACTTCTGTTGTGTTAGGAACACTAGCTATGAGCATGCACCGGAAAACCATCACGCTGACTGAACAACAAGACGACTGGGTGAAAGGTCAAATTGAAAGCGGTCACTTTGGCAATGATAGTGAGTATATCCGCGATCTCATCCGAAGGGATCAGCAGGCCAAAGAACGTCTTGCCATGCTGAGGCAGGCCCTCGCTGAGGGTGAGTCAAGCGGGAAACCCAAGCCGCTTGATATATCCGCCATCAAGGCGGCTGGCCGTAAGCGAATGAAGGCGGCTAATTAGTGCTCAAGCTGAACATCACACCGAAGGCGGAATCAGACCTCATCAGAATTTGGATATATACCTGCGAAGAATGGGATGTTGATCAGGCGGATAAATACCTGGATCAGTTGGAGACAGGAATGAAACAGCTGATCAATCATCCGTCACTTGGCACGAACTATGCTCATGTTCTCCCTGGGTATCGTAGATTGCAGGTCGAGCATCACGCTGTTTTTTATCAAGTGCTTGAGCCGGACGTGCTCGTTGTTCGTGTGTTGCACGAGGACATGGATGCACCCGAAAGGCTTCTGGATTAGTGGTGGCTATTCTTTCGTCATTGCCCGCAATCAAAAGCACTATTGGCAGGGGAAAACCGGCACAGTAGATCAGCCTTAAGTCCGACAGGCTGCTATAAGGCTCTAAAGGCGATAGTGAATTGAATCAGAAAGGGTTACTCACTGCATGGAATGACGCCACGGGGTTTGGTTTCATTACTCCGGAGGGCGGTGGTGAACGGGTCTTTGCTCATATCAGCAGTTATGCAGGCCGGGGCCGGCCGGTTTCTAATCGCAAGGTGGCTTACAGCATCACGAGGGATGGTCAGGGCCGGCTGAGGGCAGGGCGGTTCCAGTACCGTTAATCACTGCGGCGACCAAACTTCCCCGTGCTGCATTACCCGAAATTCCGACTCACTCATGCCTTGCCTCTCCAACGCCAGCCGCAGTCGCCGGGGTGGCTCGTCCATGGGTTCGTCGGTCAGCACGAAGGTGCCCCAATGCATGGCTACAGACTGACGGGCGCCAATATCCTGGTGAATCTTGACTGCCTCTTCCGGTGCCACGTGCACCGGGGCCATGAACCAGCGCGGGTCGTAGGCGCCGATGGGTAGCAGAGCCAGATCAATGGGCGCAAGCAGTTCGCCAATGTTGTGAAACACCCGACCATAACCGGTATCACCGCCGAAATAGAACCGAAAGCCGTCCAGTTCGAGGAGCCAGCTACACCAGAGCGAGGTGTTGGTATCGGTGGCGGTTCGTCCGCTGAAGTGCTGGGCTGGCAGGCAGAACACTTCGTTTTTGCCGGCCAGGGGCGTCGATTGCCACCAGTCCAGTTCCACCAGATTGTGGATGCCGCGCTTCTCGAACCAGCGTCGAAGTCCCATTGGAATACAGAAGCACAGGTCAGCTCCGAAACGTCGGTGCAACTGGCGCACCGTTGCTTCGTCGAGATGGTCGTAGTGATTGTGGGAAATCAGTACCAGGTGGATCGGCGGCATTTCCGCCACCGTCAGAGCGGGTGGCGTGAACCGTTTCGGCCCGACCAATCGGAAAGGGCTGGCACGGTCCGACAACACTGGGTCTGTCAGTACGTTCAGGCCCCGGTACTGGAACAGGAAAGATGCATGCCCCAGCCAGGCCAGTTGTGGCTCTGCTGGCGGGTTCATCAGCAAGTGGCCATCCGGACGCAGCAGCGTGTAGCGTTTACCCTGCGGGAAACGTCGGCCGGGGGCCAGCTGCCAGCGCAGGAAATCCCCCAGGCCATGGCGGGGCACGGACTCCAGGTTTCGATACCTGCCCCGGTGAAAGTGGGGTTCCGCGGCAAGGGCGGCGAGGCGTTCACGGTCGATGGTCATGGATTGGGCTCACTAGCGACTGGTCTATTCGGTTATAGCCGTTTTTATCGATTTTTACACCCGGTCAAAGATCTCACATGACGTATCCAGCCCGCTCTCTACAGAAACACCGTTGAACTGATGGCAGGGACCTACGATCCTCGAAACAAACAAGCATTGGGTATTTTGGCACTCCGAGCCCGACGCCCAGACAAGTTCCTGGTAGGCGTTGACGAGGGCGTTCTGATGTTGAAAACCGGGACAGAGTTGTTTTTCGGATACAGGAAGCTCGTTATTTGCAGCGCTGGCTTTCGCGTAGGGCTGCCGCGCTTTCTTCGAGCCGTTGTTGTTCCCGGCCAAGCAGGATGCTGACCTGTTTCAGTTCCCGAATCCTGTTCTCCACGGCCGCTTTTTTTTCTGCCATCAGCGAAAACCAAAACCGGGACAGATTTATTTTTTAGCCCTGCCAAACAGGGCTCTCAACTCATCCTTCGCCCTCTCCAGACGGTCTTGTTGCTCATCGGAGAGTTGCTTCCCCGCACGATTGATATAAAACGTCAGCATGGACATGGCGGACCGGTAGGGGTCCGATTTGCGCCGAGTGCTTTCTTCAGCAGACTTTTTCAGGGACAGGGCGATCTCTCTCGGATCTTCGAGGGAGAATACGCCCTGCTCCAGCGTCAGGGCATCGCTGGATTCGGTCACCTTTTGTGACCAGCGGTCGGATTTCGCCAAATTATGCCTCCAGAAGTTTCTCGAGCTGTCTCAAACCGTATCAAAGAATCGAAGAAAACCCATTCAATTGAAGAAGCGTAAGCGTATCTTGTTGGTCAGCCAAGGTTTTGAGGAGTAACTATGTTCCGCATTCACGTTGAGCGGGTTCTTGCCAAGGACATCGACACGATCTTTGAGGCCCTCTCCGATCACGCCCGCTACGATCGGTTTCCCGGAGTCGACAAGTCTCTGTTGGTTGAGGAGGGCAAAGACGAAAAGAATGGCACTGGCGCCCTGAGGATTATCGGAGCAGGCCGGCTTGAACTGACCGAGCGCATCACGCAGTTCGCGAGGCCAAGCAGGATGGACTATCGCATCGAGAGATCGAGTCCGTTCTCCGTTCAACACACGAAGGGAGAGATTGTTTTGCAGCCTGAGGGGGAGCGAACGAGGGTCACCTGGATTTCCGAGGGGCACGTGCAGGTGCCGTTGCTTGGCCGGGTGATGGATCGATTGGCTGAGCGCAGCTTTTCGAAAGCGTTCAGTTCACTGCTCAAGGGAAAGACAAGCTCTGGTCGAGGGGGAGTTATCGGCTGGGGTAATTATGGTTCAGCCGGTCAGGTCAATGCTTTTCGTACTGGGACTAATGAAACGTTAACGCACTATGGTTGGAGCGGGGAGTACGATATCGACTTCGCTCACGCTCCGTCATTGTTAGATGGCATGTGGCATCACGTAGCGGCGACCTATGATTCAGCAACGTCGACTAAACACATTTTTTATGATGGTTTACTTGTCGGGTCAAAGGTTGTGCCGGATCTCAATGTCTTTGGGTCAGATTTCTCATTAGGGAAGACTTATGGAACGGAATATTTCCAAGGTTTGCTGGACGACGTCCGAGTCTATGATGCGCCATTGAGTGCAGCACAAATCATGGCACTTGCAACTGCAACGGTTTCAGTACCTGAGCCTCCAACATTCCTGCTGTTCGGGTTCAGCTTGGCCGTTATCGCTTTCCGCAGGAGGAGTAAAAGATAGCGAACTAATACTGGTCATTTATCGAAAAGCCGGGACAGATTCATTTTCTGAGTTTCTGCCCGGTTGGGTCTGGTTGAAGCAACAGATAACGATACTTCATTTCGCCGACATTACCTTATTTTCAGCTCTGTTGATCGCGCCAGTCATTTTTATCAAATCTCGTTTTGCCTGGGGCCGGAAATGATTAAGCCTAGCTGTTACAGCTGTCGGAAAAAGTTTGAGCCATCTGCGCTGCGGGTTTCGTACTCAAAAAACTACTGCGAAGGCTGTGGCGTGGGGCTGTTTGGCGGGGATTACTTCGGTTTCCCCAAAAAGCCCGCCCCAACGACTCAGAAGAACCTGGCTGTCCATTTTGCAGTGCTGCTTCTCGGGGTTGCTGGCTTTTGGTTGTGGTTTTGGTTGTAGAAAACTCCGTTAACTAGTTTCCGTCCATAAACGGCCTGTTTTCAAGGCTACTCGCCCGGCCGGGTCGGTCAAATTGTTTCTCTTGACCCACTTTATCCCGGTCACATCACAACCTGTGGTCTTCCGTCGCCATTTTGACCG
>Ga0208300_100659_pt1 | contig 21681 bp, 17 predicted proteins | sample 23_taG_FD_184096 | JGI IMG/M metagenome (GOLD analysis project Ga0208300, IMG submission 184096) | Marine viral communities from Cariaco Basin, Caribbean Sea - 23_WHOI_OMZ (SPAdes) (version 2) | ecosystem: Environmental > Aquatic > Marine > Oceanic | place: Caribbean Sea: Cariaco Basin... | reverse complement strand
GCCATGCTGATGACTCCCTATAAACTTGAAAAGCTTCTGATTGCTGTTGTAGAAGGTAGAATAGCGCTAATAACACGATTCCAACGCGTCAAGCCAGTTGGGTCAACGTAGACAATATCATTGGGGTGCATCTCAAAACGATTGGCAAGCGCAAAGCTGGTAATGGTCTGCATATCTACATAATAGATATCCGTTGCTTTCATACTCAGATTATCACGGACAACATATATTTTAGCAGCGTTGGCGGTAGTAGAATTAAGCCCTTTAGACTCACCCAAAACCTGCGCTAAACTGATACCCTGTTCCAAAATAGGTACAGGCTCTACTTGTCCAAACTCCCCTAATACATATACTTTATTACGGTCTTGGCTATTAACATGAATAGAATCACCATCTTGCAAATAGATTTGATTAGCAGAAGTACCCATTTCTCGTAGTGACTGTAATCCGATATTGTAACTTGTGCCATTACGGTTCAGCACGACATTATTTGAATCACCCGTAGGTGTGGCACCACCCGCCATAGAAATCGCACCATATAGCGAAACTGGCACATCAGCGATAGGGAATTCACCAGGCTGTTTAACTTCACCATCTATAAAGAACTTGTTACCACGGTAATTAACAATTTTAACTTGCGGGTCTGAATACTTAAGATAGCGTTGAAGTTGACTCTGCAAGTTCGCAGTAAACTGTGGCACACTCATACCACTTGCCTTAATACGTCCAATCAGAGGAAACTGAATGAAACCCTGCTGATCAACGGGAAAACCTAAGGCATAAGGATTAGCTGTATTACTACTATTGGTTAAGGGAGGTGCAATTTCAGGATAACCTACCAGAGTAATACCTAGAATATCTCCTTTAGTAATACGATACTCTTCTCGGCCCGAGGTTTTTATCAAGCGTACTAAGTCACTACTAGGCGCATTAACTTGTTTTGGCGGTAATGTTGCTAGGCTTAAGGGCTGAACATTAAACTGTATGCCACTTGAGGCGACAAATGTTCCACTAGGTGGCAATTCACCAGACTGTAGGCCTGAGTTGATACTACTACAACCAGACACTAGACTCATTATCAGCAGACACGCTGCACTTAATAACTTTGATGAATTGAGAAACATATAAAGACCTTTATAAATCATAGATATAAGTAGCGTATGGCAATAACTTCAACTAAGGCGACTATACTAAATAGTTACATTAACCACAAAAAAACAAAGCCATAATAACATAGGCGGTTAAATATTAAATACTAATGGCCTATTTATAGTAAAAATTACGTAAGTGTAACAATCAATTTATATTTACTGTTTACTGTTTACACAATATAGAGGCCTGAACATAGATCAGAACTACTTAGTAAAAGCCATATCTCTATAGTAAGACTAACCTTAACAAATTTATCTAATACACAGTCTTTATGATAAGCAGAATCTTGATAAATAGCGTAGAATGGTTACCTTAATTTCCTACATTGAGAAATGTAAAAACCAACCCGATTCAAGGATATCGTAATGAAAGACGAAAAACTCCAAAAAGCCCTCGCCCGTATGGGACTTGGTTCACGCCGCCAAATGGAAGAAGTCATTAAAGCAGGCCGCGTAACGGTTAATAACGGTCCAGCAACCATTGGTGATCGCGTTGAGCAAGGTGATGAAATTCGCGTTGATGGTCGTCAGATTAAATACACCGCTGAAAACGAGAAGCGTCGCCGCGTGATCGCTTACTATAAGCCGGAAGGTGAAGTTTGCTCTGCCAAGGACCCAGAAGGTCGTCCAACCGTGTTTGAACGCTTACCAAAACTGACTCATGATCGCTGGGTCATGGTCGGACGTCTAGATATTAACTCAACTGGCCTATTACTGTTTACCAATGACGGGGAAATGGCGCATCGTTTGATGCATCCATCCAGCGAAGTAACGCGTGAATACGCCGTACGCGTGTTGGGTGAAGTCACTCCCGACATCGCTCGTACGCTGACTGCTGGGGTGATGTTAGAAGATGGCATGGCACAGTTTGAAGACATCAAAGAAGGCGGCGGTGAAGGCGTCAATAAATGGTATCACGTCAAACTAAAAGAAGGTCGTAATCGTGAAGTACGCCGTTTGTTTGAGTCGCAAGGACTAAAAGTCAGCCGGCTACTGCGTACGCGCTATGGAACAATTGCCCTACCAAAAGAGTTACGTACTGGCCGCTTCTTAGAGCTGGATAAAAAAGACATCAATACGTTAACGGACTTAGTGAGCCTACGCCCACGTTATGGAACTGGCCTACACGGCGCAGCGAAAGAAAAGCAAGAACGTATCAAAAACAAACCACTCAAAGCGCGTCGCACTGACAATCGTAGCGATAGCCGTAGTAACAGTGCAAAACCTAAAAGTAGTGCGAGCCCTGCCAGCCGCGGCACGCGCAATACTCGTGACCGCAACGACAAGCGTTAATTGGCCCTTGCCTTAAGTCTATTATAGATTTAAGGCAAGCCATAAAAAAGCTGCCATTGACAAATAATCATTGGCAGCTTTTTTATGCTGAATTATCAAGTTAGGAGCAAGGTAACCATAGCATGATCAGCAGGTTGAGTAACCAATAAAATGAGCGGAAGTCTCCCATCTACAGGGAGTTGTCTTGACATTGCCCATCAAAATTTTTGGTCTTGGCATGTTTTAGTCATCGTGGCTATCAATATAATGATTCATGACTCGTAACGCTTGTAACTGCTGCGTCTCTATTTGCTCTAGTAGACAATCCAGACGCTGCTCAATATTATCTAAGATCTTCTGTAATAACGCACTGGCTTCCGCTTTTTTTCCATTAGTCACATCTTGAGCGCTTGTATGGATATTGGCTAATTGGTGATAACTGGCCAGCATTTCAGGCAGCCGAGTGTGCAACATCTTATGCAAGACGAACTGTTGCTCAGTGACGACAGGTTTTTTATTCTGCGTCTCTAATTCTTTTTGATACGTTTGATAACTATGTACTTTTTTATCAATACGTTGTAGTTGACGCAGTTGCTGCTCGGGTAAATTTTTCAGGTGTTTTTTATTCAAATGTAGCTGTTGCCAGCTGACAGTAGATAACGACAATGGCGCATTATCATCTTGATACGTGAGTACACCTGGGGTGATGCCAACCGCTTTGTGCAACGCTTGCCAGCCCTTTTTACCCAAATAAACAGTGGTAACCATCGTCACGACGCCAATACCTATCAATATACTCATATACGCTCACTATGGCTCGTTCAGTCATGCGTCCTATCGTTTAATACACATCATCTATCATTCACAGTTTAATATTCTCAGTTGCAGAATTTTTATCGCGAGCGTCTTCTAAACCCTCACTTGTTTCTCTACTATGATTCAGAGATGGAACATCTACATCGGTTTCTGGGTTATCAAAACGCTTTTTTAGGTACCTGTTAGTCACCAGTAGTTTTTGCCCGTCTTGATGGTAAGAAGCGCTAAGCAAGTCATCAAACTGTGCATTAATCGTCCCAAGTACCTCTAGTAGCGCTTCTTTGCCCGTAACATCAGAGTGCTTAATTTTGGTCGTATCCGCACGAGCACCCTCTAGATCATGTAAGCGGCGATAGTCCGCTACTGCCTGAGGTATATGGGTATCCATTAAGTTTTGGATCATGATATAAGTCTCATTGACAGTGTCCTTATCATCAATTTTTCCATCATTATTGGTATCCCCATAAATGACTCGCAGCTTCTCGCCTTTTTGGTTGATTTGGGCAAGCGCTGCTTTGACTTCCGCTGGTAAGCTTTTTTCAGGAATATAGCCCAACTGCGGCATTGCTTCATATTCAAGCATCTTAGGCGCAGTGACTTTTTTAATGCCACGATACCCGAGGTACAATCCGGCTGCTGGTAGCACCCCGTATAAAATAAACATCACGAACATCGCAGTGAGTTGGGTCATCAGATTGTCCTCTTATTATTATCATCCTCTCTTCAATATCTTTGTATTAAAGGAAGCGTTTTTGATAAACCATTTTTAATCGCTTGTATTTAGTTAAGTGTAGAGACATTAGCTTTGCGTACGGCTTTTGACATAACGGTGCGTCAAGGCCAAACGGTTCATGACGGTTTGATGCAATTCATCTAATAGCTCATCAAGCTCGTAATCAATCTCTAAAAACAAATCGGTCAACATATCCCCTGCGGTCATTTTGCCCTGCACCGTGTTGTTTTTGGTGCGGTGCGGACTAAAGCGTTGCAGTTGCTCATAATGATATAGGGCTTCAGGTATACTCTCGCCTACCAGCTTATCGATCACAAATTGGCGCTCATTGTGCTGCTGTTGTTGCTGCTCATTCAGCTCATGGCTCCACTCACGGTAGCGCTTTAACTTACCATTAATGCGGTCAAGTATCGCAACAGCCTCAATTGGCATGGCATTTAAGGTGGCGGCATCAACCACATCAATAAGCTCAGTCATAATCGGACAGCGTCCATGTTTGAGATACCATAAGGTATCGGGGTCAAAAGGAGGTCTATTGCTCGGGCGCCTGTCGGCACGATTGGCCAAATAGCGATCCGTCAAAGGCGTAGGTGAGCGAATATCATTTACTTGCGCTAAAGCATCACAAATACGGTCTGCACGCTCAGGCGGCGTAAGCGCAGAATGACCGCTATTTGCTTGATGGCTATTAGCATGGACGTCATCAACATCTGCGTCATGACTGACACTCACTGCCTGAGCCTTTTTAGCGGCTAACGTTGGCAGGTCATCTTGAGCTTGCCCAAATGACTGTAGTATTCTTGTCAGACTGACCACCATAACCTACCTTACTCTCGCCCAATGTATTCCCACTCTCACATCATGCTTGTATTGCACACATTCGTTCAATAGCGTATCTTAACAGCTTTTTACGACTGTGCCAGTAAGCAAAATGTCAACTTCTCTACCCTTCAAAACGCCAAACACTCAATTATGAACGCGTCCGATTATCTGTCTGGATTCTTACTTGGGCTGTCGCTTATCATCGCGATTGGCTCACAAAACGCTTTTGTGCTCAAACAAGGGCTCAAGCGTGAACACATATTTTTTGTGTGCTTGTTTTGCGCCGTGAGTGACGCATTTTTGATCACAGCTGGCGTCGGCAGTTTTGGCGCAGTAACGGCACGCTATCCGCAAGTTGTAGACATAGCAGAGTTCGCTGGTGTTGTGTTTTTGCTAGGCTACGGGTTGCAAAGTCTGTACGCAAGTATGAGCGTGTCACACGCGCTCACTGTCGAGGGTCAAGCTGTCACCAGCTTAAAAAAAGCCCTATTACTGTGCTTTGGCTTTACGTGGTTAAACCCTCATGTCTACTTAGATACATTGGTACTCGTCGGCATGGTTTCAACAGGCGCAAGTAGTAAACTGACATTCGCAGTTGGCGCGATTAGCGCCTCATTCTTTTTCTTTTTTGCTTTGGGATATGGTGCGCGTCTGCTCAGGCCTCTATTTGCCAAGCCAAAAGCGTGGAACGTCCTTGATGCCTTGGTAGGTGTATTGATGCTATATTTGGCTTGGCATTTGTACCAGAGTTGATAGCATTACCCATCCTAAAAACTGCTAGCTAACCAATAATACTGCTTAGAAAAATAAAAAAACCAAACACCGCTAAGTGTTTGGTTTTTCGTGACTACTAACTGGCGACTATTTATGAGGCTTTCTTGCGCTTTTTTGGTTGTACAAATGCCAGGTTTAAAAAGTGTTCAAGCGAATCATCCAGCACATCGAGCCAAGGCTCTGGTAGCTCAGGCGCTAGCGTACCGGTAAGCGTAGAACGATAGGCCTTTTCTCTAAAGGTCATGATGTTTTCAGTTTTATCTTTTTGCCACTGCTTTAAAATGTCGCCTTGCTTTTCTACCGCAAACTCTGGGTAATCGGTTGCATCGGTCAAGTCACGAATATAAGCGGCTTGAAAGTCAATCGAATCACCAACGGTGACACACTTAGCATAAGTCGCCAGCCATTTTTGCTCGTCAGCTTCGCGGGTCGCTAAATCAGGTAGCTCAATATCACCCATCATGACATCACGCGCATACCACGCTTGCGCATCAAACATATTAAAGGTGAAGTACTGATCCTGCATTCCCAAATACATCAGTTTTGGATTTGGCTGCCAAAAAACACCTTTATACAGGTTGGCTGGATACAAACAGTTGTGTGTTTGCAAACGTAGCTCATCAGGCATGAATGGGAAGTGGAATAAGTAGCCAGTACACATAATGATAGCATCAAAGCTTTGGCTTGTACCGTCGGCAAAATGCGCCACATCGCCTTCAAAATGCGTTACCAGCGGCACTTCTTTGATGCCTTCTGGCCACTCATAGCCAAGAGGCTGCGAGCGATAGCTGATGGTCACCGACTTGGTGCCATACTTGTAGCATTGGGTGCCAATATCTTCAGCAGAATAACTACTACCGACGAGTAGGATATCTTCGTCTTTAAACTCTAAAGCATCACGGAAGTCGTGCGCGTGGAGAATACGGCCTGGGAAAGCTTCTAAGCCTTCAAAATATGGCATGTTTGGCGTTGAAAAATGACCCGTCGCTACCACGACATAATCAAATTCTTCCACTTCTTGCTCATTGGTTTTATGATTCATCACCGTGACGGTGAACTTTTGCGTCTCATCATCGAAAGCGACCCAGCGTACGGGGCACTCAAAACGAATGTACTTTTGAATATCTTGTTTATCGATACGACCCATGATGTAGTCTTTTAAGACTTCACGCGGAGGATACGAAGGAATAGGATCACCAAAATGCTCATCAAAAGAGTAATCAGCAAACTCTAAGCACTCTTTAGGACCATTTGACCACAAATAACGATACATACTACCGTGAACGGGTTCACCGTTTCTATCTAAACCCGTCCGCCAGCTGTAGTTCCACATACCACCGATAGCGTTTTGTTTTTCGTAGCAAACTATCTCAGGTAAGTTTTTTGCGCCAGCCAAACGAGCCGCTTCAAAAGCGCGTAATTGTGCTAAACCACTTGGACCTGCCCCTAAAATAGCAATTCTTTTGTTACTCAAAACCAACTCCTGTAATATGAATGTCACTATACTATAACATAGTTTCACAAATCACATTTTTGGGCGAGAGGATTGATAACTAGTGAGAGTTAACTCAGTCATAACTACCCTCTAAAGAGGGGGTGCGAGTTTTGTAAACGCATGGCATGTAGGAAAGAATCGTTATCTTGTTTGATAATATTTGAGGGGTGTTTTGAATATTTATGGTATTTAACAATCGATAATAGACTGTATCTGCTTATACAGCCTAAAGAATTATGAAAAATTAGAACTGAGAATATCACAGTAAGTTGTGAATAAAAGAAATCAAAAAAACCCTTACACCAAATCCGGAAATAGGGTGCGCAAGCCATTCACGATAATTTCAATAGAGACTGCCGCAAGTAGCATACCCATGATTCGGCTCATAATATTCAACCCAGTATCACCCAATAAACGACTGATACGTCCTGCTGCCATCAATGCCAAGTAACAAAAAAAGCTGATAAACAATCCAGCAATCAATATGGCCGATACCTGCAAAATACCAGAGACTTGTGAAGAGTAAATAATAACCGTTGAGATACCACCCGGGCCAATCATCATCGGAATAGCAAGTGGAACCACTGCCGCTGCCATCGTTGGTGGCGAGTCTTGTACGTGGTCCACATCAAAATTTTCTTGATCAGGCTTAACAGGATTACCCTCGCCATTCATCATGTTAAGAGCAATCAAAAACACCAAGATACCACCCGCTAACTGAAACGAGCCGATGGAAATACCGAGGGTTTTTAGCAGCGTCTCACCGGCCACGGTAAAAAAGCTAATGGTAATAAAAATCGTCAGACAAGCAACGCGCGCAACTTTGCGGCGGTTATTCATTGAATAACCACGGGTCAAATCCAAAAATAGCGTTAAGGCGCTAAATGGATTAATCAACACCATAAAGGCTAAGATTATTTTGATAATTTCAGTGTTCACTGAGCGCTCGCTTGTCTATTGATACCACTTATGCAAAAAGATAAGGTCATCGTGCGCGTGCAACGATGACCCAACAGGCGGTTAAAAATGGCATTGTAGCATAGGCAGATAAGCTAATAAAATCATTAACTTTGCCGAATTGCACCTATATACATCCTTGCCAATAACTCAGCGCCAATAGAAGTTTCTGACAAGTGGTTCACTCACAAAATTAATAGTAAGTTTTGTAGTAGAAATCCTACCAATTAGAGCGTACTCAATGCTTCACACCCTATGCACTAAAATCCAAACCAATATCTAGCGCCGTGCTACTGTGTGTCAAATATCCCATCGCAATAAAATCAACGCCTGTCTTTGCAACCGCTTGTACCGTTTCGGGCGTGATACCACCTGATGCTTCCGTCTTAGCGCGACCTTGACACATTGCGACCGCCTTCGACAACACCTCGGTTGTCATATTATCCAGCAGTACCAAGTTCGCGCCAGCATCTAGAGCCTGCTCTAATTGTTCTAACGTATCAACTTCCACTTCTACGGGAATTAAATGACCAGCAAAGTCTTGCGCTTGCTGAATGGCGGTTTTTATATCACCGGCGATGGCGATATGATTGTCTTTGATTAAAATCGCATCATCCAAACCCAAGCGATGATTGCGACCGCCGCCGCAGCGTACCGCGTATTTTTGTACGATACGTAGGCCTGGAATGGTTTTCCGCGTACAGGTAATTTGTGCTGGAAATGCGGCGATGCTGTCGACAATCTGTCTCGTATCTGTCGCAATGCCACTAAGATGCGTCATAAAGTTGAGTGCCGTACGCTCTGCTGTCAATAAATTGCGGGCATTACCGCGAACGGTGGCCAGTACGGCACCCGCTGCAACGTTTTGACCATCGTGGACTTGCGCCATAAATTCAATGTGTGCATCAACCAAAGCAAAAGATAAACGCGCTAAATCCATACCGCATATCACACCTGCTTGCCGCGCCTTAATCTGCAATTGCGCTTGCATATCGGCTGGAATGGTCGCTTGCGAGGTGACATCACCGCGTCTGCCTAAATCTTCAGTTAATGCAGCTTCAACCAACGGTCTAAGCAATACCTCATCCAGTGCTGGCTCTTTTTTAACTGTCATCTTTTACCCTTATATCAGCCCATTATTTACATAAATTTTATTTAATTAAACTCAAAATGAGCATAAATATAGCGTAAAGTGATGGGTCTCGCAAGTGCCGTCCACTACTTTATGAGGCTAAGCCATATTTATCAGCCAAGATATCGTTAGGTCGCTATAAAAGGGAGACAACTCGGCTGGTATAAATTTTTCTTGCTTGCTGTGCCTATGCAGACAGAGGCGGCGAAAAATTTACACCAGCCTAGCGTATTTATGCAATGTATCGATTTTATTTAGTATTGACTATAACCGTATTGTAGAACTATTTGCGTTTAGGCAGTTTGCTGTCCATTAGTAAGCTTTGCAGTTCAATATCATGACGAAAGCGATAAAGCTTGGCAGGACGACCACGCTGAGCGCTACTACTCTGTCCTGTTTCCGTCACAAGGTTTTGTGATTCGAGCAGGCGGCGAAAATTCTGCTTGTGCAAACGTACGCCTGACAAGGCTTCCACGCTTTGCTGTAACTGCGATAAGGTAAACACCTCTGGCATCAAACCAAAGATGAGCGGCCGATATTCAATCTTAGCGCGTAGCCGTGAGATAGCCGTAGCAATCACGCGGCGATGATCATAGTACATGGGGATGCCCATCAGCTGTGACCACTCCGTAGTTGAAACACCAGTTTGATAATTGGGTGGATAAGTCGGTGCTTCAGGTATGAGCCCTGCCTCATAAAGCATCTCATAGCGCAGTAACACATGCTCGGCCACCCACTCCCCACTTTCATACGCTGTATCGCTCGTTATCTCACTGTCAGTATCTATATTTTGAGGGTCTCTAGTCACCAAAGATGACTCACTTATTCCCCAGCAGAGGCCGATACGCTGTCGCCGTCGCTGCTGGACAACCTCTTCTTCTCCCGTATTTGCCCAAGCCAACAACGCAGGCACAATAAAACCCATGATGATATCTGGTATACCATCTAAATGGTTCTCCCAAGGGAAGTAGTCGTACCAATCTCGCCATAACGCTTGGCTTTGTAGTTGCTGCGTCTGCGTCTCTTGCACCAACCCTAAATAGCTGACATAGACCAGTGCGTGACCATCGATATTGCGCCTATTGGTATCGACAAAGGTATATAGCTGCTCCAAATAACCAAGCGGCTGCTGCGTTTGCTCCTCAACCCATTGCCGCACGCCAGCTTGCAGCGAGCGATGTAATGGCATCAGTGGGCCGTTGGGCAGTAATTTGCCTTGATCGACCGTTAAAACCCGAGCCGTGTGTTCTGTAATGGCAACCAATACCGCGACCACTTCTGTCGTGCCACTACCTTGCTGATGTGCGTGTGAATAAGACAACGTCATGACTTTAGGAATTATCCTTTAACTCTAAAAATGTAAGAAGAAAACAATGCCACTAAAAATAATACAGCTAAAAACAATGAAATAAATAGTTAGCACCTGACTTAGTATAGCGTGAATCGTTAACTATCATAGCTTGCCCTTGTAAATATAAGCGGGTGGGTACGATAAAAGGATAATAATCACGAAGGGAGATTTCGTATAAATCGGTAGTAACTGGCAGAAAGTCGATAAAAAAACACTTGTTTTTATGCTCAAAATGAGCATAATTAAAACAGTTTACTCTAAGCTGTGTTTAATTGATTCATTTTTAGCAGCACATAATTTGTCGTTATGGCCCCAAAGGTTGCCCTTATGAAAACTTATCCGTATGACGCGCCCATCATGAGCACGGACAGTCGCATTGCCACTCAAGTGAATATCGACTATGCCAAAGCCAAAATACCAACAGACTTGCCACGTACCGAGCGCCTAGCGGTTGAAGAAAACATCAAACAGTTATTAAAGGACAATAACGCCGTGCTGGTCGCTCATTATTATGTCGAGCCTTTTATTCAAGATTTGGCGTTAGCAACGGGCGGCTGCGTTGGTGATTCGCTTGAGATGGCACGCTTTGGTCAAGCGCATAGTGCGCAGACGTTAGTGGTCGCCGGTGTACGCTTTATGGGAGAGTCAGCCAAGATATTAAGTATGGAGAAAACCGTGCTGATGCCAGATTTGGAGGCGGAGTGTTCGCTTGATTTGGGCTGCCCTGCTGACGAGTTTTCCGCATTCTGTGATGCTCATCCAGAGCGTACGGTCGTTGTCTATGCCAATACCAGCGCTGCTGTCAAAGCACGGGCTGATTGGGTGGTAACCTCATCCGTTGGTATCGATATCATTCGTCATTTACATGCCCAAGGCGAGCCTATTATTTGGGGACCTGACCGTCATTTAGGGAAATATATCGCTCGTGAAACTGGTGCAGACATGCTGCTTTGGCAAGGCTCATGCTTGGTGCACAACGAGTTTAAAGCCACTGAGCTGATGCAATTAAAAAATGAGCATCCAAACGCAAAAGTGCTGGTACACCCTGAGTCGCCTGATAGTGTCGTTGAGCTTGCAGATGTGGTTGGCTCGACCAGTAAGCTATTGCAAGCGACTTATGAGATGGACGCCGATACCTTTATCGTCGCCACCGATTTGGGCATCTTACACGAGATGCAAAAGCGCTCACCAAACAAACGCTTTTTGGCCGCACCGACGGCTGGTGAGAGCGCGAGTTGCAAAAGCTGTGCGTTTTGTCCTTGGATGGCGATGAATGGCTTACAAGGTATTGAGAAGTGTCTGACCACTCATAGCGGCGAAGTATCGATGACACCTGAGCTAGCCGCAGCAGCCAAAAAACCATTACAACGCATGCTCGATTTTGCCGAGTCACAAAAACAGCGAGTGGCCGCTAGTGGGGACATCGTTAAAGACCGCGAGCTGTTTGCCAATGTGGGAGCCGCCTAAGATGAGCGGGGCGTTTACAGTTGATACAACGAACGATCACGATAGCGCTGATGACACCAGACAAACAGACGTCCTCATCATCGGGGCTGGGCTTGCCGGTTTAAGCACCGCCTTATCTTTGCCACAGTCGTTAAAAGTCACGGTATTAAGCAAAGCCGCACTAGATGTCTGCTCAAGCCACTATGCGCAAGGCGGTATCGCCGCAAGCTTAGACAAAAATGACTCTGTCACTGACCATATTGCGGATACGCTAGTCGCTGGTGCTGGGTTGTGTGAGGCTGATCACACCACCAGCATTCTAAGTGCGGGGCAGCAAGCGATTCAATGGCTGTGCGATCAAGGCGTGCCTTTCACGCAGATACCTCAGCAGGATAATTCACACAAGTCTTTAAATGGATTGCACATTAGTGACTTACATTTAACCAAAGAAGGGGGTCATGGATGCCGCCGAGTGGCACATGCCGATGATGCCACTGGTCGGCATATTATGGATACATTATTCATTAAAGCATACGCGGCGGACAATATCACTATCCTGCCCTACCATGAAGCGCTGGACTTACTCACCTCGCCATTTAATGAGAGCGCCTCTCTAGACGGTGATGCTCAGTATTGCCAAGGCGCGCTTGTTTTCGATCATATCAATCAGCGTCAGCGTATCTTTTATAGTCGCGCCGTCGTACTGGCCAGTGGCGGCTTAGGGCAATTGTTTAAACGCGCCAGCGCCCCCAATGTCTGTGTCGGAGATGGGGTAATGATGGCGTGGCGAGCAGGCTGCCGCTTAGCAAATCTCGAGTTTATCCAGTTTCATCCGACAGGCCTTGCATTTGCCGACAGCAGCTTTTTGATATCTGAAGCACTGCGAGGTGAAGGCGGCCGTCTGTATTGTCCGCAGACAGGGGCGCGCTTTATGCTAGATATCGACGCTCGAGCCGAACTGGCCCCGCGAGATATCGTCGCCCGTGCCATCGCTGAGCAAATTCACACAAACGGTCTTGGTTATGTCCATCTTGACGTCAGTCACTTGCCAGCGACGTTTTTACAAGCGCATTTTCCGCAGATTGACCAAACGTTGCTAGCGCTTGGTATTGATATGACGACAGAGCCGATTCCGGTTGCACCCACCGCGCACTATAGCTGCGGCGGCGTAGTCACATCTGCCCATGGTTTTACCGATGTGGCAGGGCTATATGCCGCTGGTGAAGTTGCTTACACTGGACTGCATGGCGCCAATCGCTTGGCAAGCAACTCTTTACTAGAGTGCGTGGTCGTTGGCCGTAACATCGCCGCTGATTTGCCGCGTTATTTAAGAGAATTTACAGCGTCAAATACCGCTCTATATGAGGACAAGGCAACCCAACAAGTCTTGACAGTTTGGACGCCGCCAATCCTTAAAAACACACAACCTGTTATTTTGCCAACTCCTACCTCATTGATATTTGACTCGTCTGTTTATAACGCGGCTGATGACAGTAGCCACTCTGACACTGATGTGACCAAAATAACCACCGCATTAAAGCAACTAATGACCACTAACATGGGCATTACGCGTCATGCTGAGTCATTAGAACAAGCGCTGATACAAATACAAAAATGGCAACAGTGGCTTAAACACGCTACGTTCAGTCAGTCTGACGCCTGTGAATCAAATAGTGCTACTGATAGACTTGCCCACTTACAATTAGCAAGACAGTTACAATTAGCAACCTTGATTATTCAGTCTGCTTATCAGCGCATTGAGAGTCGCGGTGGCCATTATAGACAAGATTATCCTGAAATGGCTTGTCAGCCCAAAGTAAGTGTCATTACTCCTTTATCGATCAGTCAGCCTTGTAGGCCTTATGAAAATCACACATTTGAGGCGGTCAATCAAGACAAGATTCAACCAGCTAAGCGAATACCAACAGCCATGAGCACCTTATAAACTTGCAAAAACAAGGGGATTTTCATCTACTCACACCAGTATCTACGGCCTAATATGATACAATCGTCGGCTTGTTAAAAACTGATGAGCCCGCCGACATGCAAAGCCTAATTACTCTTGTTTTGGTATTAATGCCAATGTTTATTGGCTTTGCCATCCCGTCTAATCCCACCATGACGAAGGTTGCGGATAAAGGCTTGTCTTATTTGATATTTATCATCTTAGCGCTAATCGGTATTGAGCTATCGCAAGTTGAAGGGCTTAGCAATCAGCTGGGCGAAATCACGCTCTATGTCACCTTACTATCAATATTGACCGTAGGCACGGGGTTGTTTGCACTCATGCTCTTTGATCGTCTGCGTCCATGGCATGCCAAAAAACCCAGCGTAAAATCAAAAGAGCACCGTGTCAGTATCCGCGGTAGCCTCGCGCAAGTAGTATGCGTGGCGATTGGTATGGTAATCGGCTACTTCTTACCTGAAAATTACATGCCCCCTGAAAACACCATGACCGTTATGCTGATGATATTAATTTTGCTGGTCGGTATTGGATTAAAAGGCTCAGGCATTACCCTAAAAGAAGTGCTACTGAACAAGCGCGGTGTCGAGATGAGTGTCATCTTTACGCTGTCGGTATTGGTGGGCGGGCTTATTTTTGCGCTGTTGTTTACGGAGGTATCGTGGACCAAGGGCTTGGCGCTGGCTTCGGGATTTGGTTGGTACTCACTATCCGCGATTGTTATGACCGATGCTTATGGAGCCGTTTGGGGCAGTGTGGCGTTATTTAATGACTTAGTACGTGAGTTTTTTGCATTACTGTTTATTCCTGTCTTTATGCGCAAATATCCATCAGCAGCAGTTGGGCTTGGCGGCGCGACCAGTTTAGACTTTACTTTGCCTATTATTCAGCAATCAGGCGGTCTAAAAGTCGTGCCATTAGCGATTAGTTTTGGTTTCCTGATTAATATTGTCTCACCCGTACTGATGGTACTATTTTCGGCGTTGGGGTAACCCTCTAAACCCCACTCGCCTGCTTAGCAAACAAGCGCATCAGTGGCTTTATTTTGCCAACGCGATACATCCCTTCACTGCGTATTTGCTGCACGGGACGCGTTTGAGCAAGCGACCCTGCAAACAGCCAGTTAAGCGCCGAAAAGCTGTGCATCATCAGGCTATTATGCGGACGGCGTAAACGCTCATAAGCACGCAGCGTTTGATTACTGCCCCAAAGCTTCCCGCCACTACGAGCAAAGTCATGCGCTAGTTGCTCACTTAACGCCTTCACATCAAGCATGCCCAGATTTAACCCTTGACCCGCCAGCGGATGGACGCCATGGGCCGCGTCACCGATTAATACCAAATTATCCGCGACATAGCTTTTCGCTTGTTGCGCTGTCAAAGGAAAACTGGCGATGGATTCAATTTTCTGAATAGCGCCCAGTTCATAGTGACTAGCAGCAGCCAGTTTGTCCGTGATAAAACGATCCTCTTCCTCTATCAATGCCAATGCCTGATTGCGCGGCAGTGTCCATACTATCGATTGCCAATATTGTGGATTGGCCTTATCGGCATCTGTAATATCGGCTAACGGTAATAACGCTAGCGTGCCCGTCGGTAGCATGGCTTGGCGGGCGGTCGCTTGATGCGGTTTTTGGGTTTGGATCGCACAACAAATCGCGGTTTGATGATAATCTAAGGTATCGAGTTCAATCCCAGCTTGCTGACGCACAAAGGATCCACGGCCATCAGCGCCCACCACTAGCGCCGCTTCAATTGCTGCACCATCGTCTAAAGTCACGCGGTAGCCTTGCTGCGCGCCCAACCAATCCATATTGACAACTTTTTGCCCAGCGATAATGGTTAGGTAGTCACTGATATCCTCGCTGTATAAACGTTGCCATAGTGCGTGTTCAATGACCGCTGGCTCCACCATACTACCGAGCAGTTTTGCGTCAAGGTTTTGATCATTACTATCACCAAACAACAACTCACCCATGCCATTGAGCTGCCATACCTGCATTTGCGAGTAGTCCGCTTTGCGCTTGGAGGCGGCAATCTTTTGCCACGCGCCGACCTCTGTTAGTAAGTGAATACTGGCTAAGCTCAGCGCATAAACGCGGGCATCACGTTTGCTCAATACCGCTTGCCAAGCCGATTCATCACGCGCAGGGCGTGCGTCAATCAACGTCACTGGCATTTTTGCTTGCGCCAGCTTTAAAGCCAGTGTGGCACCAACAATACCGCTGCCAATAATAAGTGTGTGGTTATTTTTCATGGAACATCCTTTGTAGAGCGATAATCTGCTTATCATATTTATGACTGCTAACTTGAGGCATCCGCGTATTTTTTGTAGATACAGTCCATTCTATTTAAAACCGATACAGTGTGAATGGGAGGAGTTTTTCGCAGCCTCTGTCACGCTTGTAAGCAGCAAGAAAAGTGTATCCCATTAGCACGCTGCTATTAACGTATCGATTTTATTTGCAACTGACGATATTACGATTTCAAACCCATCGCATAATTCGCTACCAGTGGCTTGATGTTTGGCAGTTTATCAAAGGCAACCAAAGCCATGTTTCGTGCCAGCTTCACTGCTGGGTTCGGATGAGTAAAGCCATGAACCACAGCATCACAGAAGCGAATAACCCGTTTTTGATCGGTTTGACGCGCCTGCTCATAGCGTTTTAATAACTGTGTATCGCCAATATCTTCACCTCTGAGCACTTGCGCACTCAGCATTTGCGCCAATACGTGGGCATCGCGCATACAAAGGTTAAAACCTTGCCCTGCCACAGGATGCAAGGTATGAGCGGCATTGCCCATGATGACACAGCGCCCCCCCACTTGTTTGTCTGCCAGTACGCGAGTCAGTGGATAAGCGCCGCGGCGACCCGCAGCCACAAACTTACCAGCACGTTGCCCAAAGCCCTGCTGTAGGGTCGCCAAGAAGTGCGCATCGTCCTCTAAATACTGCGTCTCCTCACCTTTAGGACAGATCCACACGACCGAACGTCTGTATCCTTTTTGGTATTCATCATTGCCATCGCCCTCTGGATCCGTCAATGGCAGCACGGCAAGCGGACCGGCTGGGCTAAAACGCTCGATTGCCACGTGCTCATGTGGTTTATCCGTCTCGACCACGCCAACGATCGCAGTTTGCTCGTAGTCATAAGTCGTCGTATCAATATCTAACAGCTGACGCACCGTAGAGTCACGCCCATCACATGCAACCAAGACACTGACTTGCAGTTGCTGCTCATGCTCTTCTTCACCATAATAGCTAAAGCTGAGCGTCACCCCGTCTGTTTGCTGCGTAACCGCCGTCACATTGGCATGATCAATCAGAGTAATCAGTGGCGACTGCTGAGCCGCTACCAACAGCTTACGCCCCAGCCAAGCATTTTCCATCACCTGTCCAAATGACTCTACTTTTTCTTTGGCTTTGTTTAGTTGCGCGCGCCCAAAGCTACCTTGCTCACTAATCTGTACCGCATCGATGCGGCAAGCATGGCTTTGTAGCTCATCCCAGAGTCCAATCTCTTGGTAAATCTGTACGGTACGCCGCGATAGCACGGTATTGCGACTGTCCAAGTAATGACTGCGAGTACTGTCATCGGTTGGACTAATGGTTGGATAGCTGTTTTTTTCCAATAAAGTGCTGGCAATCCCGTGATGTGCTAGCAACAGGGCAAAGGACAAGCCAACATGACCACCACCCGCGATAAGCACCTGTTGCTCAGTGATTGCCTTTACGTTTGTCGCATTCAATAAATTTGAATCAGTGTTTTGCGTCATTATTATTCCTATTATAATTGGTTGGGCACGCTCTTTATAGGCAATGCATCATTGCTGGAACTTATTTTTATCTTCTGGCTTTAGCATTTTACTTATACTTTAAACGCAATGATAAAGCGCTATTTTATGCCCAATAGATTACCACAAATTGCCTAGCATGCCCTGCTCTTAACGATAGAAACAGCACTTAGTCGATCTTGTAGTAAGCCATGATCGCACTGGTAAAGCCAAGCAACTCAGTATCGTTAGTGTACAGTAGGAGCCGCGCTCTATCGCTGACCGTCACATCTAAACAGTCAATGACACGTGATGACACGCACATTCACTTACGCTATGAAAGTGACGATATCGGTTGCAATTGCCATACAAAAAAAGCGAAAGAGGACACCACCCGTCATTCGGGTGGAGACGAAGGTCGGATAGTCTTTGTTATATCTTTATAAAAATTAATTACTGACACTATCCTTAATAAACGTTAGTATTTATATTAAACAGAATGAATTGGTGTTATGAAAATCAACAAAGCGTATAAATTTAGGCTTGAGCCTAATATAGAGCAGGAGATTATTCTAAATAATCTTGTCGGCTCTGCGCGTTTTGTTTGGAATCAAATGCTGGCGATATCGTTTGAGATGTTTGCTAAAAATGAGTTTATCAATGCCACCAACCTCGTTAATAAAATCGTGGATCTAAAGAACAATCCTGAGTTTTCTTTCTTAAAAACAAGCTCTAATGCCGTCTCTTTACAACAAAAGATTCGTGATCTTGCCTCTGCTTGGTCGCGATTCTTTGACCCAAAAGCACATGCCAGATTAAAAGAGAATAAAAAGAAACCTCGTAAACCCAAATGCTTTAAATTGGCAGATGGCACAGAGATTCAACTTCGTCCACTGATGCCACAATTTAAACGCAAAGCAGATGGCTGTGACTCCGTTCGCTTGGTTCAGTTTGATAAATACTGCCGTGTTGAGGGCAATCGAGTAAAACTACCGAACGGCATTGGTCTGGTGAAGTTTAGAAAATCACAAGCCATCATCGGCACGATTAAAAACGTCACCATCAGCAAAAAATCAGGTCACTGGTACATCTCGTTTGGCACTGAGCGCGAACTGACTGAGAACCCTCGTCACCCTGCCACAAGCGCCATTGGCTTAGACATGGGGATCACAAAACTACTCACCACCTCAAACGGTACACACATCAAACCTAAGAACAGCTTTAAAGCCAATCAGATTAAACTTGCCAAGCTACAAAGAGGACTGGCAAAGAAAAAACTGTTTAGTGAAAACTGGAAAAAGCACAACCGCAAGATTCAAAAGCTCCACCATCATATCGCCAATATTCGCCACGACTACTTGCATAAAATCACCACCAACATCAGCAAAAACCACGCCATGATTGTTGTTGAGGATTTAAAAGTAGTCAATATGTCGAAATCTGCTGGCGGCTCTGCCGCGCAGCATGGGCGTAATGTCAAAGCTAAGTCAGGATTAAATAAATCCATTTTAGATCAAGGCTGGGGCATGATGGTTGATATGCTTGAGTACAAGCAGCAATGGCGCGGTGGGTTGCTAATCAAAATCAATCCACGCTACACTAGCCAAACCTGCTCTAAATGCAAGCATGTGGCGACAGAAAATCGGCGCACCCAAGCAAAGTTTGAGTGCGTTCAATGTAGTTATGTTGCGAACGCAGATTTTAATGCAGCTCGTAATATATTAGCGGCAGGACATGCCGTGTTGTCTGTGGAGGGAGGATGCGGTAAAGGTCGCCCGTTGAAACAGAAAACTTGCGACGGTCGTGAGAAAGTCGCCTAAAGGCTAACGCTTTTAGAATCCTCCACTTGAGCTTAGCGAAAGTGGTGGGAGTATGTCAACTACCATAATAAAGGCTAGATGCTTGCTTATCCCCCCTCCACAAAATCAATAAGAATGTTACCGTTATTTTTATCTTTATTATTTAAAATCCATATCCCATAACTGACTATTTTATCTCTTCAGCCCGTTACCCAATCAGAACTGAGCAAACAAAACTGATCAATAGTAACGGGCATACAACACAAGGATAATCGCTTGACTGATTCCATGAGCCGCCGTATAAAGTTTGAATCATTAACCCCAGCACAGCTCAAAACCGTGCTTGGTGAATACAACAATCACATGAAATATATCCAAGAACGCCTCGATATCAAAATCATTCAACGCCAAGGCGATTTCTGCCTTAGTGGCGATGTAACCGGTGTCGAGCGCGGTGAACGTATTATTTATAAGATGGTAGACGAAGCACAAAACACCAAAGATATCAGCGCAGAAGAGTTGCACCTGATCATCCAATCGAGCATCTCACGCGATGAAGATAGGGACGCCGATGAGCAAAACTCTGATAATGCAGAAGAGGAAGACGACTTAGAGGACGCCAGTGAGTTTACCCCCATTAGCTTACGCACTCGTAAAGGGCGCATCGTCCCTCGCGGTGGCAACCAACAACGCTATGTAAAAAACGTCCTCAGCTCTGATGTGTCATTTGGTATTGGACCTGCTGGTACGGGTAAAACGTATCTAGCCGTCGCTTGTGCGGTCGACATGCTTGAGCGCAATGAGATTGAGCGGATTTTATTGGTGCGTCCTGCCGTAGAAGCTGGGGAAAAACTGGGCTTCTTACCAGGGGATTTAACCCAAAAAATTGATCCGTATTTACGTCCGTTATACGACGCACTGTATGAGATGCTCGGCTTTGAAAAAGTTGGTAAAATGATTGAGCGTCAGATTATCGAAGTCGCACCGCTGGCCTACATGCGTGGTCGTACGTTAAACAACTCATTTGTCATTCTAGATGAAGCACAAAACACCACGCCAGAACAGATGAAAATGTTTTTGACCCGCTTGGGCTTTGGCTCACGTGCGGTCATCACAGGTGACATCACGCAGGTCGATTTACCCCGTGGTCATAAGTCAGGTTTGGCGCAGGCGATGGATATCTTAAGCGGTATCGAAGAGATTCATATCACCAAGTTTGACTCAAAAGATGTGGTACGTCACCAGTTGGTACAAAAAATCGTCGAAGCTTATGATGTGTTTGATGATGAGCAAATGGCGCTACAAGAGAAACGTAAGTTTGAACGCCTAAAAGAACAAGAGCGTAAACAAGCCATCACGGATGCTGCCGCTAAATTATAAACTCACTGGCGCAGTGCTCTAATTGTAGAAACCTAAAACCGGATTACCAGTGAGTAGTCCGGTTTTCTCTTGTTAAGCGTTGGTTGGCGGTAGTGAGATTTGCTACTGGCAGCCTACCTGCAACTTGGTTATAGTGGCCTTGGTAAAATACCCAAAATATTTGCGGCATTCGTGCTATTCAAGCACAGCATTCCATCAGACAAAACCGTTCCAAAAATCTTACTCAAACCTAATCAATATTAACTATTGGATAGGTTTGAAGTTTTCTTTCTGCTTCATTGTCACGCGCTACTTCTCGTTTGAGACTTAGACTGACCACGACTCCACAGACTTTTTTAATTGGCGATGGAACTCACCGTCCAATAAAACGGGGTTATGCGGCTGTTAAGATGACAGTCGCGTTGTTTAAAATATTGATGCTGGCGTTAAGGTCGCGGTCATGTTTTGTCTGACAGCTAGGACAGATCCAGTCGCGCATCTTCAACGTCAGCTCATCTTTACCAAGGATATGATTGCAGTTTGTACAGGTCTTGGAGCTGGGATAGAAGCGCCCAACTGACTTTACCGTCTTGCCTTGCTCATTGGCTTTGTAGATAAGCTGTCGCTTAAATTCAAAGAAACCCAAATCACTGATCGCCCGTGACAATCTGCGGTTCTTGACCATACCTTTGACGTTTAAATCCTCAATTGCCATCACATCGAACGCTTTAACCAAATCAGAGGTTATTTTATGCAAAGAATCTTGCCTAATGCATCTGATCTTGTAGTGCAAACGAGAGAGCTTGGTTTTCGCTTTTTCTCTGTTTTTACTACCTTT